>Ga0209282_1000362_pt1 | contig 22248 bp, 20 predicted proteins | sample Mtrugardesep15_FD_187529 | JGI IMG/M metagenome (GOLD analysis project Ga0209282, IMG submission 187529) | Root nodule microbial communities of legume samples collected from California, USA - M. trunc garden sep15 (SPAdes) (version 2) | ecosystem: Host-associated > Plants > Roots > Nodule...
GGTCTGGACATCGAGCGAGGCCTCCGCGCGGCGCATCAACTCGAAGCGCGCATCGAGCGCAAAAGACGCCTCGATGAGCGGCCGGATGCTCGAGAGCCCGGGTTGCTGGGCGCTGGTGTCCAGGGTGGCTGCCGCGCGGCCCAGTGCGGTGGCGGGCGAGGCCGCGATCGATAGCGTCGGCGGCTCGGCAGGCCGCGGAGGAAGGCCGGCGCAACCTGCGAGCACCAGGGCAAAGCCGGCAAGCGCGAGCCGCAAGGCCAAGCCGCGCAACGTGGGAAACCAAGAGGCAAAGAGCTTGAGCATGGGGCCTGCCGACGCACAAGACGTGCGGCCGGATGGTAGCTGCTTCATGCCGCGGCGCGGCGGCCAGGAAGGAGCGGAACGCCCCTCGCCGATCCGGGAAATCGGAACAAATGAGACTTTTGCAATATTAGAATGCGAATCGTTCTTAATAGTGTTTAGAAGCGGAGAAGGAATGAAGGGTTTGATGGGGTGGCAGAGGGCCGCCACGCTGCTGGCGGGCTGCATGGCCATGTACGTGCATCACCAGGTTCTGGCTCAGACAGCAGTGCCTGGCGCGTTGCCGGAAGTGAAGGTCGATGCGAATGCAGAGAGCGAAACCGCCACGTCGCCGGTGATCGGCTACCGGGCCCGCAATGCCGCGACCGCCACCAAGACCGACACGCCCCTGTCCGAAACCCCGCAATCCGTCACCGTGGTCACGCGCGACCAGATGGTCGACCAAGGCGCCGCCAACGTGCAGGACGCACTCAACTACGCCGCCGGCGTGCGTTCGGACGCCTACGGCCTCGATTCGCGGACCGACTCGGTGCGCGTGCGCGGCGCCACGCCCGACGTCTACCTGGACGGACTGCGCCAGGCCTATGGCTACTACACCAGCACCACGCGCACCGAGCCCTATACCCTCGAACGGCTCGAAGTGCTGCGCGGACCCTCGGGCATGCTGTTTGGAGCGGGCACGGCCGCGGGCGTGGTCAACATGGTCAGCAAGCGGCCGCTGCAGGAGACGCAGCGCGAAGTGGGTGTGCAGTTCGGCAGCTTCGGCCGCAAGCAGATCCAGGCCGACCTGACCGGCTCGCTGAACGCCGACGGAACGCTGTCGTACCGGCTGATCGCCTTGCAGCGGAAGTCGGACACGCAGGTCGACCACGTGCCCGACGATCGCAGCGTCATTGCGCCGTCGCTGACGTGGCGGCCCAGTGCAGCCACCTCGCTGACCTTGCAAGGCTTGTGGCAAAAGGACAAGAGCGGGAGCAGTTCGCAGTTCCTGCCCTGGGAGGGCACGCTGCTGCCGAACCCGAATGGTCGCCTGCCGGCCAGCCGGTTCATCGGCGAACCGGGTTTCGACTATTACAACAGCGAGCGCCGGACCTTCGGCTGGCAGTTCGAACGCAGGTTCAACGAGAACTGGACCCTGCGCCAGAACTTCCGCTATGCGCGCAACGAGAACGACAACCGCTACCACTACGGCGCAGCATTCAGCGGCGCCGAGAGCTGGGACGCCACCGATCCGGTCTTCAAGCGCGTGCTCGGCCGCTATTACGACAGCTACCTGACGCGCAATCGCACGCAGACGCTCGACAACCACGTCGAAGGACATTTCCAGACCGGCGCGCTCCGGCACACGCTGCTCGTGGGCGCGGACTTTGCGCGCCAGCGCGAGAACGTCTGGGGCGGGACGACCTACGACACCATCGACGTGTATGCGCCTGTCTACGGCCACGTCGACATGCCTGAGCGCACCGCACTGCCGCGCACCCGCCAGCGCCAGAACGGCTTCTACTTGCAGGACCAGATGAAGCTCGGCAACTGGATCTTCGTGGCGGGCTTGCGCCACGACAAGGCCGTGTCGAGCGCCGCGGGCAGCGAGGCGGAGGAAAGCAGCGCGACGACCAAGCGCTTCGGCCTCATGTACGCGTCGCCCTCGGGCTGGTCGCCGTACCTGAGCTACAGCGAATCGTTTACGCCGCAGTCGCCGATCAACGGACGGATCTTCACGCCTCTGCGCGGCGAGCAATGGGAAGCCGGCATCAAGTACGAGCCGAAGGACCGCGGGCTGGCGTTCAGCGCCGCGGTCTACGACCTGCGCGAGAAGGACCAGATCACCTCACCCGCGCCGAACGTGTACGCACAGGCCGGCAGGACCAAGACGCAAGGCGTGGAGCTCGAAGCGAAGGGATCGATTGGCCCGAACCTCGACCTGGCCGCCCACTACAACTACACCGACGCCGACGAACAGATCGAAGGCCTGCCCAGGCACCAAGCGAGCGTCTGGGCCAAGTACCGCTTTTCGATCGGCGGCGTCAGCGGCTTCTCGGCGGGGGCCGGCGTGCGCCTGATGAGTTCGTTCCGCGACCTGCAGTTCGGCGCGGGTCCGCGCGTGCCCGGCGTGGCCTTGGCGGACCTGGTGTTTGCCTACGAGAACGCACGCTGGCGCTATGCGCTCAACATCAACAACGTGACGGACAAGGCCTACTTCAGCACGTGCCTCTCGCGTGGCGACTGCTGGTACGGCGCGCGCCGCAATGTCGTGGCCAGCGCAACCTACCGCTTCTGATACTTCACTTTCGACGAGGGCAGCAACGACATGGACAGCCGAAAGATCAAGACCTGGGCCTGGGTGCACAAGTGGAGCAGCCTCGTGTGCACCGTGTTCATGCTGCTCCTGTGCATCACGGGCTTGCCGCTGATCTTTCATCACGAGATCGGCCATCTGCTGGGCACCGAGGTGGAGGCGCCCAAGATGCCCGCGGACACGCCGCGCGTGAGCCTGGACCGCGTGCTGGAAACTGCGCGCTCCAAGCACCCGGACCGCGTGGTGCAGTTCGTCTCGCAGCCCGAGGACGACGACGGCCTCTGGCTCGTCACGCTCACGCCCACGCCCGAGCCCACCGAGGATTTCAAGTCGGTTGCAATCGATGCGCGCACCGGCGCGGTCCTCGCGCAGCCCAAGTTCGACGAGGGCTTCATGTATGTGATGTTCAAGCTGCACATCGACCTGTTCGCGGGGCTCGCGGGCAAGCTCTTCCTCGGCTTCATGGGCTTGCTGCTGCTGGTGGCCATCGTCTCGGGCGTGGTGCTCTATTCGCCGTTCATGCGCAAGCTCGACTTCGGCACGGTGCGCCGCGAGAAGCGGCCGCGCCTCAAGTGGCTCGACCTGCACAACCTGCTGGGCATCGTCACGCTCGTGTGGCTGTTCGTGGTCGGCTCCACCGGCATGATCAACACCTGGGCCGACCTGATCATCAAGTACTGGCAGTACGACCAACTCAGCACGCTGCTCGCCCCCTACAAGAATGAACCGACCGTGCCGGTGGCCGAGCGCGCATCGGTGCAGCGTTCGATGGACGTCGCGCTCCGGCAGGCGCCCGGCATGAAGCTGTCGTTCATCGCGTTCCCGGGTACGTCGTTCTCGAGCCCGCACCACACCACGTTCTTCATGCGGGGCAACGAGCCCTTCACATCGAAGCTGCTGCAGCCGGTGCTGGTCGATGCCAAGACCGCGCAGGTGACCGCCGCGCCGAAGATGCCCTGGTACCTGACGGCACTTCTCGTCTCGCAGCCGCTGCACTTCGGCGACTACGCCGGCATGCCGATGCAGATCATCTGGGCGCTGCTCGACGTTGCGACCATCATCGTGTTGGGCAGCGGGCTCTACCTGTGGCTCAAGCGTGGCAACACGCTACCGGCGCCGGCCGCTTTGGGCCGCGCAACGCCGCAGGGCGGCCGCGAGCCCGATCCGGCCGTGGCCGTGAAGGTGCGGGCATGAAGCACCGCCAGGCGTTCCGGCGCATGTGGGGCTGGCCGATCGTGCTGGGCTTGCTGACTGCCGCGGGCCTCGTCTCGGCGCTGTTCAGCGACGGCGGACTGGGCGACGTGCTCGCCTGGTTCGCGCTGGGCATACCGGTCGTCGTTGGCGCCTGGTACGGCTGGCGCAGGACCTGAAGGCACCTGGAGCGCAAATGCCGGCACGAGGCCGGCATTTGCGTTGGGAGAGAGGCGAAAGGCCCCCCGTTTTTTTAAAGTCCCGCCGCGGCGCGCAGCGCGGCCGCTTGCGTGGTGGCTTCCCAGGTGAATTCGGGCTCTTCGCGGCCGAAGTGGCCGTAGGCCGCGGTCTTCTGGTAGATGGGCCGCAGCAGGTCGAGCATCTGGATGATGCCCTTCGGACGCAGGTCGAAGAACTCGCGCACGAGCTCGGCAATCTTGTCGTCCGGAATCACGCCAGTGCCTTCGGTGTAGACCGTGATGTTCATCGGCTGCGCCACGCCGATTGCGTAGGCCACCTGGATCTGGCACTGGCGCGCCAGGCCTGCCGCCACGATGTTCTTGGCCACGTAGCGCGCGGCGTAGGCGGCCGAGCGGTCGACCTTCGACGGGTCCTTGCCCGAGAACGCGCCGCCGCCGTGCGGGCAGGCTCCGCCGTAGGTGTCGACGATGATCTTGCGGCCGGTGAGGCCGCAGTCGCCCTGCGGACCGCCGATGACGAAGCGGCCGGTCGGGTTGATCAGGTAGCGCGTGTTTTGCAGCCATTCCTTCGGCAGCACGGGCTTGATGATCTCCTCGATGATGGCTTCGTTGAACGATGCCTTCATCTTGGTGGGCGTTTCGCTCTGGTCGGGGCTGTGCTGGGTGGAGAGCACCACGGTGTCGATGCTGTGCGGCTTGCCATCCACGTAGCGCATCGTCACCTGGCTCTTGGCGTCGGGGCGCAGGAAGGGCAGGCGGCCGTCCTTGCGCAACTGGGCCTGGCGCTCCACGAGGCGGTGCGCGTAGTAGATGGGCGCGGGCATCAGCTCGGGCGTCTCGTCGCAGGCGTAGCCGAACATCAGGCCCTGGTCGCCGGCGCCAGTGTTCAGGTGGTCGTCGCTCGCATGGTCCACGCCCTGGGCGATGTCATTGGACTGCTTGTCGTAGCAGACCATCACGGCGCAGCCCTTGTAGTCGATGCCGTAGTCGGTGTTGTCGTAGCCGATGCGCTTGATGGTGTCGCGCGCCACCTGGATGTAGTCGACGTGCGCATTGGTGGTGATCTCGCCGGCGAGCACCACGAGGCCGGTGTTGGTCAGCGTCTCGGCGGCCACGCGGCTGCGCGGGTCCTGCTCGAAGATCGCATCCAGGATGGCGTCCGAGATCTGGTCGGCGACCTTGTCGGGGTGGCCTTCGGAAACGGATTCGGAAGTGAAGAGGAAGTCGTTCGCCATTTTGTTCAAAGCTCCTTGAAGTGATTTGGCGCGTTGCCAACTCTGCGGAGCCCTGGCGAACGCTTTAGCAGATGCCGATGAATCGGCGGGGCACAATCGCTCTTGCGCTTGTGTTTGTCGCCCTGCAAGTTGTTCCGTAACTCGGCGACAATTTGCATTCTATTCGAGCCGCGCCAAACCCGTGCGCGCGCGTCCTGGTATTCAACACTCCCTGTCAGCCCATGGTCACCTTGTTCCGCCTGCTTGCCCGCGTACCGATGCCGTTGATGCATCGGCTCGGCGCGTTGCTGGGGTGGATCGTCTGGTGGTGCGCGCCAGATTACCGCCGCCGCTTCAAGGCCAATGCCGAAAGCGCGGGCGTCACCCCCGGGCAATACCGCCCGGCCATTGCCGCCGCCGGCCAGATGGCCGCCGAACTGCCCTGGCTCTGGCTGCGACCGCAAGGCGAAAGCGTGCTGCGGCGCGTGGTGCGATGGGAAGGCACTGAAGCCTTCGAGGCCGCCATGCAGGCGAAGAAAGGCGTGATCCTGGTGGCGCCGCACCTGGGCAGCTGGGAGATGTGCGGGCAGGCCATCGGCGAACGCTTTCTCCAGACCTACGGCCCGATCACGGCGCTGTTCCGTCCCGCGCGCAAGAAGTGGATGGCCGAGCTGATCGCCGCGGGTTCGCGCGACCGGCCGGGCCTGCAAACCCTGCCCACCAACAACACCGGCGTGCGCGGCCTCATACGCACGCTGCGCAGTGGCGGCTACACCGGCATCCTGCCCGACCAGGTGCCGCCGCTCGGGCAAGGCGTGTGGGCGCCGTTTCTCGGCCGGCCGGCCTATACCATGACGCTGCTGCCGCGCCTCGCGCAGCAGACCGGTGCTGCCTGTTTCCTGAGCGTGTGCCAAAGGCTGCCGCGCGGCGCGGGCTACGTGATCCGATTCGAGCCCATCGTTGGCACGGCGCTCACCGATCCATCCGCGCCCATCGAGGCCGCGGCAGCCGCCATGAACGACGCCATCGGCCGGCTGATCCTCAGCCTGCCGGGCCAGTATGTGTGGGACTACGCGCGTTACAAGGAGCCGCGCGGCGAAACCGTGGTTGCCGCCGCGAGCGGGGAGCAGGCGCGATGAGTTTCGGATCTCGCCTCGGCATCGGCTTCATGCGCGCAATCGCGCCGCTACCTCTCCCGTTGATCCGCGGTTTCGGTGCGGTGCTGGGCCGGGTGCTTCACATCATCGCGGTGCCTCGCCGCCGCGTCGTGGACACCAACCTGGCCGTGTGCTTTCCGCACAAATCAGAGGCCGAACGCCGCCGCATCGCACGCGAGACGTTTGTCTACGTGGCGCAGTCGTGGCTCGACCGCAGCTGGCTCTGGCATGCGTCCGAAAAAGTGGTGGCCAGCCGGCTCAAAGTGGTGGGCGCGTCCCGGGAGATCGACGAGATCGCCAATGGCGACGAGCCGATGATCCTGTTCGCGCCGCACTTCTACGGCCTCGATGCCGCGGCCACGGCATTGACCATGCACACGCCGCGGCCCTCGGCCACCATCTACACGACGCAGCGCGATCCGATGATTGATGAGTGGATTCGCGAAGGCCGCACGCGCTTCGGCAACGTGGCGGCGCTCAACCGTGTCGACGGCATCAAGCCGGTGCTCGGTGGCTTGCGCAAGGGCGGCTTGCTGTATCTGTTGCCGGACATGGACTTCGGCCGCGACCAGACCATCTTCGTGCCGTTCTATGGCGTTCAGGCCGCAACGGTGCCTTCGCTGTCGCGCTTTGCGCGCCTTGGCAAGGCCAAGGTGGTGCCGGTGGTTTCCAAGCTCACCCCGGAAGGCTACGAGATCCAGGTGCTGCCGGCCTGGCAGAACTTTCCGACCGATGACGTCGAAGCCGACACGGCGCTCATGAACCAGCGCCTGCAGGGCTACATCGACACCATGCCCTCGCAGTATTACTGGGTGCACCGCCGCTTCAAGACGCGCCCCGAGGGTGAGCAGCCCATCTACTGAGCGGGCTTCGAGGATGGCGCCTCAGCGGCGCTGCAGGAAGGCTTCGATTTCGCGCGCCACCAGTTGCGGCTGCTCGTGCACGATCCAGTGGGTGGCGTTGGGCACCTTCTTGATCTCGAGCTTGGGCACGTATTCTTCGAGGCCCTCGATGAGGCCGGGCAGCAGCGCCGCATCGTCGAGTGCCCAGAAAACGAAGGTCGGCACGTTGACGGTGAGCCGCTCGCGCGGCAGCACCGGAATCCCGTCGATGCCTTGGCCCGGCAGCGGCGGCTTCATCGGCGTGACGCGATAGAGATTGCAGGCGCCCGTGAGTCCGGCGCTCCACACCTCCCGGTATTGTTGCTTCACGTCTTCCGTGAGCCAGCCGAAACCCTCGGGTCCGGCCTTCATCAAGGTGAAGAAGGGCCACATGCGCTTGAAGTCGTCGGCCGAGAGCAGGGCCTCCGCATCGGGTCTTGCGAGAAAGTTCATGTAGGCGCTGGCTTGCTGCTGCGCCGGGTTGTTGCGCAGCTCGCGCGTGAAGGTGCCGGGGTGCGGCGAATTGATGATGACCAGCCGGCCGACCTGCTCGGGAAAGGCGTTGGCATAGCCCCATCCGAAAGCGCCCCCCCAGTCGTGCGCCACCAGCGCGGCCATGGTGCCGTCCTCGCTTTCGGTGGCTGCCAGCTGCTGGATGTCCTGGATCAGCAGGTGGGCCTTGTAGGCGGCCACGTCGGTCGGCGCGCTCGATTTCTCGAAGCCTCGCAAGTTGGGCGCCACGCAGCGGTAGCCGCCGTGCGCCGGGTCGGCAAAGTATTCGAGCAGTTCGTCCCAGATGAACGCAGCCTCGGGAAAGCCATGCAGGAACACCATCAGCGGCCGGCCGGCGGTGCCCGCGGCGCGGCAGCTCAGCGTGGTTCCGTTGGGCAGGCTGCGCTGGAACGTCTCGATCATGCTTTTGTCTCCTTCAACTTGCGTTGCTATTGTTTTGATAGTGAACCATGCAGATGAAGCGCTGGCGAGCCGGTTTTCCCTAGGTGTCTTCCGGTGCCGGCGGCTCCGCCGCTTCCGTTTTGGCCGCTCCGGGCGGATGGGCCCAGCGCCACAGCAGCTCGGCGGCTTCCCCCACGCCTTGCTTCTTGAGTGCGGAAAACAGTTTGACCTCGCCACCGCCGGCCTGCAGTCGCGTAATGGACAGCACCTTGGCGCCCTCGCTGCGGGTGAGCTTGTCCGACTTGGTCAGGAGCACCAGGAACTTGAGGCCCTGCTCCACCCGCGGACGGATGACGTCGAGCAGGATCTCGTCGAGTTCGGTGAGCCCATGGCGCGGGTCGCACATCAGCACCACACCGCGCAGGTTTTCGCGCGTCATCAGGTAGTTGCCCATGACGCGCTGCCAGCGCAGCTTGGCTTCCCGGGGAACCGCGGCATAACCGTAGCCGGGCAGGTCGGCCAGCACGGCATCGTCTGCCTTCTGCTTGCCGACGCCGAACAGGTTGATGTGCTGGGTGCGGCCGGGCGTCTTGGAGGCGAAGGCCAGCCGCGTCTGCTGGGTGAGCGTGTTGATCGCGGTCGACTTGCCCGCGTTCGAGCGGCCCACGAAGGCGATCTCGGGGAGGTCGAGCGGAGGCAAATGCTCCAGCTGCGGGGCGCTGGTCAGGAAGTGTGCGGTGTGCAGCCAGCCGAGCGCCGTGCGCTCGCGCTCGGCGACAAGGGGGTCCACGGCAGGGGTCGCGCGGGAAGGGGGAGCAGCGTGCTTGCGCGACGGGGAGGTCATCAATGAGCTTTCGGAACGGGCCGCCATTGTAGAATCGCGGGGTTTTGCGCCAATAAATCGAGCCCCCGATATGAAGTTGTTTGCCAATTTTCTGCTTGCAGCCCTCATGGGCGTCGCAGCCAGCGCGAGCCTTGCGGCTGATGATCACGCCGCCGCACCGGCTGCCGCACCCGCGGCGGCCAAGCCGGCCAAGCCCGATCCCGCCAAGGGCGACACGGTGTTCAATTCCGCCGCCCAAGCCTGTGCCTCCTGCCACAACGCGGACGGCAACTCGGCCATTGCGGCCAACCCGAAGCTGGCGCAGCAGCATCCCGAATACATCGTCAAGCAGCTCCAGGAGTTCAAGTCCGGCAAGCGCAAGAGCCCGATCATGCAGCCCATGGCGGCCAAGCTGTCCGACGAGGACATGCGCAACATCGCATGGTTCGTGGGCTCCAAGAAGATCAAGACCGGCTTCTCCAAGGAAAAAGACTTGGTGACGCTGGGCGAAAAGATCTACCGCGGTGGCATCGGCGATCGCCAGGTGCCGGCCTGCGCCGGCTGCCACAGTCCCAACGGCGCCGGCATTCCCGCGCAGTACCCGCGCCTGGGCGGCCAGCACGCCGAGTACACCGTGGCGCAGCTCACGGCCTTTCGCGACAACGTTCGCCAGAACAGCGCAACCATGACCGGCGTTGCGTCCAAGCTCAACGACCGCGAAATCAAGGCTGTCGCAGACTACATCGCCGGCCTGCGCTGACACTGCCACGCACGCCCTCCGGCGTGAACTAACCGCCGATAAACAACCCAAACAAAGGGCGGGCCGATCCAACCGGATGGCCCGCCCTTTTGCTTTTACCCATCCTCTTTTCCTCACCGTCCGATGTCTGTCTCCACCCATGGCCTTCGCGTTCATCGCGGCCCGCAAGTGCTTCGCGCCGCGGTGGAGCTGTTTTCGTCGATGCGGTTCGCGATTGCGCTGCTCACCATCATCTGCATCGCGTCGATCATCGGCACCGTGCTCAAGCAGCACGAGTCGATCAATAACTACATCAACCAGTTCGGACCGTTCTGGGCCGAACTGTTCCGAGCGGCCAAGCTCGATTCCGTCTACAGCGCCTGGTGGTTCCTGCTGATCCTGCTGTTCCTGGTGATCAGCACTTCGCTCTGCATCGCGCGCAACACGCCGCGCATCTTTGTCGACCTGAAGACCTTCAAGGAAGGCATTCGGGCCCAGAGCCTCAAGGCCTTCGGCCAGCGCGCCGAGACCCGGCTCGACGAGGCGCCGGCCGCGGCCGCCAACCGCATCGGCCAGTTGCTGGTGAGCGGCGGGTGGAAGGTCAAGCTCCAGCAGCGCGAAGCCGCGGACGGCCACGCCGATGCCGGATGGATGGTTGCCGCGCGCGCCGGCGGCGCGCACAAGCTCGGCTACATTGCCGCGCACAGCGCCATCGTGCTGGTGTGCATCGGCGGCCTGCTCGACGGCGACCTGGTGGTACGTGCCCAGACCTGGTTCAACGGCAAGAGCGTGTTCACCGGCGGCGGCATGATTGCCGACGTGCCGCCCCAGCACCGGCTGTCGCCCCGCAACCCCACCTTCCGCGGCAACATCCTGGTGCCCGAAGGCGGGCAGGGCAGCGTGGCCATCCTGCAGCAGTCCGACGGCGTGCTGCTGCAGGAGCTGCCGTTCTCGATCGAGCTCAAGAAATTCATCGTCGACTATTACTCGACGGGCATGCCCAAGCTCTTTGCGAGCGAGGTCGTGCTGCATGACCGCGAGACCGGCGTGCAGGTGCCGGCGCGCATCGAGGTGAACCACCCGGCGAGCTACAAGGGCGTCGAAATCTACCAGTCGAGCTTCGACGACGGCGGCTCCAAGGTGAAGCTCAAGGCCGTGCCGATGGCGGCCGCGGCCAAGCCCTTCGACGTTGAAGGCGTCATTGGCGGGCCGAGCACCGAAATCACCAACGGCAAAGAAAAGCTCACGCTCGAATACGCGGCGCTTCGGGTGATCAACGTCGAGAACTTTGCCGATGGCGGCGCCATGGGCAGCGGTGCCGATGTCCGCAAAGTCGACCTGCGACACGACATCGAATCGCGCCTGGGCGCTGCCAACAAGACCAGCAAGCCGAAGGTGCTGCGCAACATCGGTCCGAGCATCGGCTACAAGCTGCGCGACGCCGCTGGCCAGGCGCGCGAGTATCAAAACTACATGGTGCCCGTGGACACCGGCGACGGCCAGCCGGTGTTCCTGCTAGGTATGCGAGAGAAGCCCGAGGAGCCGTTCCGCTACCTCCGCGTGCCTGCCGACGACCAGGGCTCCATGGACAGTTTCGTGCGCATGCGTACCGCGCTGGCCGACGCCGACACCCGCACCCGGGCCGTCGAGCGCTACGTCGCGAGGGCCGTGGACCCGAAGCGGCCTGAAATGGCCGAGCAATTGCGCGTGTCGGCGGCGCGTGCGCTGGCTTTGTTTGCCGGCAGCGAGCGCGCCAAGGCTGACGCCGCCACGAAGGGCGGCTGGCAGGCCATCGCGGAATTCATGGAAGCCAACGTGCCCGAAGCCGAGCGCGAGCGCGCCGGCGCCGTGCTGGTGCGTATCCTCAACGACGTGCTGTTCGAGGTGCTCAACCTGAGCCGCGAGGGCGCCGGGCTGGCGGCGCTGCCAAGCGACCAGAAGTCGCAGGCTTTCCTGACCCAGGCGGTGCTGGCCATCAGCGACGCGTATTTCTATCCGGCGCCCGTCGCCATGATGATGACCGACTTCACCCAGGTGCAGGCCAGCGTGTTCCAGGTGGCGCGCGCGCCAGGCAAGAACGTGGTCTATCTGGGCTGCCTGTTGCTGATCATCGGTATTTTTGCCATGCTGTACGTGCGCGAGCGACGGCTCTGGGTGTGGCTGACACCCCATGGCGAGAGCGCCGGAGACAGCACCACCGCCGCCACGATGGCGTTCTCGGTCAACCGCAAGACCATGGACAGCGATCGCGAGTTCGAGCACCTCAAGCACAAGCTGCTTGCGCTCAAGAAAGAAGGACAGGCCACGCCATGAACACCACCCTCACGCTCCACGAAAGCTGGCTTTCGCGCCGCAACCTTTTCGACTGGATGTTTGCTGCGCTGGTGCTGGCAGGCGGCCTCTTCGCCTTCGCCCGGTACGCGGGCTCGATGGACTACTACGAGAAGCCCATCCTTGCCGCCGCGATCGTCTCGGTCATTGCCATCGGCTGGTTCTGGCGTCCGCTGCGGGTGCTGGCCATCGTGGTGGGCGCGGCCTCGCTGCTGGCCATCGCGTCCTACCAGGGCGACCTGGCGCGTGCGGACACGGTGTTCTGGCTCAAGTACTTCCTGTCGAGCCAGTCGGCCATCCTGTGGATGAGCGTTCTGTTCTTCATGAGCACGCTGTTCTACTGGTTCGGTTTCTTCGGCGGCAAGCAGGGCGACACTTTCGACATGATCGGCTCCCGCCTCGCCTGGGCGGCCGTCGCCATGGCGCTCACCGGCACCATGGTGCGCTGGTACGAGAGCCACCTGCTCGGGCCGGACATCGGCCATATCCCGGTCAGCAACCTGTATGAAGTGTTCGTGCTGTTCTGCTGGCTCACGACGGCCTTCTATCTCTACTTCGAATCGCGCTACGGCACGCGCACCCTCGGCGCCTTCGTCATGCTGGTGGTGAGCGCAGCGGTCGGCTTTCTGCTCTGGTACACGCTGGTGCGCAATGCGCACGAGATCCAGCCGCTGGTGCCGGCGCTGCAGAGCTGGTGGATGAAGCTGCACGTGCCTGCCAACTTCATCGGCTATGGCACCTTCGCGCTCGCGGCCATGGTGGCCTTCGCCTATCTCATCAAGGAACAGGCGGCGGAGACGCGCTGGTACAAGCTCACGCCGATATGGCTCCTGGGCGTGGCGCTGTGCTTTGTGCCGGTGGCGTTCCGCCAGCGCGTGCAGGAGGCCGGCGGCAGCTACTGGGTGATCTACGCGGGCATTTCCGCACTGATTGCCGCGGGCATCCTGCTCGGCCGCAAGCGCATTGCCGCCAGGCTGCCCGACAACGAAGTGCTCGACGACGTGATGTACAAGTCGATCACGGTGGGCTTCGCGTTCTTCACCATTGCCACCGTGCTAGGCGCCCTCTGGGCGGCCGACGCCTGGGGCGGCTACTGGAGCTGGGACCCGAAGGAAACCTGGGCCCTGATCGTCTGGCTCAACTATGCGGCCTGGCTGCACATGCGGCTGGTCAAGGGTTTGCGCGGCACCGTGGCGGCATGGTGGGCGCTGGGCGGCCTGGCCGTGACCACCTTTGCGTTCCTGGGCGTGAATATGTTCCTGAGCGGGCTGCACAGCTACGGCACCCTGTAGTGCGGGCGGCCGTCTTTTCGCGAAGAATTGAATCCACGCGCTGCCATTGCGCGTAACCGAAGCAGCGGATTCCGCGAACTACCCTCTGAACAACGATTCACGCGAAAGGCCATCACCATGTCGTTCCATTCCCGCCCAGAGGGTCGCAACAGCGGTTTCATTCATCCGCTCTCGAGCGAGATCACGCCGCGCGCCGTCTACGAAGGCCGGCGCGACCTGCTGAAGCTGATGGCCGGCGGCGCCGCCGGCGCCGCGCTCGCCAGCTTTGCCGGCCGCGAGGCCTTTGCCCAGGCCACGGGCCCGCACAAGCTGGCGCTGCTTCCGGGCGCCAAGTCCAACGTGCCGGGTGCGCAGACCATGGAAAAGCTCACCGAGTACAAGGACGCGACGAGCTACAACAACTTCTACGAGTTCGGCACCGACAAGGGAGATCCGGTCAAGAACGCCGGCACGCTCAAGACCCGTCCCTGGACCGTGGAAGTCGAAGGCCTGGTCAAGAAGCCCGGCAAGTACGGCATCGAAGACCTGCTGAAGCTCAGTGCGCAGGAAGAGCGCATCTATCGCCTGCGCTGCGTTGAAGGCTGGTCCATGGTCATCCCGTGGGTGGGCTACTCGCTGGCCGAGCTCATCAAGAAGGTCGAGCCGCAGGGCAACGCCAAGTATGTGGAGTTCGTGACGCTGGCCGATCCCAAGACCATGCCCTTCGTGGGTTCGCGCGTGCTCGATTGGCCCTACACCGAAGGCCTGCGCATGGACGAAGCCATGCATCCGCTCACGCTGCTGGCTTTCGGCATGTACGGTGAAGTACTGCCCAACCAGAACGGCGCGCCGGTGCGCATCGTGGTGCCCTGGAAATACGGCTTCAAGTCGGCCAAGTCGATCGTGAAGATTCGCTTCGTCGAAAAAGAGCCGAGCACGGCATGGAACAAGGCCGCAGCGCAGGAATACGGCTTCTATTCGAACGTCAACCCGAACGTCGATCACCCACGCTGGAGCCAGGCCACCGAGCGCCGCATCGGCGACGGCGGTGGCCTGTTCGCCAAGCGCAACAAGACGCTGATGTTCAACGGCTACGAAGCCCAGGTCGGCCAGCTGTATGCGGGCATGGACCTGAAGAAGAACTACTGAGCCCGCGGCGCCGTCCGGCCTTTGCCTCATGAACAAGCTGCTCATGCATCCGGCGGCCAAGCCGGTCATTTTTCTTTTGTGCCTGCTGCCGTTCGCGCGGCTGACCTACGGCGCATTCACCGACGGGCTGGGCGCCAACCCGGCCGAATTCCTGATTCGCGCCACGGGTGACTGGACCTTGCGCTTCATCTGCATCGTGCTGGCGGTGACGCCGCTGCGCGTTATCTTCAAGGCCAATGCGCTCGCGCGCTTTCGCCGCATGCTGGGCCTGTTCGCTTATTTCTACGTCGTGCTGCACCTGCTTTGCTACAGCTGGTTCGACATGGGCTTCGAGTGGGCCGACATTGCCAAGGACATTGCCAAGCGGCCGTTCATCCTGGTGGGGTTCTCGGCCTTCTTGCTGCTGACGCCGCTGGCCGCCACCTCGTTCAACCGCGCCATCAAGGCGATGGGCGCCAAGCGCTGGCAGATGCTGCACAAGCTGGTCTACCTGATTTCCGGCCTCGGCTTGCTGCACTTCTTCTGGATGCGCGCGGGCAAGAACAACTTTGCCGAGGTGTTCGTCTACGCCGCGATCATTGCGGTGCTGCTCGGGTGGCGCGTGTGGAACTACGCGAGCAAGCGCAAGCCGAAGGCGTCCGCGGGTGTGCGCGGCGGCAGCGAGAAGCCGCTGCGCAGCCCCGGCTGACCGGCGCCGTATCAGCCCTCGACCTGCTCGCTGCGCAGCTGGTCTTCCATCGTCTCGCGGCGGCGGATCAGCGTGGCGCGCTGGCCGCTCACCAGCACTTCGGCGGCCCGGCCGCGCGTGTTGTAGTTGCTGGACATGCTCATGCAATAGGCACCGGCCGACAGCACGGCCAGCAGGTCGCCGGCGACCACGTTGAGCGCACGGTCGCGGCCGATCCAGTCGCCGCTTTCGCAGACCGGGCCCACCACGTCGTAGGTGGTGGCACTGCCGGCGCGGATTCGAAGCGGGACGATCTTCTGGAACGCCTGGTACATCGCGGGGCGAGGCAGGTCGTTCATGGCCGCGTCGACGATGCAGAAATTCTTGTCTTCACCGGGCTTGGTGTAGAGCACTTCGGTCACGCACACGCCCGCGTTGCCGACCAGCGAACGGCCGGGTTCGATGACGAGCTTGCGCTGGCCGAAGCCGCGGGCATCGAGCCGAGCGAGCAGCTGCTGCCAGAGCGCATCGGCCTTGGGCGGCACTTCGCCGTTGTAGTCGATGCCCAGGCCGCCGCCGAAGTCCAGGTGATGGATTGGCACGCCTGCCGCCTCGATGGCCTCGACCAGGTCGAGTATCCGGTCGCATGCATCGAGGTAGGGCGAGGCTTCGGTGATCTGCGAGCCGATGTGGCAGTCGATGCCGACCACCTCGAGTCCCGGCAGCCTGGCGGCATGGCGATAGGCCTCGACTGCGCGGTCGTGCGCAATGCCGAATTTGTTGCCTTTGAGGCCGGTGGAAATATAGGGGTGCGTCTTCGGATCGACATTCGGATTGATGCGGATGCTGATTGGCGCGCGGCGCCCTTCGGCCATCGCCACCTCATTGAGCACGTCGAGTTCGGCTTCGCTTTCCACGTTGAAGCAGGCGATGCCCGCCGCGAGCGCCTGCCGCATTTCGGCGCGGGTCTTGCCCACGCCCGAGAAGATGATCTTCGACGGATTCGCGCCTACCGCCAGCACGCGCGACAGTTCGCCGCCCGACACGATGTCGAAGCCGCAGCCGGCCTCGGCGAAAACGCGCAGCACGCCGAGTGACGAGTTCGCCTTCATCGCATAGCAGATGAGGGCGTCGCGGCCTTCGAAGCCGCGCTGGTAGGCGGCCAGGGCATCGAGCATCCATTGCTTCGAATAGACAAACAGGGGTGTGCCGTGTTCGCGGGCCAGGGCTTCCAGGCTCAGGCCTTCGACCTGGAGCGCGTCGTCGCGATGCGCGACATGGGGATGGCCGGGCAGGGGAGAAGCGTTCGTCGTCATTGCCGGGGCGCTCCGCTGCCGGTGGTGGCGCCAGTGCCCGGCGCCGGCGCGCTGCTGGCTGCGGCAGGCTTGGGCGCTGCTGCATCGGCGTCGGAGCCGGAGTTGGCGCGAGGCCCGCCCGGTGTGAGCAGCTGAGGCAAGGTGGCGCGCTGGGCAGCTGCCGGATCGGTGGGCAGGTAGAGCGGCCCGCGCTGCCCACAGGCAGCCAGACCGCCCGCTGCGGCAGCGAGGCAGACCATGAGCGCAGCGCGGCTGGGGGGGCTCACTAGAATTTGACGAACATTCAACATAGCGAAATTGTACTTTTTGACGTTACGTGGGATAGTTCGCCTGCTCTGAAGGCTATGGGAACAAATCTGTAGCCTCCACCCCACATGCCTCATGACTAGCACCAAACGCGGGAACGCTTGTTGATCGTCATCACTATGTTTCACGTGATTCGACAGGGTCTCCTAGCTAGGGTGAAAACTAGCCCCGCATGGACCTTGCTGCAGCCGCCGCCTTACCTACACATTTTTGGAGCTTTTAATGCCCTTGGCCATAAACCTGACCTCTAAGGGTGCAGCCCTGCTAGACAAGCTCGCGAAGGTCCCCGATACCGCGGTCACAGAACTTGCCGAGGCATTGGCTGAGCAATTACAAAATTTGGCCACGCTTGAGCAGATTTTTACTAAAAGTGCTCAGTTTAAATCCATTTCAGAAAAGGATGCGGCGGAACTGCTCCGATTTTTATCGCACATGTGTCTTCAGCATTTGAGCGAAACGGAAAGCCCAAAAGAGTTGGCAAAAGCATGTATTGATGCGTTGCAACGTCTTGAGAAGCCAATGGATAAGGCGCTCATTCGGGTGCTGCAACCTCGCCTTTTGAAAATATTCGGTGCAGATGCATTGCAATTGAAAAGCAAGGCGTTGCGGGTAATGCAAAGTCACGACAATGTATTTTCTTCAACAGAGATTATGTCTGACATTCGTCCTGTTTTTAGTCCAAACGAGGCTATAAAAATTGACGCAGCTGTAACCTTTCATACGTTGGTGATAAATTACTCCGTCGTATCGGATCAAAAAAGAGTGTCATTTGCATTGGATAGTCAAGACTTATTGGATCTAAAAAAAGCCGTCGATCGCGCAGTCTTGAAGGAAAAGTCGATTCGAAAGTTAATAGCTCAATCGGGCGTTACGCTCGTGGCGGTAAACTAAAATGGAAGATTTTCGCGGTTCCTACCAGTCGGATTTCGAAGCTGTAAATTCAGAAGCATTCGACCGACCAACTGCGCGGATAGTTGAGATAAGAGGAATTTCTCAAAAAACTTCCGACAAGCGGATTTCATTCATTGAACCATCTTCGTCAGGAAGTGTTGGTGCGGACCGTAAGCGCTTCCGCAAACATTTGCAAGCGTGGCTCCGCGACACCGAACTTCTCTCGTCCTCGCATGGCGTTTATTTTCATCCGAGTTATCAGCGAATAATCGGAATGGGAAAGGCCGCGCTTCCGTTTATTAGAGAGGAGTTGGAACGCAACAATGGCGATTGGATGTGGGCACTGAGCTGCATAACGGACAAAAACTTAGTCCCCCAAGAAAAATGGGGGAATTATGCTGCAGCAAGAAAAATTTGGCTTCAATGGTTGAATAAAAACACATGAATCCGGAAGCAAGGCGAAGGCTAAAACAACATTTCCCCGGACTGAAGGCTGCAGCTTCCTTCCAGCAGACTAGCGACTGTACATTGCAGTACAACTGTATTGCATGGGCTGCGGGCGACGACACCCAATGGTGGTGGCCACTAGATGGAAAATACTGGCCAACAGGGGTTCCCCGCGAATTGACGATGGATAGCTTCGAGCGCGCTTTTCAGTCACTCGGATATGAGCGATGTGACGGAGCCAAGCAGGAGAAGGATTTTGAGAAGGTTGTTATTTATGCTTCGAAATCCAATGAGCCAACCCATGCATCACGTCAACTGGCAGACGGAAAATGGACGTCAAAGATTGGAAGCTTGTGGGATATCTGGCACGCAATCCCGGCCAATCTAAACAATGACGTTTATGGTGAGCCGAAGCTTTATATGAAGCGCCCTTTAAAGAAGGCGCCCAAGCAATAAGCTCATCGCAAATAGATACTGGAAAGAAGCCCGGCCCTACATAAAGGGCCGCGCACGGCACCCGGGCCCACACCCAACATTTCTGCAATTTGGGGCACTGTGTAAAACCCGGACCGATACATTTCAACGACCCCTGCTTCATCTTCTGGTCCAAGTACGCGAGGCCTTCCCCACACTTGACCACGTGCTCTTGCTGCGACCTGACCCGCAACACATCTGTCGCGAATGAGGGCCCGCTCAAACTCCGCAAAGGAGCCGAGCATTTGCATGAAGAGGCGGCCAGCCGGTGTTACTGTCTCGATCGGCTCTGTGAGCGAGCGAAAACCCGCAGAGCGGGCCTGCAGATGCGCGAGGATGCTCAGGAGGTGGACAAGCGACCGCGCGAGCCGATCCATCTTGTAGACGACCAACGTATCCCCTGGCCCGATGCGTTCCAAGACGGACTCCAGCACTGGGCGTTTCTTTACCGCGGACCGTTTCTCCTCAACCACATAACTCACCCCTGCTTTAAGAAACGCTTCGTACTGGATGAGCGTGTTTTGCTCAGCAGTCGAGACGCGCGCGTACCCAATCAACATTCCTTTTCCTCACTCCCGTGCTATCGTTTTGAGCGTAATACATCTGGCAACAACATGAAGTCACTGCTGCTCATCGCCCTTGTCCTCTGCGGCCACTCCTATGCCGCCACCATCTATATGTGCAAGGCCTACAACGGGTCCACGTTCTGGTCGTCGGCGACATGCAGCACTCACAACGCGCTAATTGATCGAATCGAGACCGTCGCTGACGTGCCCTGGGATCAGCAGGTGCAGCAGGCCGAGGCCAACAAGGCGCGTAGGGAGGGGAGGTCGCAGCAAGCTCCACAGGTCAACGGCGCTCAGTACTGCGCGCAGCTGGCCAACGAGCTTTACGAGATCGAATCTCGATACAGCAAAGGCCAATGGCAACCCGTGGACGTAGTGAACCCAGATCAAAAGCGGACCATCGCAATTCGCAACGAGCTGCGCCGCTACAACTGTCGGGTGCAGTAAGGACCGCATACCGGCAACGAAATGGTCTTTTCGAGCGGACAAGGGTAGGTAGCACTACATGCCCGAAGCGCCTCCAACGCCCGATTCCTTCGGCTTCTTTTCCGCGATCACCACCGGCATTTCCTTGGTGCCTGCTGCGAGCACTGGCGCATCGCAAGTGATCGGATAGGCCTTGCTCTCAAAGCGCAGCACACCGATGCAATGCGCGAGCGGTTGCCACCTGTAGCCCGCCTCCCGCAGCTGGTCGCTGGTGATGTCAAAGACGCGCTGACCGTTGGCGCTCACCGTGAACGTGTACACGTCGCGGTTGCCCATTCTCATGCTGCCCGACAGATGGACCAGCTTGCCGGTGAATGGCTCAGGCACCGACTCGGCACTCTCCTTCGGCTTTGCTTCGATGTGGACAGGCTTGCTGTCAGGCACATCGAGAACACACTCTTCTTTCTCGTTCATGTGCGCCCCATCAACGCATGGCGAAAACGGCTCAGCCTTCACAGGGGTCACCAAGGCTTGCGTGCGGCTGTCCGCCACGACCGGCTTAGTCGGCTTCTTGCCCGATGGCCAGAATGCCCACACACACACCACCAGCGTGAACACCCAAAAAATGCGCGTGCCTCGCTTCCACTTCACCAGCAGCGGCGACACGTCATCTGCCGTCAGCTCAGCGACCGCATTGCCTGCCGTGTGCGAGCGGTAGAGCTTGAAGAACTTCGGTTCGTATTTGCGTTCGCTGGTGGCAATCTCGCCGCCGTTGACACCATCGAGCACCTTGCGGATGTAGCTCTCTGACTTGCCAAAGGCCGTTGCCTTCCGGACCTTGTAGCAGACCTGTACGAGGTCTTTGATCGACTGATCGATCTTGCCGGTGCTCTGCGTCATCAGCAGCACATCCGCATTGGTATGCCGATGCTCTGCAAACCACTCCTGCACCTGGACAGGCGTCCCCAGTCTGGGGAATACCTTATGGCACTCGTCGATGACGTACAGCGGGCCGAAGCCGTGCTTCGGATGCTTCCACGTGTCGGCGAAATCTTCGATGTTGGCGAACGCGCGACCATCGCGGCCCACCGCATCGAGGTCCTGCGACTGCTTGAGCGTCTTCGTGCGCAGTTCGATCAACGCGGGATAGCTCGGATCGACCGCGCCGAACTGTTCGACGAACAGCGGAAGGTTCGTGATGACCTTGCGCCCCTTCGCCAACGCGGCGAGCACATGGAACACCGTCGCTTCATAGCTCTTGCCGCCACCGGGCGCGCCCAACAGGATGTTGATCATGATCCAAGCCGCGTGAAGGGAATGAGTTGCAGCACGAGGCGAACGCCGATGGCCGCAGTAATGATGCTGATCGCCGTTCCAACACCGAGCAGCCCGAGGATGTTCAGCACCTCACCGGGCAAGCTGCCGAGACTGGACGTGCTCGCCTGCAGACTACCCAGATCGATGGCATTGACCGCAGAGACGCAGATCTGCATGACCTGTTCAAAGGGCCAGCACGCGGCATCGCGGATGAAATCCCACAGTGCCAAAAAGCACTTGACGAATAATTGCCCGATCCAGACCAAGACGGCCGTGATCTTGGCAAAGAGCATGGTGAATGCTGCAGCCATTTCAGCCTCCGAAAATCAAAGCGCGCGCCAACAGCAACGCACCGGCAATGACGAACAAGCGCGCCCAATCCCACGTCTCGCACGGCGGCGCCACGTCCTTGGTACCGAACTGCGCCCAAGAAGCGAAGTCCAGATTGATCGGCCAGCTCGGGCATGAGCCACCACTGCCGATGTGAGGCATGAGGTCCGTGGCAAGACGGAACAACGGCGCTTGCTTGATCTCTGCGCTCTTGGTGTTCCAGATGCCTACGAGGCCTTCGGGATACTTGCGCGTGTACAGATCGGGCACCGGCGGCAGCGCCGTATCGGTAGGCGCTTCTTCCTGCTGTTCCTGCGGCTGACCTTCGGTCCCCTGTTCCGTGGTCTCGGTCGTCGTGCTCGTGCTGGTCGACGTCGAGCCGTCGGGATTCGTCGTCACGCTGGTGGTTGTGGACGTGCGCGTCGTATTGCCTGCCGTGACACTCGGGCCGGAATAGCTCAGCGGTGTTGATTCTTGGCTGACAGTCGTGTCCGTGCGATTGCCCGACTGGGAAATCGTCGTCTTCTTCGGACCCTTCACCTCGGAAGGACCGGTGACCTGCACATTGCCAAGCGGCCAGATGATGTTCCCGAACTTGGACAATTCATCGACGATGCCAGGAGCCGGATCGTTTTTATAGAGCGCGTCCTTTACCTGCTGCTCCGTCGCCGGATACCAGGTGGGCGACTTCGGCGGGTACGTATTGGTCGTGCGAGCAATGCCGACGTTTTGCACGCCACCTAGATCGACCGTCCCATCCGGCTTGGTGTTATGACCGACGCAGCTCGTCGGTGTCGGACCGGCGTGCCACTCAATATCCCACGTGGGCCTGAAGCTCTTGATGTACGCGACATACAGCTGACACGCTGCTTCTTGCGTCTCGACCTGAACACCGGGCGTATGCCCCTCGGTCCAGTAGTAGCAGGGACCCATGGTGCACACGGTCATATCCTGCAACTCCCATGTTTGGGTTTCAGGCTTCCAGCGTGCACCTGACAGCCCCCAATAGGCCGTCGCAAGCGGGACGCCAACGCCCAACGCACAACCTACGACGCCACCCCG
>Ga0209282_1000364_pt1 | contig 22185 bp, 8 predicted proteins | sample Mtrugardesep15_FD_187529 | JGI IMG/M metagenome (GOLD analysis project Ga0209282, IMG submission 187529) | Root nodule microbial communities of legume samples collected from California, USA - M. trunc garden sep15 (SPAdes) (version 2) | ecosystem: Host-associated > Plants > Roots > Nodule...
TTTTTTTTTTTTTTGCTTCTGTTAGGGCGATACAAAAACATTTGGCTTTATGATTATATTTTCTTTCTTATTGGAGATTAGTGAGCTGTGCTATTCTCATTTTTTCTGCCTAACCTGTCTTTGTTAGTTTTATTGGCTTATTGCATTAGAAGAAACTGAATGAGCCAAGTGTGTGTATTATGTATGCTCCTGGTTTAAAAGTTGGACCGGACTACTTTGTCACATAAACTCTCAAGTTGTAGGTTTATTCTACCTGAAAACCAGCTAATCAGTATATCAGTGGTGTAGAACTAAGTGTTTATATATAACTTTTTAAGTTCAACAATTACAAAGGTCTAAGTTACAAAAATGTCATAGATTGTTTGTTATTATTGATTTTTTATCCTCCATTTTGCATAAATATGATCATTGCAAGTTAAGTTAAACATCTATTTGCGTTCTTATGACTTTTTTTTATTCAAATTTCATTGGTTCAATTATGGCTCAGCCATGTTTAAACAATTGGACTAGTGAATTAGCACCTTCACCGTGTAAATGACCAGTTTGATTTTCAAAATTTTGATGTATATTGTTGCTTTATTCTTCTCGGTGGATGGAAATATGTTCAGATCATGGTTAACTTAAATAGTCTGCACTTGAGTATTGCCAAATAATTGCTCTGGAAACATTTAATTTAGTGTCTGCATGGTATTTCTATATGATCTGATACACTCGCCACCATGAACATGCTTTTGTGGGCCTCTACCTAAAATTTCAATCCTTGAGAATTTTGATGTTTTGAACAATGTACAAACACAGAATTCATTAAGAGATGTGATGATATATTAAAGTTGAAGGTACAAATATGAAGTTAATATTGCTGAAATGCGGTACTTAGTTAATCTGTATATCTGTATAGGATTTCATACCTCGTGCTTCAACATTTTATGTTCTGTAGGCAGCTAATGTATCTGCATAACATTCGTGACTTATTTACTGTTGCTATGGATTGTGCCATTTGACAAGGGCTATATAGCTCTAACGCATATGCATATATATCCAGTTATCTATAATTCTATACTGTAGTGTTTGCCTGTGCAAAAATACATTGGCAGTTTCTGTGAAGAAAAAAATGCATATGTAGTTTCTATTAATGGGTTATATAGCTCTAATCCACGTTTGTTGAAGCATAGTATATTAGAATCTGGTTTATGAACTAACGGGCTACTGAACTTTAACTTTTAGGTCACACTAGAAGTGAAGGGAGAACCCCAGATCAAAAACTTATCCGAGAAGCTGACATCTGGTGGTATCATTCATAAACTCTGGATTGAGCAACCTGAAAACATACCTACTTGCCTTGCTACAAAACCTTACCCTAAGTCAATTGTATCTTCGTATTTTAAGAAGTTGAAACTCTGCAAGTGATCTCATGTTTGATATAAACTTTTTTTCTTTCCTGAACTATGGCCGTTTGTCTTTTCTACTAAAATGCGCAAAAACGTCAAATTCAGCCTGTCATGGGTGAGGACTTTAACAATCTAAACCTGATTTTTTTACTGATTGATCCTCTGCTTTTTTGTGGGTCCTCTTTCAATTGGTATTTCTGTTATATTGTATGAAATGAAATTTATTTAACAGGAAGTTGCGGGTTATTTTATTCCGTTTGAGGCTCATGATGTTGTTATGAAGAAATCTTAACATGTATGCTGCCTTGAGGTTTCGACCTTTGCTGTTTGGACAACTCAATTGTTGCTTTATATGTTTTACATCTTAGTTATTTATTTGATTTCTTAAAAGAAAAGCAGTGCAGTTTGCATCCTATTTTAAGAATCCGTATTTCCCAACTTAACAATAGAAATATAAACTCTTAAGACAGAAGTGATCTTAGTATATCTGAAATTCGTAAAATATGTTTAGTGCACAATAGTGATATGTAAATCTAAGTAGGTCTAATCTCAGTAGCTGAACTCGGATCTATTTACAACTCTTTATACATGGTAAATAGTAAAAGAAAACCGTAAACAAGTGCCACTAAATACTAATAGCTTTTTCCTTGGCCATAGATGTAGTCCTTGTGCTTGTGCAGATGACAAGGTGGGTGTGATGATGAATTGATGATTAGAGTCTACTTGACAACGAGTTTTCTGGAACACATGGTGCAATAGTGCCTGCGTTTGGTCTTGTGGTACAAGGGTACGAAACAGAAATTCCACCGGCTGTCTACGTCCACAGCCTGAATCATACCTCCACAATAAGGACACGACCCAGGTGCTTGCTGCCTTGACACAACTCTTTCATCCTCTCCACACACAAACACTAGACACATCCTCCTCTTACCCTTCTTTTGTCCTCGTGTGTATCTACTATCTAGGATGTTGGTAAGGTGCTAATAAAAGCTTATGTCGTGAAGGCAAGAAACAACTGTACTATATATTTCTGCAAATAGAAGAGAAACGAAAAGAGAAGATGATGGTCGTTGAGGAGTTTTTTTGGAGCAACTTGGAGAAGGGGGGAGGGGGAAAGAAATATAAGTTGGTTATAGTTCATTCTAGAAGAGAAAAGAATAATCCACCCATCACACGCACAAACAAAAGCAACCGTGTATACCTATGAAAAAAGCTACCGCGTATTCTGAAAATTCCACTCTACTTTTCTTAGCATCATCCTCATACTTGTTTCTCTATTTGTCGTAAAGAAAACATTTAAAAAATATTTGTCCTTTAAAAATACTTGTAGATAGAGATAAAAGAGATGACCTCGTCTATATCCCATACGAACCTCACGCGACCATTCCCATTATATAAGTTTTTTAACATAAAGTTGGACTTCTAGGAGCTCACCATGGTTATCTCTAACAAAGAGATCTTCACACCGGTTGCCATGACCTTATGTGAAGTGAACTCTTTACGAAATGAGTCAACTTACATTCGTCGTACCTTCATATTGAATAAAGTAATTTTTTTATAAGGTTAAATAATAATTATTTACCAAACAAATGTCTATGAGCATGTATTATTTATAGATTTTAAATTTAACAGTGTAATTTTTTTTTTGTGTCAAATATTCAAGTAGTTTAGTGACCAGTGATTAGAAATTCATCTCTTAAAAAGGATAAGTGGATATTTGAAATTTGAACCTTAGTCTCTGCATACATTATATAATGTTTTTACTAACTGAATTAAACTCACATAAACATTTGATAGTGTAATTTTATTTTGAACAAACATTTATAATTATGTTAAACGGGACATGTATAGTTAATTTGACATAATACAATGTCTAGTACATTAGAAGAAATAACTTAAATTTTTAAACATACACATAATTAATTTAAAAGTTTTTTTAAACTAAAATATGATATTTATTCCTTCAAATTGATAAAATACATTAAAAACAAACCTAAATTCTATATCGTTAAAAATATCCGTCTTTCTACTTAAATCATCAATAAAAGTGATGAAATGCCTTTTTTTTTTGTTTTTGTTTGACTCAGGCTTTATAGATCCACACATGTCTTTATGTATCAGCTGAAGCTTTTCACCTGCTCTCCATGCTGGCCCCTTTTGGAATGGTTCTCTACGTTGCCTTCTACTCATCAAGCTTACCACAAAATTTTCATACAAACGAGAAAGCTCTTTTACCATATTATTTTGGATCAAATCTTCAATCCCTTTTGACTTGAATGCCTATAGCTGCATTGCCACATATGTGCATAGTGCATTGTCTTTATTTGATGCCTTGAAACAAGATGGTAGTGTCACATTTGGGATGGTAGCAAACAACGTGTTGTTAGACAATTTTTTACTGCAAAAGTAAACTTTTCTATCCATTATAACCTTGCACTTGTCATCTTGAAAAAATAATTGTTAACTCCGTTTCTTTTAACTGACCAATACTAGGAAGATTGTTTTTTCAGTTTTGGTAGGAGTAAAATAGTAAACTTATGAGATTACTTGCACAATCCCTCCAATTTCACGTTTATAATACTCCCTTCTCATAGTCATATGATAGAACCATCATTCTTGAATTATCTCCAAATTTCATAATGCTCTAAATTATTCATTCAAGTCAAATAACCACTCTTTATACCCACACATGTGATTACTATACAACCCGAATCTAAGAACCATATCTTCATTTGATGAAGTGGTTTCTTGTTGTGCAACTTCCATCAAAAGAAGCTCTTCTTCATCGAATTCGGCATAATTTATCTTTTCATCTCAGCTACGACATTCATTATGAGAGTGCCCTAATTTATGACAATTGAAATACTCAATCTATTCTTTATTGATTGTTTTCCACCCTTTGCCTTAGGCATGACAACAAAACTCATACACGTGGTTACCCGCCCAAACCAAACCCAATTTGACGGGTTTTCCCCATTTTGACTGGGTTCGGGTATGAGTTCGGGTTTTCCCCGATTTCAAAACACAGGTATGGAACAGGTAACAGGTATATAGGTACCCACCCCGAACCCATACCCAAACCCGTCTCGAATGTAGAAAATTACTTTGTATTGATATGCCATGTTATTTTATTTGATAAGTGTCATGTTATAAAAACTACCTTTGATATTTTAAGGAGCAACTAAATCATTCGGTCAAACAAATATTAAAGTGAACATATTGTTGGACAAGGTATTACAACATTGCTCTTGAGGTTGTGCAACTGCCATCAAAAGAAGCTTTTCTTCATCGAATTCGACATAATTTACCTTTTCATCCCAGCTACGACATTCATTATGAGAGTGCCCTAATTTATGACAATTGAAATACTCAATCTATTCCTTATTGATTGTTTTCCATCCTTTGCCTTAGGCATGACAACAAAACCCATACCCGTGGTTAACCGCCCAAACCAAACCCAATTTGACGGGTTTTTCCCGTTTTGACTAGGTTCGGGTATGAGTTTGAGTTGTCCCTGATTTCAAAACACGGGTATGGGACGGGTAACGGGTATGTAGCTACCCACCCCGAACTCATACTCAAACCTGTCCCGAATGTAGAAAATTACTTTGTATTGATATGCCATGTTATTTTATTTGATAATTGTCATGTTATAAAAACTACCTTTGATATTTTAAGGAGCAACTAAATCATTCGGTCAAACAAATATTAAAGTGAACATATTGTTGAATAAGATATTAAAACATTGCTCTTGAGGTTGCAAAAAAAACTTATATTTTTTATTAAAAAAATTATTCAATGCGGGGATGGGATGAGGTGGGGATACCCAAACCGATCGAAGATAGGGACGTGATTCAATTTTTCATCCCCGTTGGATATGGATAGGGTAACGGATAAGTACATGATAATTGGGTATGGGGACGGGGAATGTAAAACCCGTCCCTACCCTGCCCCATTGCCATGCCTTCTTTGCCTCGATCATTCCTCCTGCATGTCCTCTTTCCCTTCCACCATTTCATCCTCCAAAGCTCACTTTCAAGGCTTGTTATTCTCCTCCTCCTCCTCCTTCTTAATTTGCGTCCCTTAATCCTTTGATCACGCTCCATCACTCTGCTTTAGAGATCTACTGATAAAGTAGTGACTTCACTTGACTCTTCTATGGAACAAACAACAAAGATTTCAGAATCTTTTCACCAATTGTTCTTTGATCAACATTTTTCCCATGCATCTTCATCCAGTTGACAATGGAGAGAGTTCTTGAAAAATACTCATCAATTGAGTCATCGCCTTTCATGTCAAGCAACTCAAATTCTTTGTGCAGGGCTTCAATTGTGCTCTCTTAACCTTGGAAGAACCTTGATACTTTTGCTTTATGGAATCTCAAATGCGTTTCAACGAATCTTTTTTGAGAATCGTTTCCAAGATTGTTCGATCCGTAGCTTGAAAGTGTAATTCTTTGCCTTGAGATCTTTAGGCTTGCTTTATTTACCTTTCTTGATTTCCTCTGGAGTTGAAATGTAAACACTGCTCTCGACCAGATTCCAGTACTCCTGGAACAAAGAAAGTTCTCCACCAACATTGATCAATGATCATAGTGTCCATATAATTTTGGTCTTGATGGTTGTTTGAAATTTCTGCTTAATTCTTCCATTTTCACTTTCTTTTCTTTATTACACTCAAGAATTGCAGTTCTATATCAGGCCCCAATCGGAGCTCTAAAACCAAATGTTGGGAATCAAAATTTGTGATGCAACAATTATAACTGTTATCATTTTTTAAAGAGTTATATACAATCATATTCTTTGCTCAAAAAAAAAAAAAATATACAATCATATTCCAACAAACAATTTGGAAAGGCTACACTATTAAGTCAAAAACTATCAACATAACAAGAGACTCCAACATATGAAGTAAGAAATCTACTTTGACATAACAAGTAACTAATTTTCATTCTTTTTTCATTTTAAAATAGAAGAGGGTGCAGGGAGAAAAATGTCTTCATATTTTAGTGATACAATTATAAATACAAATTACAACGTGAAAATTAACACTAGCAGTTTATGCCATGGGCTCCTGTATATGTAAAAAAAAAATGTTTGTTTTTTTACTCCTCCTTCTTTCTTTTCTTTTTTTTTAAAAAAAAAAAAACCCTCCTTCTCTTTTAAGAAAAATTGTTAAGCAATAAATTTATGGTGATCGTTAATGAATACAGTAACTCTTTATGAATAGATATATTCAATGTTTTTCCTCAAAAAAGAAAATAAATATATTCAATGTTAACTTTTCTTATTTTAAGATAATTTGATAGTGTTAACAAAGGGTATATTTGAAAGAGAAAAAAATATCTAAAAATCTTTAGAGGGTCTAAGAATTTATTTTTTAATATGATTTTACAAGTAGGAACAGAGGGAGCATATGAAATAAAACATACATATTGTTGTAAATAAAAACAATGGATTGGTATATTAAGTACGTAAGATTATTCATCAAAGAAGCAAATCAATTTCTCTCTTGCCTTAAATTAAATATTTGATTTAAATTTTGGAGGGATTAAAATTGTTTCTAGAGGTTGTAGAATTTATTTTATCGTGTTTGAATGATTTTGTAGATTTTTTTATTTTTTATGTTTTGATGATTTATAAGGGAATTGGTTTTGCATGTAGAATTGATTCTACTTAAAGTAAAATTGGTAGCTTTTGACTTCTATAATTCATAAAAGCGAGTTAAAACTACTTTTACGTAAATACATCCAAACATATACAATTTTCATTCAACTCACTTGTATCTAAAATCAATTTTTTTTTTTAGAATCGATTCACTCAAAATCATTTCTCGTCACCGCAGAACCAAACATACAATTAAATGAGAATTGATCAAAATTGATTTTAGAGGTAATAGAATTGATTTTATCATGTTTGAATGATTTAAATGAGAATTGATTTTGTCTGGTTCGAGTTCTAGAGAGACCAAAATTGATTCTGGAGATGTAGAATTAATTCTGATATGTTTGGTTGTTTTTTAGTAGAATTAATTTTGTCTTAAGAAATAATTTTATTTGAAGTTAGAATTTGTAGCTTTTAATTCAAGAATATATTTCTACACAAAAATGTACACTTCAACTCACTTTGACATTAATAATTCAAACAAAAACATTTTACTTTCAACTCACTTTTTGTCAGAATTGGTTTACTATAAAGCAATTATTGTCACCGCAAATCAAACTGTTGCGAGTTCGAATAGTCACACTAATAATTTAATGTGTGGAGCAAACAATATAATTTACCTCAAAAGCCCTGGTCCTTTAGCCTATTGACTCCCTAATGGTCCCCTCTTTTGATCCCTCTAAGTTTGCCTTTTTCCACAAACAAAAATCTTAAATCCGAGCAACATGTTTATAAGATTCAGTTAATCCTTAAAACTTGGCGACCATGAAAACAGAAAACTCGTGCATCTGCGTCACGAGCCTTCTCCCCTTGTCGTGAGATAAGACGTGGCTAGACTTCTCTGCAATCTTTCAAGCTCCGCGTCGCAAGTTTTTCCTTTGTGTTGCAAGCTAAACCAAAGTCAGACTTCAGACATTGAAGGCATATATAACTCAAACATGCACCAATCCTACTAATACTTGAAGCGCTATAATTTGTAGGTTTTAACTTCTATAGTTGATTTTTTAATTCAACTTCTATAATATATTTTAATCTTAAATTTATTGTTATATCCACATTAACATAAACACATCTAAATATAAATTATGTTACCTTTAATTCGCATTCATCCAAAATCAATTTTACAAAATTAATTTATACGAATGCAAAACCTAAAACACACAAATTAGAACAGTTGAGATTTGAGAACATGCATTCCACGATCGCACAAGGCTGAAGCCATAACATGAAATCCAGTAAAGAAGATGCATTGGCCTGAGGAATAACGCACGCACACTCATGTCTTAATCCTGCTACATAACACATATTGTCTGTACTTAGACCCACCCCAATTGTACTATCAGACAAGCCAGCCCGCAAATCAGAATCAATTTTCAACAAGCAAGTCCCAATTCCATTAACCCTTACTCATATTAAAATTTAAAAACACCAAATCTAAAACCAAACTGTAGCATTGGGAGACATGTTGGAACTATTGAAAGAGTTGTTAATAGTATTAAATAAACAAACAAAACAGAGGGAAAAAAACAAGTCCACCCTGGCCAGCAGTTACTGTTGCAGTACGTAGCTGTTCAAGCATACACCACTTGGCAACTAGAAGGTGATAATTCTCCAAATGCTTCCGGTCCCTCAAAAACCTGCCACGTCACCTTCACACCACACACATCATCATCATCATCATCAACAACAACATTACCGATAACCCCTTTCAAACCATGCCACACCACATAGATTCGATCCTCAAAACCCTTAGCAATAAACGGTTTCTTCATTCCATTTCTCGGTAACCTCTCACCACCTACACACCGCCACGTGTCAGTCATTTCATCGTAAACCTTAACCGGTAAATCAACTTCCGGTATCATAAACACCCTCCCACACACCGTAACACTCACCCCTGTCCAACCGTCTTTCATTCCTTCTCTCATCTCACTCCACGTGTCACTCTCTAATTCGTATACCCAACCTCTCGGCCTAACCGCAAACGGCCACCACCACCCTTCCGTTACGTAAATCTTCCCTCCTTTAACCACCGTCTCATACCTTCTTAACTCCCCCGTAAATTTCGCACCTCGTTTCCACGTGTCACTTTCCGGGTCGTAGATTCCCGTCCCGCTCTCACCAACCGTCACGATTTTTCCTTTAACTTCCTCTGCCGCGAAGAATGATTTCCCGGTGATCATTTCCGGCAACGTCGACCATTTGTTAACGGCAGTGCGGTAAACGAGTGTTGAACTGGATGTACCTCCGATGAAGAATATCTTTCCGTTATGCGGCAACGAAGCGGAGGCGAAGGCGGTTGGACAAACGAGTGGCATCGGAGGAAGCATAAACCAACGGTTAGAAGAAGGATCAAGAGATTGCCATTGGATTCTGGAGGTTACTGTATTGACAGCTAAAACAAAAAGATGTGGATGCGAAAGTGTTTTTGTTTTCTTGGAGAGTAGAAAAGAAGGGTTTGTTATTGCTCTGTTCCATGAAGAAGAAACAGAGCGTACTAAAGGTTGATATGGGTATGGAACATGAAGAAGACAAATCTCTGCTATTTCGTTTGGTAAACCTGGAATAAGTTCTCGATGCTCTTTGTTGTGTTCGTTTTCACTTTTCACAATCGCCATTTTCTGAGTATTTTTTCAGAGTTGAATGTAAAGGGAAAAGAGAAAGTGATGTTTGTATGCAACGACACGGGATATATGGAGGGAAAAGTGAAATGAAGACCAAGCTTTAAAAAGTTGAAGTGATTAGTGTGTATAATATTTGGTGTTAGGTTGGATTTTAGTCAAGTATAGAGGGACAGGACAGAGTATAAATAGTTGCGGGTAATCCGTATTAGTAACAAAGACAGTTTGATTACTATAAATAAAGGGAGAGAAAAGAGTTACATACAATGACGTAAGTAATTGAACAAAGAGACAGTGGAGGTTGTTTTGTCTTGATTTCCGGCTGGTGGAGAAGAATTTTGGGATGTTTTATTGAGAAAGGAGGAGGGTTCAAGAATTTGATGATTAAAGAATGAAAATAAGAGGGTGGGCGCTGATCATATAGATAGCCAACACAAAAGTGTTAATCATTTGTCTTTAGAATGAACCATCCAGATAGACTTTTTGGAATTCCATGGTTTTTTTATTTATTCTTTTTTGGCAAATGGTGATTAGTTAGTTGTGGGTGTGAAGGAAGGTATCCCAAGGGAATGGGGAGGGGTCTACTTTTGGTAGTGTGATTGCTTTGTAGCCGCAAGTATATATGTGGGGTAGTTTTGATCGAAGATTAGATTTATACTAGTCCATATGAATTATATTTGGTTCGTTCATATTTGAATTGATTGGTTACTTTACTTGAACGAGTGTTTGATGAATTTAATGTGTAGTATGGAAAGAGCCGTGGGTTGTTGTCATCATAATAAACGTGACACCGACTGATGGGAACGCCCTAACTAAGGACCGTCACTCCCCACACAAAGCTTTATAATCAAGCATGAGTATTTTTTATTTTTTTTTATTACAAAGAGGACTGAAGCTTAATTACGAGTATTTGAATACAATCACTAATGAGATTACTTTATAATTTATATGTACAAACACTGCAAAACTATTTGAAGCATGTATCAACCAAGTATTATGAAATGCATATTTGTGGAGTATTTTATGAATTAGTTTAAAATAATAACATCATGAAGTGATTTGCTTAGATATATGTGTCAAAATGTTTTACATTGTTAGTGTATACAAATTGATTCGACCGGACTTGAGATCAACAACCTTGTGGTGGTTGTTTACTCAAAAAAAAAAACTTTGTGGTGCTTGTAGAGGCACTCCAAACAACTTCTTTCTCTCTTAAGGGGGATGATGCATCTGCAAACGTTTTGACGATCAAGTAAGAATACGTCGAATATGTAAGAGTTTAAGGTAGAAAAATTGTCAGCCTAGAAGGAGGCTATAATAAGCCTTTATGGTGGTGAACTAGGGTTCATGGTTCCTCTAACCCTAATTCTAACAACTATCCTGAAAGAGACACCTATGACCTGATGTCATCTCACATTGAACTCTAAAATGTCATCATATTACATATATTGTTATTGTTAAAGTGTGGTTATGTACTAGCTTAAGACAATTATTTGTGTAACAAGTAATTGCATAGTCTAGTAACTAATTAACTGTTTTGACGGTTATGGAAGTTACATAGTTAGTTACAGTTAAATAATAACTAACTATAGTTAAGCTTGTGAGGTATATAGCATGGTATAAATAAATGTATCTCAAAATTGTGAAGACTCAGATTTTCTGAATAAAATTTCTATTCTTTACTGCTTTGTTCCAAGTTCATAGTGAATTTACCTCTCTTTTCTATTCTATGGAGATTCGATCTTATGTTTTTACAGTTATACTACTAATCTTCCTTAAATACATTTCAAAAAGGTGGTCTCAAAATTGGAGAAGATTCAAATATATGCAGCCATCACATAACAAATTCAAAGGAAAAAGAAGAAGAGTGAAACTACCATAGCAAAAAAAGAATGGCGAAAAATGAGGGATTTCACGCGTAACAAAAAATATGGAGTCTATTGAAATGGGTGCATGAGAAGAGAATATGGTGCATAAAATTCTCTTTCAATATTTCTAAGGCCCCCTAAATAAACATATGATAGTTATCTATCGGATGTACATTTATTTTGAAAATTGTACATCCGTTAGATAACTACCCGATGTGTATTTAAGGGGACATAGAGATATTAGGGGGCCTAAAGAGAAACGGGCTTGAATGTAAAACATAGCCCAAAGAATAAGGCTTAAACAAAGAAGGCCCAACTTAGCAAGACAAAGTTAATAATAAATGAAAGGGAATTTTTTCCCCACCATATTCTCGTCTCAGTGCACCCTACTCGGATTTTAAATCCGAAATGTTTAACATATTTTGGAGGATTTTGTAGAGTATTTACGTTGTTCGGATTATTTAATTCAAACTACATAGGGCGCGTGAGAAAATTATAGGGTGAGAAAAGAAGGACCATAAACAAGATAGGCATCCTATTTACTATTTAGTATTTTCCTGTATGAAATTCAAGTGACTAAATTGTGATAACTATTTTTGTATACCTTAAAAGTCTCATATTGTTTGGAAGTCGAGACCAAATATAATTTATATACAACACTCATACTCCTCTGCCAAAGAGACACATTTCACAAAAGACAGAACCTTGAAGGATTTATACCAAAGCGGACAATACCCAGATTATGGTGTGGCGTGCTTAAGAATGGAATGAAACAATAACCTTCCACTAAAAAAATTTGTAATAGCCTTACCATTTTTTTTCTTTTCTGAAACAACCTTACGACTTGAAAGGTCGAAATTGTGATTCTTTCGTTTAATTTCATATCAAGTTTTTTTTTAAAGAAATTTTAGATCAAATTTTGTTTCCACCTACATTTTATTCTCAAATAAATATAAATTATATACCAACGATGTTGGGTCTAAAAGAGTTACATCTTAACATGGAGAATCAAAATTCAAATTTTAGGAATTGATCTAGTCGGAGGAGCTAAATATCTACAATGTGGTGAACCAAAGTTCGAATCTCGTTAGATTATCACATAAATTCAAGAGTTTGCATTATCACAGATACGATTTGAAATATCAAAATGAATATTCACTCATTTATTTATTTCAGTTCAACTTGTATTTCTATCTACACTTTCTTCTAAAATAAAGTATAATATTAAAAAGAGAAGTGGCAAATCCTTTTCATATTTAACTAACAGAGAAAGAGATCAACGCCTTCCAAGAATGAATCCAATATATTATAGTCCACATTTTAGGCTTTGGACACTTCAATTTCATGAACAAAAGCTGCTCTATATTTCTCGGAACCCATCACGCAAATAGCTGAATACCTTCGCCTATTCTTGTTCCAATCATTTCAAATTTAAGAAATCTTTTAACATAATTTCTCAGGAAAGTTCCAATACATAGAGCTTCTTTAAGAAGCTTCTAATTTGTTTTTCTTCTATATAATAAGCTTCAGGCTAGCTAGTAACCAAAAACAAATTATCACGTGATCACCCATTTTCCAAAATATCTAGATTTAATTCCCTACAACTACGTACAATGCATAAGCATAAACTTTCACCCCTCATTCGACAATTACAAAGGGTTGTGAAGAAACTTAATTCTCTATTGCGAGTGAATTCAAATGTTGTATCAAAAAGTGTAAAACAAAGATGGTGCAGGTTGTTCGGTAATCATATGGTATCGCGAAGGTTCCAAGATGATGAAAATATAAATATGGATAACATGATACAAAATAGAAGAACATTAAGTTATGATTCGGAAGATGATGTTGATAAAAGGGCAGAGATTTTTATCACTAAATTTCGGCATCAACTAAGTTTGGAGAGAAGAATTTTTGGTTGAGATTGTTTTGAGTGTGACCATTTATGAAGTTGATTCAATAGTTATTAGTATTTTATACGTTTCCTATGTTTGTAATGTGTCCTAATTATTGTGATGTATGTATGATGTTTGAAGTAATTGAGCTTTGCATGAACTAAAACTGTATTTTTAGGAGTAGTAGTAACATCAACATGTTCTGTTTTTATTTTCTTCACGGAATAAAATTGCGAGTGAATCAATATTTTAATTTTTAAATGTACGTGTGGGTGTCCACCATAATCTCTTAATGTATTAAGACTACAAAAATATTCTTAAAATGTGTTTTTTATTATTAATTTCATAGACTACTAAATTGATTAACGAAAGATACATTTTATGATTAAATTAAATCAGAAAGAAAGATTCAAACACCAAACTCAAAAAAAACATATTTATGAATGTTTTGTATATAATATACATTCAAAAATTACAGAGTTAGCGTTTGATACTTCAAATATCAAAATAATTGTTTTGTAGCTAACTAGGGAGACACCCTCATTGTGTTTATACCACAATGAAATAATCAAGTTGTGCAGAGGTTCCCCAAAATATTTTAGTTTCCCTAAAAAAAATTCATCCACACTTTTGGTTATTACTTTTAAGTTGAATTGTGTGTACTCTTTACATTGAATGACTTTTTGCATGACTAAAAAACAGGGTTCAAAAGTGGTGAATTTTTTTTTTAAAAGACTAAAAGTTGAAGACATTTTTTAGCAAGACTAAAATAAAAAATTTAAATATTTAAAACATATTAACCCAAATTTTAATTGCACCAAGGAATTCACTTATATATTCCACGGTGAAGTTTACACAATCAAAAGGAGATATATCAAAAAAGGACGTGCATATAAGAAAATAAATGAACTTTTTATGTTAAATGAGATATAAAAGATGTATATTTTAGAACCTAAACCTATTTTGTTGAATCTTATGTGTTGCTTGTGATAATTTCCTTCTGCTTTTATCCGTTCTTTGTGGAAAACCACACTTTATACAAATCGGCTGCTTGTGCCTTACTATCAAGGGATTTAGGATCTTTCAAAAAAAAAAAAAATTCAAGGGATTTAGGTTAAGGGTCGTCAAAGCACATTGTATTCACTATAGTTGGTAGATCATGATCATCATCAAGATTGGAAAGTTTATACTCTTATTTTACCAAATCACATTTTAAATAAAATTCAAAATACACATTCGATCTTGATACAACGACCATGACTTATCGACTGTGGTGACTACATTGTGCTTTGTTAACATCCAATCAAAACTGAGTCAGTTTTCACATCTACCAAATATGAATTAACTATTGATAATGCATAATAGAATAATTGGATTCTATTATGCTTTAACTATTTTCGTAAAAGAATGCAAGTTGAAAGTAGATTGTGGAAGCAATGCCCAAGCAAGTAACTCTTCTCCGCAGAAATCACCAGGCTTTAAGGTAACAGAGTTAAATAAACCAGCTCTGCCTCCATTTATGGTTGAGCTTTCAAGTCTCCCTCTGATGATAAAAAGCATCTTGGTAATTGGATCTCCTTCTCTGACAATGTATGTGCCTTTAGTACTCAAGGATGATACCAATCGCTCGCATATTGCGTCAAGTAGTTGATCATCCATTTGTGAGAAAAAGGGAACGTGCAAATTGGTAGAGAAAGACATTGCATGGTGTGTGTATTATGAGCTTCAATAAACTAGTATAGTTCAAATTCAAGGAAACTATTATAGAACAGATTGCGTCAAAGTCGTGTTGGGATAAACAACTTAATTAATCGCTAGAACCACCAAATGGCGGCGTGTCTTTGAGCGTTTTGTTACCGTCATGTCGCAGTTCTGCGTTTTCTTCTGGACGACTGATTGGAGTGGTAGTGGACATTCTGATTTTGGTTGATATTTTACACATAACATAATTCAAGTCGCACAAGAGAGAGGGGGAAATGTAAACCCTTACAGTTTAAACAAGGAAGTAAATTTGAGGCTAACAAGAGTAAAGCCAACAATCAAACAATGTGGAAGTTTTTATTGACATCCGGCTATGGCAAAAAAAAGTTTTTAGGAGGTTGCATTGCAGACATGTAGTCCCTAGAAAAGTGAGTGTTGGTACTGTCGATACAACATTATAGCAGATATGGCTGTTATTTATACTTTGTACAATTGTTTAAATTTCACATGTTCATAAACATGTTTAAACCATTCAAATATATTTTTATTAACCATGATTACAATGTCAATCATTGAATCTAATGGTTTATTTAATAAGATTATGGACTTTTCACTTTCATAATCATGTTTTGAATTGTAGTTGGTTTTGCTATTTTCAAAATGATTGTGGGTAGTTTTGCAACATTAACTTCACAACATAATTGTTTAGCTCGATTGCTCTAATTTTCTTTAGAGTTATGTTTAGAAGCACCATCCATTGTCTTATGTCATAATCTAATGTCATGTTATTAATATAATTGTGAACGATTCAAACACTTCGGTGGAACTTTATTTGGTGTTCTGCCTAAAAAATCAATCTTCGAGTTTGCTTTTCTTATGTTTGATAAGCATAGCATTGCACAATATCCTTTTTGCCTTAAGTTTCAATAATTTAGATATTCTAAACATCACATGTACAAATAAATAATTCAGTAAGAGATGTGTTGATACATTTAAGTTGAAAACACAAATGTGAAGTTAATAATGTTGAAATGCATTACTTGGCAAACCTTTATAGGATCAACAATTTTATACTCAATAGGTAGTTAATGCATTTGCACAACATTTGTGACTTATCTGATATTACTATCGATTGTGATATTTGACATCAGTGTTGTCTAACTTCATCTAGTTATCAATAACTTCATCGTGTTTGTTGCAACATAACATCTGATTTATGAATTAACTAACTATTGAACTTAAAACTTTAGGTCACACATCGTAAGAAAAAAACATTATCACGTTTATTAGATAACTAGGAAAATGGTGGATTTTTTTTAAAACATTAGTAAAATATACATTCAGCATTACTACATATTTCTTTTTATTTCGTTTTAATTTTGCTACACATGTATATGTAGTGGCACATTGTTGATTAATGGGTAACCAAAAAATCATTGTTGATTAATGGCTCACTAACAAAGAAAACAACCTAGCTTAAATCTTAGGTCTTACCTTAAAAATAGGAAATACTTTTTCGGATGTTTAATTGAGTGATGAAAGTGGGTGTAAATTAGTGAGGTGTGTGTAAACAATTTCATAAAATTTATAAAAATGAGTATATAAATAATCAAGTGGGGATAGGTTGCTAACTTACACCTTATTGATTTTAGTTAGGTCTAACTTGCTAATTTACACCTTAATGTTTTTAGGTGGATGTAAATTAGCAGCCCCTATATATATGGGGTTGCTAATTTACACTCACTTAAAAACTTCAAGGAGTAAATTAGCAACTTACATCTACTAGCTTTTGACCAATAAACCAATTTCCATTATTTGTAGCCAGTTTGCATTAAAGGATATTTTTGTAATTTAATAAATTATTAGTTCTATAATTTATAGAGTAAATTACACTCCCTTTTTCTCAAAGATGCTTGAATTACACTTCTCTCTCCTCTTATATTAAAATATACACTTTCCTTCCCTCTTATTCAAAACATATTAAAAAATATTTCACTCCGCTCCCTTGAGAAAAACTTGAATTACATTCTCCTCCCCTCTTGTGTTAAAATCTACACTTTACTCCCTCAATAGTTTTTTTTTATTGCTAATAATCTAGAAAAAAAATAATCTAACAATTTTTGAAGAAAAATAGTATTGCGGGTCCATTTTAATATAATTAAAATTTGAATACATATTTTTCACAATTTTTATTCACAATTTCATTAACATATAGTTTTAGACACTATTATAAAATATGAAACAAACTTGACCGTAGAGCTAAACTTGACCCTAGAGCTAGAAAATGCATTTTCTTGAGATACAAGTCAGGTTTTAAGGGTTTTGTCCTTTTTGATTTACATACTAGATAAATCTTTATCTCTAAAAATGTTACATGATCATATTTTACCTTATACTTCTTCTAGTGTCAAAAATTGAGAGTATTTTTCATCTATTTTATCTACTTTTGATAGTATTCCCTGTTTCTGATCAAACTCAGTCTGATACTTCTATTTCTCCTCCTTCTTTTATTGATTCACCTCCTTCCAATCCCATCACTAGACAGTCCACCACCACATCTTAAGGATTTCATCTGTCACTTATCCAATCAATCATCTCCTGATAAAACTGTCAATGTTAATTACTCTATTTCTGATTCTCTTTCTTACAATCTGTCTAATGCACATCTTCATTTTGTTATGTCTCTTCAAACTCACTGAACCCAAATCATATGTTGAGGCTAGTAAATTTGATTGTTGGAACAAGGCCATAGAGACTGAACTTACAACCCTTGCACAAACTTGGAAACTTGTTGACAGTTACCTCCAAACATCAAACCTATAGGCTGCAGGTGGGTATACAAGATCAAACACCATGCAGATGGTTCCATAGAAAGATTTAAAGCACATTTGGTTGCTGAGGGTTATCAAAACATATAAAACGTGCATAGTAATAACAAAAGAAAGTATTATTGTACACAAATAATTTCAAAAGCTTAAAATGCCTGTATTTACAATGGATCGTGTTTTAATTTAACCACAGTCTATACTTACATACATTATTAGTATTAATTACACATGTTTATATACTCATCTAGCCTCTAAAATCCACAAATGTTTGAAGGAAATATATATTATCAACAACGTTTTTCATGTTTTAAGAGATCACAAAGATGTACTTTGTCTTTGTATTTACCATGTTTAGTTTCATGTTCTCACTTTCTAACACAAAACCAAATGGAGATTCTGTATTTCATTTAGTCTGATGATCAATAACAGTTTGAAATGCACCAGCCAAAGCTCTCACTTTATTCTTTCTCTCTTCTCGTAACTTGCTAGCAGTTTCTTCAATCACATCATTAGATACTTGAGAAGACTCTTTCTTCCCTTGCACCACACCACTTTCTTCTTCCTTTTCCTTTTCCTGTGGTGAATCCACCTTAGCTTCTTCAATTTCCTCTTTTTCTTCATTTGTTGCTCCTTTAACGTCTTCTTTCTCTAACTCTTCCTCATTCTTTTGATCTTCTACTTTTTCTTTCGCCTCAATAACTTCTCCTTCATTTGTTGAATCATTCATTTCTTGTACATCACTCTCATTAATATTGCCTTCTTCTTGGTTTGTATCCGTATTTACATTTTGATTTTTATTATCTTCGTGTTCATCTTTGTTTTGATCTTCTTTTGCTACTTCTTCTGACACTATAGGAATCACCTCTTTCTCGTTATCAGATTGAACGTGTACAATATTTTGATCATTTCCTTGATTTTGTTCGAGTTCAAAGTCATCATGATCATGCGATTGATTAACCTCGGGTACATTTTCAACTTGATCACGTTCTTGAATATTCTCAATTTTTTCTACTTCCACAACTTGATGTGATTGATTAATCTCAGGTACATTTTCAACTTGATCTCGTTCTTGAATATTCTCAATTTTTTCTACTTCCCCAAGTTGATCATGAGGTTGATTAATCTCATGCACACTTTCAACTTGATCATGTTCTTGAATATTCTCAGTTTTTTCTACTTCCCCAACTTGATCATGAGGTTGATTAATCTCAGGTACATTTTCAACTTGATCATGTTCTTGAATGTTCTCACTTTTTTCTACTTCCCCAACATTATCTTCATTTTTCATAGCTTCTTTAGCTTTTGGTTCTGTCTTAGTTTCAACAACATTGATTGTTTCTGTTGTTTCTTCATTAGTACTACATTTTGTAGCAAGATTCTTTGAACTGCTCTTCTTAGTAGCACCTTGTTTTGGAGTTTTTGATGATATTCTCTCTGAAATGGGTTTGGAAGAAGGGAAAGTGTTTCGAACAGTTGGTTTGTGTTGTTGTAGTCTTGAAGGAGATTGTTGAATTTGTTTTGCTAACCTTGAAGGCGATGGTGGTTTGTCAAAAGATCTTCTTCTGTCCAAATTAGGTTTGTTTGGAGCATTATCATTTCTTGAAATCTTGAAGGATTGAGATCTTGGTTGTGAGCTAAGTGTTGGTTTAAGGTAGTTGGGGACTTGTTTCTCTGATAGGGTGGTGGATCTCTCTACAGAACTTGCACTAGATGGTCTTGAGGTTCTTTTTGTGGTTGTGATGGTAGCTTTAGAAGATGTGGTTTTCTTCTCCTTGCTCCCCATATTACCACCACTATTTTTTGTTTTTGTTGCCATGTATGTGGGTTTGGTATCTTAGATAGTAGTAGTTTAATTATTGAAAAATGACCTGCATGTTAGTAAAGATAATCTATGTTAAATTAGATATAAAAGATGTATATTTTCAAGTTAAGAAAAATTAGCATTCAATTGTGAGTGGGGATTTCGTTGAATCTTTGTTACCTATGGTAATTTTACTTTACTTTTTATACAAGGAAGACGAACTGCTTATAATAACTTATAATTGATCAATCAATATTAGACAATCTATATTTTAAATTTTTTAAATCATAATTTAAATTTTGGTAAAAAAAAAATCACAATTTAAATAAAACTCATAATATAGACCAATTGATCTTGATATAAGGATGATGACCTTTAAAATATGGAGACTACATGGTTGAACGCACCAAATAAAAAATAGGTATCAAAATATGAAAGAGTTAGGTTGAATTAAAATGAATATACAATACACACGTGGTCATAAGGTTATACCAAACACAATTATTTTCACATAACATCATTTTTTCACCATCTCACCTAAACAAAAGTGGATATAACAGATGATACATAATTCCTACAAGTTAAAAGATTGACCTGATTTATTATACATAGTTTGTCCTTTGTATCCATACCCTCGTATAAAAAGTATATTTAATAGTAGTGAAATTTATGGTATGCACCTTTAAATTGAAATTTACATTCTACATTTCAAAAAGAATACGTGCACCATAAATTTGAAGAGGTTTAAGTACAAATATGGGGCATGGGTGATATATGTTTGATAAAAGGGGGGAAAATATGTTCTTATAGAACAATATTTTTGAAAGTTGGTTTATAGCAAAGGCTTCTCCAACTTTATCTTTGGGTTGTCCCTAAGAAATGTCACCTTTTTTATTTGGTGATAAGCTCAAGTAACCTCCCTAAAATACGACATTTTACCGAAATATGAAAATATATCACCGAAAACAAGCTTTCGATAATATATTATGATTGATTTGAACATATAAGGGGAGATGAGCCATTACCTTTTTAATTTTAGCTTTTCTTTCTTTCATATTTATATCTCTTTGCACATAATATTTGTCTTACGTTAAAAAGCTTTTTTCTTCAATGAAATTATTAAGATGTATAAAGTATTAGTCAAATGATTGTGATTAATTGATAATATTTTATGGATTCTTCTAACAAAATTCATGTTCGATCCTTTGACATTCTAAAAGAGGAAAAAAAAACCAAATAATACACGTGTGACAAAATGATTTACATTACACACATCTTTTCGATATTAAGAGAAGCAAGTAAAATTCTATAACTTTTTTACAGGGAAAAATCTATAAATTATGAAGAAAAAAAACAAGAATTTCAATTCAATATTAAAACAAGCAACCAAAAAATAAAAAGGAAGAGCGAATTCACAACAACCAAAGCATAGAATGTTAATGTTTATTAGAAAACGTACCTTGTTAAAAGCAAGTTTATGCAAGAGTGAATTTGTGGGCACAAAGCAAATGAAATTGCTTTAAAACATGGGATGATATTATATGATAAATGAGGCAAAACCAAAAGAAACACGTTATCTCAAAGGTAAAAATTGGATAAAGGAATTTAGGAAGGTTAAAAATATCAACAATGATGCGTAAATTAAGCACAAACAAAAAAGTGATGACAATGTTTGTATTTCAGGCCATTGAATTAAAACCATAAATTGTTTTGTGTAAACAAAAACTAAGGCGTGAAACTTGACAAAAAAGAAAAAAACTAAGGTGTGAATAACCGGAACATGTGGGTTTGACAGGTTGATCTTTTCTTTTTATAATAACCAGATTGTTGACTAGTGCATCGCACATGTTTATTGTTAAGGGATTGACATACGAATAATAAAATATAATATATAATTGGTAACAGTGAAAAAAAGAACAAGTGATAATTCATTGTAGACAAAATAAAACACTTCATAAAATGTATAAAATCTGAAAATATTATAAAAGAAAATTCGGTAATCCTATCAATAAATATATGATTATTTTGCTGTTTGTGTAATTTACCACGGTTTAGGTTTTTTTTTAGAGAAACCTGGTTTAGGGTTTGCTATATATAGGCGAGTTTGCATGGAAATTAGGGTATTTTGTTTGTAAACGTTTTAAATAAGTGTACAAACTCTTGTAAAAAAAAAGTCTACAAAAACAACAATAGATATATACAAACGATGACACAACATGATAGGAATGAAAAACTCATAACTGAGGAGAAATATTAGGGATTGCTGCATTTTAGAGGGAATTTGTTAGGTTAAATTGCTGCTAAGCTAATACAACATTTTAGAGGAAAATTATTAGGATAAGTTGCTGCATATCAAATAAAATTAATAAATAAGGATTTTTTTAGTATTAAATAAGTGTACAAAATATTGTAAAAAAAAAGGC
>Ga0209282_1000365_pt1 | contig 22138 bp, 4 predicted proteins | sample Mtrugardesep15_FD_187529 | JGI IMG/M metagenome (GOLD analysis project Ga0209282, IMG submission 187529) | Root nodule microbial communities of legume samples collected from California, USA - M. trunc garden sep15 (SPAdes) (version 2) | ecosystem: Host-associated > Plants > Roots > Nodule...
CATCCTTTTGATCTCTAATGGGGTGAATGACAACTTGAAAAAGAAAAAACAATATCTGATGTTGAAACAAATAAATACTTTTATGTTTGTTTTGTAAATATTCTTGAGTTTTGAATATTATTGTAGGGTTTACCAAATACTGCCAATTTGTTCTACCATACTGCCAATATATGATTATATATCGTCAAAACTAAGCTAATATGTTCCACAATTCAATGATAATGCAATCACTTTTAAGGATAAGGAAAAAAATATAAATTTTCAAGTTTAGGGGGCATTTTGCACATAAGTGCCAAACTTTAGGGGGGTATTTGTCAAACGTCATGTTGACTAACAGAAAAATTTGACGGAAGGGGTAAATTGATTAACGTTGTGCAATTTCAGGGAAGTAATTGAAGTTTTTGTTAATTTCAGGAGGGTAATTGACGAAACTTACAATTTCATGAGGTAATCGACTATTTACTCGTAAAATATTGTTGTCTTTAATTTAGTCTCGAAATTATATAAATATAAAAACTAAACTCCAAAGTACATAAAACTCCTCAATTTAGTCTAATTGAAGGATTTTCATTTTTTTTAAGGAAATTTGACAAATTTTCTTATGTTTTAGTGATTAATTTAACAGATTTCATATACTTTATGGATTTCTTATTATATTTATATAATTTAACAACTAAATTAGTACAAAGAGTGATAGTTTATAGACTTCATTAATGCTTTTTTTTGTGTCAATCATCCGATTCTCAGAGGAATGGAGTCTCAGTAAACCAGAATTCAATCGAGCGATAAATAAAGTCCGACGAAAAGACTCAATTAATGGTTTATTTATACGTAACGGGTATAAGATTTTTTGTTTTTTCTTTTGTGAATGTGAGTGAATATAAGTTAGAGTAGGCACAATTGAATATGACATATAGACGCGATTATAAGTATACAAATCCTTTTCAATGATTTATGTTCACGAATCACAATTAGGAATAGTGTTCATTAATTAGAGCTCAAGGATGTGGTTATCATATCAAGGGATCAAGGCCAAGTTTATGGCAATAATCTTCTCATGTCCTCACATCAAAGGGTCTTCTCATTGATTTGCTTTGATTAAGCATTTTTGGTGCTAAAGTCTAGTTCCTGTTTAACATCTTGGCCACTAACCATGTGATGAATATTGCTTTAAGATGTTCATTAAGTGCTAAATAAATCTAACTCCACTGCTTCTTTTTTTTGTTGGAAAATTCATAGGACAGGAAAGTGTAAACATCACTTGATTATTTTTGAGGGGAAACATCACTTGATTTAGAGCTCTTTAAATTGAGTTTATGTTAAGAAAACAATATATCAACTACTTTTGTGAGTGACAATAAATAACTAATTGTTATCGCTACTACTACAACCAATTATGCAATCCACAGTCAAAAGTGTCTATTTTTTGCATTTGTTGCTATTGTTAATTATATATTTTCACATAATCTCATTAAGCAGAGATCCTCTATTTAATTATTATTATTATTGCACAAATATTTTTTTTTGAGAAATATTATTACACAAACATGAATTTAGAAGCGTAAGGACTATATAATATTTACATCACAATCGATTCTGCTGGCAATTACCATAATTATTTTCTATTCCTTTGCACTTGCATAATTGATCTTCTTCATCAAAAAAATTATACATAAATCATGTCAATGATGACCTCCCTGCTTACATCAGATCATTAAGGGCAACCATCTTATGATAATTAAAAATCTTATTATATTTTAGTTGCTACTGTCAGTCAATACGTTCCCAAATGATGTATGTTCAACCTTTGTTATTCAGATATTTCTTTCAATTCTATACAATTATTAAGTATTTTTTATAAGATAAATAAACTAAACGAAAACAAGTAATATATTAACTAATATACATCAATTGAGTAGAATTTTTTTTTTTAACATACATCAAAGGAAAGGGATTAATCTCCTAGCAACATTGCCTAACACACAATCAACAGTAATAATACACCATTAGAAGGAAAAAAAAACAAATAAAAAAATGAACTAAGAATTAATTTTAGGCTGGTCCAACACATATTGAGGCTTAAGACGAATTGTTAAGATGTGTTTCTCTAAAGCTAATATTGTTTCATTAAAGTTAGTAATTTTTTGTTTGAATTCGATATTTTAGACGTTTTAAAATACAAAATCATTTTTTATTCTTATAGATATAAAATATCTTTTATTAAATAACCAGTTTCGTTTAATATTTCATTTTTAATCAATAGTAAATCAATATTTTAATTAAGTGATTTTTTATTTACTTTTCGAGATCTAAGACATATTTTTTGGTGGCCTTACTTTTAGGTCGGTTCAAGTGATTCCAAGACCTTATTTTTATTATATTGAGCAAAGAGACCAACTAGATTTTGGAGTTCACTCTTTACTCACTGTCACGTACATGTTAGTTTGTTCCTTCGAGGGGCGGATGCTTGTGCAGAGAGGGGCAGCTATGGCAATTTTTCCTAATTAATTAACTTAGGAAAAATATTTTTCTTTTGACAATTTTATCTCAACAGTCCCTACTCTTGATATATCTTGTGAAAAAACTTTATGATTTGATAAAAAGGAAAAGATAAACTTTGGAATTACCCTTAATTAATCTCTTTTACTTTAAAGCAACTATTTAATCAATTATTTTTTTAACAAATCAAAATGAGATTAAATTACGAAACCAACGATGATGCCCCCGGCACAAGGTGTCCAAAAAGAGCAACATCGAAAAAATATTTACAAAATCATGATGCTAACAACAAAGCACCAACCAAAAATAAAAACAATTGCAAAAGAACTCTCATACAAGGTATGGGATGTTTCCACCATTCGTGGTAAGAATAGACAAAAGCCACTTGTTTAGACCTTAACCATAAGTAAGCATTGAGCTTTACTTTTTCAAAGACATTAATAGGATTGGAAACTGTATTTTGGAAAACTCGATTATTCCTTTCCTTCCAAATCATCCAAACGGTGGCAAACCAATAATCCTGAAAAAGAAATGAGAGTAAAGCGGCATTCCCGCCATCTTGGTAAACTGAATAAAATGATGTCGAAGTTCATCAGGCTGCACGAAAGAAGTATCTAACCAGTTGCAGACAAATGCCCAAAGGTTGCTGGCACAAGAACAATGAATAAAGATATGAACCGCCGACTCCATGGAGCCACACCCAAACACACAAGAGTTGTCAGCTACGGATAGAACACCCCGATGCGCTAAGTTGTCTTTTGTTGGAATGCGGTTACGAAGGAGACGCCAAACCAACATAGAGACCTTCGAAGGGATATGCTTACGCCAAACGTCATCAATATTAGACCTGTCCACCATAGCTCCAGTGCTTGTCAGATAGGAATATGCTCCCTTCACTGAATAACCGTGAATGGAATCCAACAACCACCGCCAATTATCGCGAACAGTATCCTGCAAAATAATGTTATGTAATCAATTATTAAAGCTAACACATGATAGTTGTGTGGCACGTAAGGCATGATGATATACTCCTAATAATTGCCCTCGTGAGCTTAATTGTTTTTAAAGACAATACATAATATATGCAAGGTCCGGAGTTAAACCCTAACAAAAAAATACTCCTAATAATTATTCTCATTAATCAACTATCAATTTAATTTTGATATAGAATCATCATGAATGTTTTACAGTGTTGATAATGAATAAATCACAACCAGTTGCATATGTGACTAGTGACTTCATATATAATTATATGATCGAAATCAAATACTCCCTGAAAATGATTTATTCAGACGATATATATTAATATCCTACTGAGCATGATTTATTCAGACGATATATATTAATTAAATTCCCTGAAAAAAAGAAGATATATATGAATTAAATCTATCAATTATTGCTTGAACCACTTTGAATTAACTATACATTTTAACATCGTTATCAATATCATTTTTCTTTAGAAGAAGAAATATAGCATTTATCCAACGTGCTGAAAAGCACAAATTTGCTTTCAGCTGACCTAAACCAATGGTATATATACTCTCTCTGGTCCTTGATAAAAGAACATTTTAAAAATAAAATGGTTATATTTATAATAAAATATCACAGCTTTTAAGTTGTATTTATTACGTAAAAATATCACAATTTTTAGTCTTTATTTAATATTTGTGTTTTTAATATTAGTGGGTATATTTAATACTTCACAAATTTTTATGATGGTATATTTGTAAAAATATTTAAAAAGTTGCAAAAATTAATGATTGTTTTGGTTTTGATGTTTTTTTGTTTTTCTTCTTGTATTAAGGACCAGAAGGAGGACGATTGTAAAAATCTATGCACAATATAGTGAAAGCGAAATCAGAAGTTTTAATAAGTAGAATCAAAATTGTTTATCAAAAATATTTATACAACATTATATGAACTCATAAGCAATAAAGTGATGACATCATTAATATTAAGCAAAAAATTAGAGATTAAAAAAATTATATCATTTTATATTCAAAAATTGAAGACATAGTAACATCAAAGAATTACAATTGTTCTTTGTGTTGCTTCATATTTTAAAAGCGATGTAAAAAAATCATTGTCAACACTATCAAATATATCGCTCTCTACATATCTTACCAGACAATTATTCAAATATTGGATCTCTTTTTCAAGGATGACCCTCATTGTGTTCGTATACATTTTCACTTCATCAGCTTGTTGAGACTCTATTGCTGATTTTTTTAAAATTATTTTTCCATTAATTATTTTTCCCTAATTAATTAAAAGCATACTTGCACATTTTTTGTTTTTTTGAGGAGAATACTTGCACAAATGTAAAAGTATTTTTTATAACAAGTATCCCAATAACATTAATTAGCATATCCAAAAAATATAGGCCAAAGATAAAAACACAACCACATTTACGTGTACACTTGAGAAAACAACGTGAAACTCATTTATCCCTCAAGGAAAAAAAAAGATTATAAAATAGTCCTTTACTATTATAAAATTAGGATACACTAATTAATTGCTGTCAAGGAATAATATGTCCCTAGTTGAAAATTTAAACGGACTATTTGCAAATTGTTTAAGCACTACTAAATTGGATTCCACACTTTGTTTAGGAATAAAATGAGTTTTTATGACTTTTTTATTTAGGTGGGTAGAGGGTGAATAATTGGGTTTGGAGATGTTCATACCTGAACAACATATAAATAACTTAAAACATAGTTGTTCAAGGTCAAAAATTGAAGAAATTAAACATGGGTCCATATAGAAGACGTGCCACTAGTTATAACAATAAGTATATGATATGATATGATATTTTGGCAACAAGATTGCATGGGTTCACACATGCCCTATATTAGTTTGAACATAGGAGTCCTCCTAGCCATGTGAACTATGCAATATGTTCTCACACCTTACACATGAAAAAGAAATAATATTTCTATAATTATTTTGTGACAATTTTTTAGACAACACTTATTTATTTATTTTTATTGGTTAAAAACAAACGATTGAGAGAGAAAAGAAAAGGAGAATAAGAACACAACGTAAATAAATATAAGAGGAAGTTGTCACAAAATAGTTATACAAATATTATTTTTCTAAAGTTAATGAATTTAAAATCAATATGGCATGACAAATCTGAAGTTGATTTGTCCAATATTTTCATTTGGAAAATGAGAGATCCATAAACAATGAAAAATCAAAACAACACATATGTGGGTTTGTTCTCAATACATTACATATTGTGGCACCACGAGAGACAAATGGGGTGTGTGAAAGTGTTGTCAATGTCCTTATCATAACCGCTGGTTAGTGCAATATGGCAATTATATGCCATATACAGTATCAATTCATTAGCATGGCAATGTTTGGTCCATTCATTAATTGCTAGTTTTGAGTTTAGAATTAATGCAATTTGAGTTTGACTGCGACATGTGGAGCGAAGGATTCTCTCATCTTTTTTGTTTTTATATAAAAAATACAAACAAATGCAATATCTATTTTTTTAATGCCTCCACGAGGAATTAAATTGCCTCCAAAATGTTTTTTTTTATAATAAGTTTATTTCATTCATAATAATAAGTTTATTTTATTCATAATTCATATCCCAATCTAAACGACTATTGGATCAATGGACTGAGATCTGCATCGTGAGCACTACATACACAAATGTCTAGTCCAATAAAAAAATGTGATGGCACAGCGTGAAAACTACTCTTGACGTCATTTTGAAGATAGATGTGTGTAGCACAAGTATTCTAGAAGATTACATATTTCTCCATCGTTCTGCATATCTTATAATCTATCTGACACATAATTCATATCATGATTTATTCGTAATAGTCATTAGACAATAGATTGGAACAATAAGAAAAATATGAGCTTGGAATAACTATAGGGGGATTTGCTCTACAAGTATGACTATCACTCTCACATCTTAATAAAATCATGCTTACGCCCAATCTTACTTTGACATCAGAGTTTCTTTATTGGTACATATACACCCTCCTCATTTGGAGAAGAAGCATACGACCAAAGGGTTGGAGATCACATCGCCAACTTCGGTGATCGGCCTTGTGTTCATACATACACACTTAAAAACTAGCACAAAACCATAACACCTTCGTAAATGTATGAGTAGCAAGGTTTGCTTGTCACTTGATAAACTAATTATATAGTTTTGATGAAAATTCATTAAGGCTTTTTAACAAGATAAAAAGGAACCAAACTCAGTTATATTTTGTAGTTTTTCAATGGTGTAAACTACTTACTTGCAATTTGACTCGATGATAAGTACTTTGGATTCCTAACTCTTTCAACCAAGTAATAGCTTATAATAAATCATATGCCTCAACCTCTTTGGGTGACAAAGTTTCAAACCTAAAAAAAAAATTGGGTTAAATATGTTTTTGGTCCTTACATTTTGCACTCCTTTGATAAATAGTCCTTACATTTTGATAAATGTTTTCAAAATCCCTACATTTTTTCTCTATTAGCACAAATAGTCTCTGCTGTCAAATAATTAACAAGAAGCTGACGTGGCAGCTAGTGGATCTCATTTTTTTTAAGGGTTAAATATGTTTTTGGTCCTTATATTTTGCGTGACTTTGAAGAATAGTCCTTACATTTCTATAAATGTTTTTAAAATCCCTACATTTTTCCACTGTTAACAAAATTGGTCCATGTCGTCCATTTTCGCTGACCGGACAAACAGAACACACCACATAGATGACACCAAGGACATTTTAGTAATTTTCAATAAAGTGCAAGGGCATAATTGATTTTTCAGCTAAACCTTCTCTCTCCACATTTACTCTATTTCTCCCCAACCACCATCAGCCTCACACACTCATCATCAACCACCACCGTCCTCTCCACCATCAATTTGCTCAGATCTGTTCTCTCTCTTGTCGCTGCCGGCGAAATCCTCTTCTCCGTCACGCTGTCAGGGAACCATTCAAATTGCAATTGACAACGACTGTGAGGACCATATCAGAGTTAAAGTTGAAATTTTTGTGAGTAAAGTTTTGGGTAAAGGTGAATTATGCCCCTGCACTTTATTGGAAATTACTAAAATGTCCTTGATGGCATCTATGTGGTATGTTTTGTTTGTCCGGTCAGTGAAAATAGACGACAGAGACCAATTTTGTTAACGGTGAAAAAATGTAGGGATTTTAAAACATTTATTGAAATGTAAGGACTATTCTTCAAAGTCATGCAAAATATAAGGACCAAAAACATATTTAACCCGTAAAAAAATGGGGTCCGCTCAAGGACGGATCCAGGATTAGTGTTTAGGTGTGGCTAAAATGATAGTGTAAAAAAAATTATTCAATTAAATTTAAGACTTTATATTATTCAACTTAAAATATTACCGTCGTCATGGTGTGAATTAATCACTACATTTTTTCTTAACAAAATAGTGATTTCTCTAATTGTCTCTGTTACTTATTTGCATATGTGATCTATCTCATCTCTCTGTCTCATTTACGGTTTTCTTTTCTTCCTATTAGTTTCACTAAGTTTTATTGTCTTCATAGGTATAAAAAAATTGGAAAAACCATGTGGCACCATGTGGGGCTATAGCCACACATGGCCAAAGGTGGATCCGCCCCTGGGTTCATTAGTTATCACGTTAGTTTCTCGTTAATTATTTGACATCAGGGACTATTTGTGCTAACGGAGGAAAAATGTAGGAATTTTAAAAACATTTATTAAAATGTAAAGACTATTTGTCAAAGAAGAACAAAATATAGGAACCAAAAACATATTTAACCCAATTTTTTTTTATCTTGAACGAGTTCTCCTTTATCATTTTGAGTATATATTGATCACTAGATTAATAGTAAAATAAACAAAAATATATTGTTGGATTTATATAAGTCCCACTTGGAATAAGAATACTTAGCTTCATACCCTGTATATGGAGAACTTGAGACTAATCAGCCACAAGTATATTCTGCCTTCCCTATCTTATGATTTTTTCTTTATGCGGTTCCCTTAATTGTCGAGGTGTTTGTGCATTTTATAAAAATTGCTTTTAATTTTTTAGGCAAAAAAATTAAGGTTATTTTTTTGTGCTTAATAAATTCAACATTGCAAAAAGGTAGTAGTGGATAAAACAACACAAAACAAACATTTAAAGCACTGAACAATTTTTTTTTTCATGTTTAGTAGACAATGAACAACACAAATAAAATAAGTTAAAATTTACTGCAATACTTAAAATGAATGTTATAGAGAGAGAGCTATGGACAATCAAGTTTTAGTTAACTATTTTTTCTCAATTATACTCCTATGATAATTATGATATATTACTTATAATTTATATGAAATATTTATGTTATTTTTGTATAAAAATGAGAACCAACTAAAATTATTGAAGTAGTTTTGTAAAAAATAAAAAATAAAGTGGTAAAAATAAACATTAATTAATTATTAATATATAGGTGAAAAAAATTAAGCTATCAAAGATATAGAAGTTTATTAAGTGATGGAATATGGTTATCTTTAACTAAATTATTATTTATCATTTCATCCATCTAATAAAAACAATATAAGTTTAGAAGTCTTAGTTCAACTGACAAATGTCAAAATTGTAAGGTCGGACATCGTTACCTAGATTCGAACCCAAAATCTCCCAATTGTATGTGAGTTTAATTTAAATTGATTACCAATTCATCTAAGAATGAAGAAAAAAACAATATAAGCTTTAATTCAAATTTGATTGCTACTTTAGGACGAATTTTTCTCTACGGGGGTATCTTTGCTAGCTGTACATCTACCTGGAATGGCTATATTTCACACGCCACCTAAGCATTGCTTCATAAATAAATATACGTGTGTTAATGATCAAGTAGCACATATATTCATTCACTTTGAGTCTAAAAAAAATAAAATTAAAAAGTAGCATATTCTCACTATTTATTAATAAAAGAAAAATGTTAGAAAACAAATATTTTTAACAATCTTTTTTATTCGGTGAAATTCACGTAGATCTCACTATTTTCTGTGAGAATCATTTGTAAAGTTTGAAACTCGTATAAGTTTTATGCAATACCTTTTTTTTGGATGTAAATTAGGTATATCTTTTGTGTGGCAAATTGCATAGACTAATCTCTCGAGCTTGATATGATTCAAATGGACTACAAACTCTCCTCAAGAGTTTTAACGTTACTGCATCTCCATGACTGGATTCAAACCCATAATCTTTGTTAAGTTTAAAGAGACTTGTGTCATCTCATCTAAGTGTTCTTGGGTGCGTTTCATCCAATATGAAAGAGTATGTTATAGATCGTTAGAAAAAAGAATGTTCATAACACTCCTCTTAATAAAAACATAGAGACGAATTTGTCGTCGTGATCATAAGTTCATAACTTAGTTAATAGGATATTGGAATATACATGAGTCGGAGTTTCAACCTTAAATTTTTTGTTTATTCATCTTTAAGAGATAAAAATCTGACCATTACACTGCTTAACCAAAATATATAAAGAACATAGGAACGAATATCTCCGACTTTAAATTCAAGATCTCCAACTCTTTGATTGAATTATTGATCACACATGAAAATTATATAAATCAAATCAAGTGCTACAAAATACTATTCCAATAACAACTCAACAAGTATGAAGGGAGAATCATATTATATTTATATATTATCAAGAAGAAAAAGTCCACAGCACATATTGGGTAAGAAAGAATCATAATATCACCATGCTTAGCTGGCAACCCAATCATAAAGTTCCAAGACATTAACATATTTACCAAAATATATTGCCTATGTGGATTATTACCTTAGTCCACCTCCTTAAATCCTCAATCATTGAACATTTTTCTCTCACTAAATTTTATTTCCTCTCTCTACAAAACTCTTGTTTCACATCTCTCTCTCTCTATAATTCCAAATTCCCCACTAGAATTATTTGGTATATAGTTGAGTGCACAATTGTGGTGGAGAAACAAAAAAACAATCTCTTTGTTTCTTTCTTACAATCTTTGTGTTTCTTCAAAGCTATCTCCTACCATATACATATAATACAAACTTTGTATAATTATTATAAGGAGATTGAAGAAGCAAAAGAGATTTATTTTTAAGCCTAAAGTTTTTTTTTTATAATGGTTTTCATGTCTGAGATTTTGAGCATAAAAGAAGAAAAAATTGAAGAAGGTGAGTGGGAGAAAGAACGATAAGCAAGAGTAGCATATATACCCAGCAAGCAGAAGTAAAGAAAGATTTATTATAATCCAATTCATATTGTTTTGATCTGCTTCTGCTGGTAATTTTCATCAAACTTCATGTTCTATTTCTTTTCTTATACATACTTATCTCATAATTTTATCATGTCTAATTATTTTATATAAAGTTTATATAATATTTTGTGTCTTTCTTGCATTCAGCAACAATCTTTAGTATTTTAAATTATGATAAAAGACACATCGTATTACTAGTACATGTTCGATGAGTTTGAAAATATCAAGGTGGCAATAATGTTTTGTTGGCTCCAAAGTTTATGATTTGCCAAAATCATTGTTGCTCGTCATAATTCTGTCAAACTCACCGTCAATTCAAACATGTGTTTTATATTGTACAGAATCGCAATCAAATCCTATTGATATGGATTCAATCACGATTGTATTGTGGTTGAAGAGACATCATAAACCTTAAGACCGTGCAAGATTGCGGTCTAAATTCTTTATTTGATTGAAAGTTTTTTTTTCCCTATCATAATTTACTATTGGATTGGATTATTTATCTTGTGAAATTTATTTGTATAAACATTGAAAAGGTTTGTGTTACAATTTTGATGTTAACTTGTTTGTAATTGATTTTTCTTGATATAGGGTGATTGAAAATGTCTGCAACAATGATAAGTGATCCAATGATTATTTCAACACCAGAAACTCAATCAACAACTAGTAGCATACTAGTTGCACAGAGTGAAGTTGAATTTGCAATATGTGAATGCTGTGGACTAACAGAAGAGTGCACACCAGCATACATAGAAAGAATCAGAGAAAGGTATCAAGGAAAATGGGTTTGTGGATTATGTGGTGAAGCTGTTAAAGATGAAATTGTAAGGTCAGAGAGACTTGTAAGCACAGAAGAAGCAATGACAAAACATATGAACTTTTGCAAAAAATTCAACACTTCAGGCCCTCCTCCAAATCCAGCAGTTCATTTGATTTCAGCTATGAGACAGATTCTTAGGAGGAGTTTGGTTAGGTCCACACCAAGTAGTCCTATTAATAAGACTAGTAGAGAAATTCATGGTTCTGGACTTGCTAGGTCTGAAAGCTGCTTCTCTACTCTTTCTGGTTCTTGATGGTATAGGTTGGAAAATCTATGAAGCACTGACACAGACACATGCCAAACACGACACTGACACGTTGACACTGATAATTATTTGAGAAATTGAATAATTAAATGTAATTACATTTGTTAGCGTCTTGTCAGTGTTGGACATTGAATAGGTCCTCAATCAGATTTATCGGTGCTACATAGTCAGGAATAGAACAAGATGCAACAAACGCAATGTACTGTATTTGGTTGGCTAAAAATGAAAATGTGGAAAAGAATAAAGACAGAAAAATCTTTAGCTTCAAGTTAAAGCCTCAATTGTAGTTATGCATTACATAACTTTCAATCTGTTAAGAAATTTGATTTGAACACAATTTGCTAAATTTTTTTGCTTTTATATTACCTGTTACACTTTTTATTTTCAATTCCATTTAATTCTATGAAAAATGATTGATATATAATTGAAGACAAGCATTTTCACAGTTGGTGCAGTTGATGAATAAATTGGACAAAATAGCTCCTTTTATTGAATTCTTCCAAAATGTCATCATGGAGTTCAACTACTCTTGTCTGTACCCAAATTGGTTAAACTTGGTTGAAACCTGTTACAGTTGTTTTGAAGTGCATAAATATAAAAGTAATCTTTACATATTTAGGCATCAATAATTGAGTTGTCCAAACTAGCTTAAATAAATAACTAATCATTGTTGCAGTATAAAATTGACTAATCTACTTTTAGCCACTTGAGAGGCTAGTGGACAAATGATTCTTTTGGCATTTGTTTTTAGTTGAGTCAGCTACACATTTCAATGTGACCCTGTCTTCTTGTTTTATCAATAATCAATCTTGCAAAGGTATATTCTTAAAATACAAAAGGAATACATGTATTTATATCTGCCACTTTTCATTTCATGGCCGCTGTGCGGTTCGGATTCTCGCAGCTGAGATTGATGAGTGTTTGATTAAGATCAGATGATTCAAATTCAAACTCAGTATTTTAAATTATCAAATAAAGATAAGATCTACAATTTTTTGAATTGTCTGATCTTCATCGAACAACTATGATATTTTGAATTCACGAAAACAGTCCTTTAACTGCAGAGGAATTTGAACTCATGTCTAATGTTCCGTCTTGCCGTGTATGACAAACTTATTCCAAATTCTTTCAGCTTGATTTTTGTACTAATAGCACATCATAACACTGGATATAATTCTCTCTAAATATGGTAGCACACTGTAAATAGAACTCTTTGTTTGCGACAAATTCCTTTCATTTAAGGTAATTTTGTTTGAGTTGAAATTGGAACTTTAACTCTTAAGTTATAGAAGACTAACTTCTTCCACTAGACTCAACCATTAGTCCATGATTGTTTTGTAAATAGAACTTTGACATAGGAACAAAATAAAATGATTATTGTGCATTTGGTGGTTGAAGGGTCTGATCCTTATATGATTTTCATCAGAATTCAGATGCTAGGTTGAGATATATTTCTGACACTACACACTAACTTGATTGATGACAACTAAGTTTGTGCCAAAGAAAAATATTGTTTGTTGATTCTGCAAGATGGAAGGTTCTGGAATATAAGAATACAATCATGTGTCAGGTGGACCTAATTGATTGGCTTCTTCTTATAGCATATGATGATCAGTAACAGCAGCATTCCCCACATAGTTCCAAGTCACCTATTTTCAATGAACATATCATGTGTCCTAGTAAAATTGGATCATGCAACTGTAACTTCTAAAGTGAAAAAATTATTATCAAATTTTAGCAAGTGGTATTTTATAGCAAGAAACAATCAAACTTTATTTTTCTAGTCCATTAGTAGAGATATTTAACATCTAGCCTATATATTTTTATAAAGTTTTGAAACAAAATCATTAGCTACTCCATTTCTTTCACTTGTGACATGGTTGTCTTACATTACATTGAGAAATTTCTGGAGAGTTGACACCAATATATACGTGTATTACTTTGTCAATCTTGATCAATTTTAGCAGATTTGAATAATGTTCTTGACAGCTAGGATGAAAACTAATATAATATAAAAAAATTGATGTGCTTTTTCGTTGAAAATGGTTGGTGAGTTTCCCTCAGAAAAATAACACCTAAGCCACCCTCTAATAAAAGTCCAACCTCTCACATCAATTGAGTACTAGTTTTTGATATTTTTTTCCTTCCTTCTAGGAAAAGTAGTTGATCTAATTCTCCAATAACATATACTGTAGAATCATTCACATTGCTCTATGCGTGCAGCTTAATTAAATGATGATTAGTGCATAATTTAATATAATATTTTTTTTAGGGAGATTTAATTTAATAGTATAATATAGGCATAAGCCGGTTAAGAATATAGAACCATTGATTTCTTTGTTATAGGATTTTTCAAAATAATTTGTTTAAGACCAAGTGGGAAAAAAAAATTAAGGGACCTTAATAATGTTTGGCGTGATTGAAGGTAGTCAATGAGTATATTCTGACCAAATAACTTAACCTAGAGGTTATGTGATTGCAAATTGGATCTATTTTTTACTATAAAGTGATAAGGTTTGATCAAATGAACCTTGCTTTCAGGCACAGTAGAGTAGAGAATGGGATGGAGAAACCAATCATGTATGTGACAATGAATGGCATGTTGACCTCCAATGTGATATCCAAGAGACCAAGACACAAGGAAGTAAAAAATAATACTAAATATTAAGTTCTTTTTTTAGATAAGCATGCATACTAAATAGTAAGTTAGTTGATAATTATGTATAAACTAACATGAAAATGTCAAAACTTAATAGTGTGTTTGGATGGAAGAAATTTTGGATGTAGTGTAATTTTGTAGGGTAGTTCAAATTCTTCTATGAAAGTTAAATTCTTTTGCAGATAAAATCGATTTTTTTTTTTAAAATGATAAGATTTTATAAAGTATTTAAAAGTCAAGAATTTGAAATTACTTTCTTACTATATACAATGTGAATTTCAAATGGGTCCTTGTGAAAATTATGCAAGTTGGCTGTGCGGCTAGAATCTTTAGAAAAAAATGCAAATATACGTAATTTTATTTATATAATAAAATGAGCATATTTATAATCCGTAAGAACGTTTTGTGAAATTACTATCCACATATTGATTGTTGTTTCAAATTAAGTTTTTGCTTGAAATACATGAAAATTACACATGTAACATCAACGGTCCCCAAACGGTAGTTAACTATAGTTAAGGTTAAATGTATATTTTCATTTGTTTTTAAACAAAAACTATAGTCGAAACAACAACGATCAATGAATGATACTAATGAGTAGGGCATTAGCTCATATCATATGTCAACCTATTTCATATGAATTTTGCTCTTCTGACCCTTCATTGCTCTTACCTCCTCCAAAATGATGATTTTGCCCCTGAACATAAAATTTGGGAGTTAATTATCGAATTGTTCCGGGAGTTATTTCTTGTTTGGTCGGTTTTAAGAGTTATTTCTCAAAATGTTCTATTTTTATGTCAGAACAACTTGACTATACTTTATTTCTATTTTTTTTTCCTAAACCTCATTCCTCTTCCAAAGTTTGTGTTTTTGGGCAATTTTTTAGGGTTTTTAATCACAATTCTTTCATGAAAGAGAGTCATTCATTACTCTTTTACAATCAAAAAGAAGATAAAGCTTAGAAGGGTCGTTTACATTGTGTTTATGTGTTTTTTTCCTAGTTAAATATATTGTATGAGAGATAACTCTGGAACCATAATATATGAGTTTGAGAGTTACAAACTAAATTGTCTCAGGTTTCAAGTTTTAAAAATATTCCTAAATGTTTGTCGATTGTTTTAAATTTGTAAGATTTTTTTAGCATTATAAACAGTGACACATTAGGCTGAAAGAAGGGAAAAAAAAACTTTTTCATAGGCTTTATAGGAGGATTAGTTTTTTTTGTTGCCAATATTAGGGTTTTTTTTTCTCTTCATGTTTTCCATATTTATTTCTAGGAATAAATCTCTCTAAAAAAACAGGATGAAAGTTTTAATCCAAGCATTTTTTTTTTCTAAAAAGATCTTTCCTCATAACCTTTATAATAGTGAGTTTAATAAATAGTTACCTACATTTCCAACTTTTTTTTTGGAAATTTTTTCTATTCCTAATAACATTTTATATCAGATAAAAAAAATTTATAAACCTGTAACAAATATAGAAATGCATTTTTTTTGTCATTTTATTTAAAGAAATCTAAAAATATGAATTGAAACCTGTCACAAATTTGTTAAAAAGAAACCTTTTAGATCTGTAAGGTGTGAATCATACTACAAATTTATTGAGTTTGATTGAAAATGAAGCGCTATCAACACATCTATATGCTCTGATCATCAATAGCATTTGAAAGCTTATGGATTATCATCATGTTTTGACTTTCTATCACTTTTTTAAGAAGAGAAACAACTGTACAAACTGACTATCTAAATATAATTTGGGTCACACCGTTGCAGAGTGTCTTAAATTCAATGTGCAACTCTTTTGACTTCAATGAAGGCATCTCTTTTGACTTCATACTTAGTTTTTGTAAGAACTTAAATTAATTTAGTAAAAAAAAACAAGTGAAATTAAGTATTTTAAAATAATATTTTAGTACTCTTTTATTATAACAAAAAAGAAAAAGGGAGAAGAAAAGAGGAACAAAATTTTGCCCATCAATAAAAAAAAAAAAAAAAAAAAAAAAAAAAAAAAAAATTTTGACAAAAAAAAAAAAAAAAAAAAAAAAAACTAATGTGTTCAAAACTTGTTCTTCTGAACAAGGAACGAGTTTTCTTCGTGCAAATTCAACAACTCAAATACACAAAATCGAAAACCCTAATCACATATACCTTTCTTCAATTCATCGGGTAAGTTTCACCATTCCTTAATTTTCACGCCAATTATTTCTAATGCAAAATTTTCCCCATCAAATTCCGCTTCAATTTGTCTCACTTCCAAATCTTAGGGTTTCGTTTCGCGTTCAAGAAACAGAAACCCTAGAAAATTTTCAACTAATTTGGAGCTAAAATTACATCAATAAACGATCTTTGTGCTGATAATTGATTGGAAATGAAGGCTCTGAATGGGTTATTGGGTTTAAAACGCAGAAAAATTCATGGGGTTTTCAATGGTTTATGTGTTATGGTTGTGTTCTTCTTTTTTTACAATAGGGAAGATATAATTCGAAACCCACTTCTTAGACAATCTGCTTATTTGGATAATCGACATGGTTTGTCTCAAAATTTGATTTTGAAAAATGGGGTTTCGGTTATTCACCGTAGAATGGTTGAAATTGGGAATAGGACTAATGCTTCGAGTGTAGTTGGTAATGAAGATTTAGGTGTGAGTACACCGGGATTGTGCTTTGGATTGCTTCAGTATGATGGTTACGATAGCCCTTGTGAATTTTTGAAGGTGAATCCTCAGTGTAGTTCTGAAGGGTATATTGATTACTTGAGGTTTTTCTATTGTAAATGTCGAGGTTTTAGGGCTCTAGGTTATCTAGTATTGGGTGTTTGGCTTGCTGCTTTGTTTTATCTCTTGGGGAACACTGCAGCGGATTATTTTTGTCCTTCGCTTGAGCATCTCTCGAGGCTTTTGAAGTTGCCTCCTACTGTAGCTGGTGTTGTGTTGCTTCCACTTGGGAATGGTGCGCCGGATGTGTTTGCTAGTATAGCGTCGTTTGTGGGGACTGATACGGGTGAAGTTGGTCTTAACAGTGTGTTAGGTGGGGCTTTGTTTGTTACTACTGTTGTGGTTGGAACTGTTTCTCTTTGTGTTGCAGAGAAGGATGTTCAAGTTGATCGACGATGCTTTATAAGGGATTTGAGTTTCTTCTTGTTCACTCTTTTTTCGCTGCTTTTGATTTTGTTTGTTGGCAAGATTGGTATTGGGGCAGCGATTGGTTTTGTATCGATTTATGTTGTTTATGCTTTCATTGTTGCTTTCAATGAGATATTGCGGAAACATGCACGGAGGTTGAAATTGGATTCTGTGACACCTATGCTTCCTGTCCAAGGAAGTGTGTTCTCTATTGGTTCTGAAGAGGATACTACTATATATAGCTCTTTGCTTGACTTAGAAACCGAGAGCGATCCTCCCCGTCTCCCTCCTTCCTTGCCTCAGTGGATGTGGTCTTCGAATGTGGCAATATATTCAAACCAGGCAAGTAAAATCTATCATTTAGACGATGAAAGGCCTCCTTGGGGGTGGAGTGATGGAACCACAGAAAACACCAGGTCGTCGTTCTCTGTTTCAAAGCTTTTCTTACTCATGGAAATGCCGCTTGCAATTCCTAGACGGCTTACTATTCCAATGGTTCACGACGAAGTATGGTCGAAGCCGTTCGGTGTGGCCAGTGCTTCGTTGGCTCCCATTCTCCTAGCCTTTTTGTGGAGCACACAAGATAATGTGAGTTATACGAGTATTATACTTGCTTATTGTTTTGGCATTTCTGTCGGAAGCACACTTGGTATTCTTGCATATAAATACACAGTGTCTGATCGTCCGCCATCTCAGTATTTGATACCCTGGGTTCTTGGAGGATTCGTTATGAGCATAGTGTGGTTCTACATAATAGCAAATGAGCTTGTGGCTCTATTAGTAGCATTTGGTTTAATGTTTGGAATCAATCCATCGATCCTTGGTTTAACTGTATTAGCGTGGGGAAATTCAATGGGAGATTTAATGTCAAATGTTGCATTGGCATTGGAAGGAGGGGATGGAGTTCAGATAGCTTTATCTGGATGCTATGCAGGTCCTATGTTCAACACACTTGTTGGTTTGGGGTTCTCATTGCTGCTTGGTGCATGGTCGAAGAAACCTTCTTCATATGTGGTGCCTAAAGATGGTAGCTTATTTTACACCATGGGATTTCTTATCACAGGACTGCTATGGGCACTTGTTGTTTTACCGCGCAACAACATGCATCCTACCAGAATGTTGGGATTGGGTCTCATTGCCCTTTACATGCTGTTTCTTTCTTTCAGAGTGTGTACTGCAATGGGATTAATAACAATGTATGGTTTAAGTTAGACATTTTACGATTGGTTTACGTTGTAATCATATAATGATCATGGTTTCTATTTCATTGAGCCATGAGCTGTAATTTCTGTCGTGCATATAGCTGATATATAGGACAGGAAATTCAGGAAAGGAAAAACTAGTCTCCATGTAGGATGTATGAGTTACTGCTTTTGTTGTATATTCAAACATTTTGTTGAAAAATGGACTCCAAAGCTGCCACTTACCAAACAAACTTCAATCGAAATGACTTCAGCAGTCTAGCCTTATCTATACTTATTTCAGGTCTTACCTAAAACTAAACTGAATAATACATTTGCTATTTCAGCTGTCTTAAAGTTTGAGTTTGTGTTTAATTTTGCCTTGATATTTTGCAAAAATATACCTAAAGAAACTGTCCTAAGGACACTCCTAAGTTAGCTGTGTATGAACATGAAGAGGCTTATGAGCCATAACAATTAACAAGAGGTTCTTAACACTTGGCTCTCCATTTTACCTATCTAGGCAAGCACGCTCCTTATGAAGAGCATAGTGATGAAACTATTGATTATAATTTTACGTATTTTATAATATATTAATGACCATAAATTTTCCATAATTGTTCAATGTGGAAGACAAACAATTTCGTGGCTCAAATAGGTGTTGTTTGTCACATTACATCTTTCAGCAACTTCGATACTGCAAAGAATCTCTGACACTTTCATCTAAAAATAACAATTCTACCATTTAATAATTCACAATTTGACTACTTGTCCCTCTATACTCTGATTTTTCAAGTCTTCTTTTAACATAAATAAAAAAAGCAAAATCTGAGAACTCTTTCTTTTCCAGTTTCCACTTTCCTGTGTGACAGTCACGTGTGCTTTGTTACCCTCTTGTCACTTTCTCAGGAAAATCTCAACCAATCCAATTTTAAGTGCTCATGTGCAAGTACAAAGCTAACCCATTTCACAAGTTTCTAACTTTCAACTAACCAACAATCAAGTTTCACTTTTTTTACTCTGCAACCATAGCCATTGCATTTGTTCATTGCTGTAGAAATTTCAAATGGATGGTGAAAACAACTTTTCTTCAGTGTGCTTAACATCAAAACCTTTGATGTGTCCCAAGTCACCACTTCCAGGGTTTGTGGATTTTCATGGAAAGAGGAAGCAGATGGTTAAGATTCAAGTTTTGGAGAAAGAAATAGGTTTGCTTCAGGTGTGCATGTCTAAGAATAATTTCTGTTTATTATAATTTGCTGTTGTCTCCATAATGTTCAGTTTAATTGATTGGTTTTTCTTTCTCTTTTGCTATAGTGCTTATTTGTTGTGTTAAGAAAGATGCATCAAGCATTATGAAGGCTTTTTTTTCTCCCCACATAAGTTTAATAAGTTTGGTGGATTCAAAGGATATTTATACCTCATTATGTTGACTTAAGATAATTGCATTCTATCTTGCTTTTACACTTTATATTGAAGGTGTGTCTAAGTGTGTGACATGTATTTGTGTCAGACACCAACACGACACTAACACTTGTCAGTATATATAATCACTTCTATTTTCTCAAATTATTAACGATGTCTCTGGTCCAGGTCGTACCCGGTTTTTATGTTTGTCAGTGCTTTATATATGGATTTTTCGATTCCTTCCAAGTCTCATGACCATTTTGTTTTAATTTTCTGTTGCTAGCATCAAGAAGCATTATATTCATAGGCGATCTATTTTCCATGAAGGAATGAAGTTTGATTTAAATAGTCTTAGTAATGATCCTTAGATATATTCAATATATATTCCTCATCACATAACTTTGGTAACATAACATATATGACATTTGTGGTTTGGTTGAGTTGAATACAAGTAATTTCTTTATGAGACCAATTTTCATTGTTTCATGTATATTGCTCATAGGAAGAGTTAAAATCACTAGAAGGCCTCCACCCAGCTTCTAGATGCTGCAAAGAGTAACGCTTCCACCTTTTAATGTGTACTTTATATTATTATATAGGTCAAATACCTTCCGAGTCCTTTAAGTTTTATGTTTGTTTTAGATAGATCATTTAAGTTTCTAACGTTTTAGATAGGTTCTTTTAAGTTTTGAGTTTGTTTCAGATAGGTCCTTTAAGTTTATAAGGTTTCAGATAGGTCCTTTAAGTTTCGAGTTTGTATCATATAGGTCCTTTTTGTGATAGAGAAATAGTTGAATAGAAAGGACTTATTTGAAACAAACTCGAAACTTAAATGACCTATCTGAAACTTTAGAAACTTAAAGGACCTATCCGAAACAAACTCGAAACTTAAATGACCTATCTGAAACCTTAGAAATTTAAAGGACTTATCTGAAACAAACATGTAACTTAAAGGACCCAGAGAGATATTTGGTCTATTATATACTATATTCAATCACCAAGGTTTAAAATTAAAATACCTATCATACATGTATTATTATAGTCAAATATTTATATGTATGCTAATTTGGAAATAACCATTTTGTTTAACAGGCTTGATGCCTTTGTAGGCTCTATTTCAGATCCCTTCACACCCACGTATGAATCTTCAACTTTTAGATTATTAATAATTTATGCTACAAGTATTATTAAATAAATAATTACCACTGCATCTAATACAGAAGAAAGCACACAATCTCTAAATCCCATTACTTCGGGAAAAAGATCAGGTACTCAGTTTATTATCTCTATCTAACCATTTCATTTTTAAATATTAATTTCTTTCACATGCTTTCATTTCTAAATTCATGATGTATAGTTCAATCAAGTTTGTATTGCTTAACATAAGGTTTCACTATTTTGCAGCCCTTCTCTATTTAAGATTTTTTTTTTTAGTTTTTATAAATAAAAAAAATATGATTTTAATAATCTATATAAAAAAGTAATTTATAAATTACTGTTTTTTTATAAATTAAATACATGATCCTTTTGAGAAATTTCTGTATCCATTTTATAGAGTTTATTTAAATTTTTATTGTATTAATAATTTTTTTATAAAAATCCTTTTTAACTAATTTACATAATTTTTGCAACCAATAAGCAATAATAAGATATGGATAGATTATAAATAAATAAATAAATGGTATGAATAGTAAAATTAGAAAAGAAAAAATTGTTACACATTTAATACCACTATCAATTTTTTTAGTTTTTATGATTTGATCAACATAATCTTATATTTAGGATTGGATGTGGTAATAATGTGAGCTAACTTTTTTTTTCTTTGTTATTAGTCTTCCATGGATATGCTGCTCCTACAGTTGCTTTTCTCATAAAAAAATTGCAAAAGGTTGTTGTTCATGCTGTTCATCATCATCAAACTCCAAATGTTTTAGCAA
>Ga0209282_1000367_pt1 | contig 22090 bp, 12 predicted proteins | sample Mtrugardesep15_FD_187529 | JGI IMG/M metagenome (GOLD analysis project Ga0209282, IMG submission 187529) | Root nodule microbial communities of legume samples collected from California, USA - M. trunc garden sep15 (SPAdes) (version 2) | ecosystem: Host-associated > Plants > Roots > Nodule...
GTATTATTGAAAGGCATCTTTGAATATTATCTTGGAAGAGTTAAAATTTTATTTTGTTTTGTTTGATTTTATTAATTCTTTTATAGTTATTTATTAAGTAGAATTTTATTTATGGTTATCATTTCATATACTGTGTGGCTTGGTTGGGTCAATAATATACATTAAACTATAATTGACATTAATTAGGATCAGCTTTGTGTATATAATTATTATTTTGATTTATATTACGACAATATGAGATCATTATTTAATGTGGATATAAAGCTGTGGGTTAGTAGTTTATTACTTCTAAAACATTGATCTGTAAAATCAAAGAAACATACCTGTATCTGTATAGCTGGATAGTTTATCTACTAAAATATCTGTTTGTGGAACAGGGGAAGCTCAGCTTTAAATTATGAATTTTCTTTATTAGTTATTTTTGCATAATATTTAAGGAAATTTTTATTATTATAAACAATTGAAAGGTTTAATTTAAACTAAGGTTTGTTTTTTAGTTACAATATAAAATCTAGCCTTGGTTGATATTAGAAATTATGTTTGACCTAATATCAGTTGCTTTAATGACATTAGTTTATAAAGTTAGTTATATATTGTAATGTGATGGCTTTATAAAAGCTTTTAAAGAATCTTGAAATTATTACCTCTTTTATTTAGTTTTTTATATCTTATTTAATTGATAGGTTGTTTGAACTTGATGTCAGGTTGAATGTTTTTTAAAATCTATCGTGGTTTGGTTTGATAATTGCTAGGTCCTGCTCAGTGTTAAATAAACAGCGTTTTAAACCTACGGAACCTAAGGTAGCGCGATAATTCGTTTCTTTATTGGATTCTATGAACAAAGTGACGGCATTAGCTTGTTATTTGAATTACCTTAAGGGGAATTTAATATAAAATTAAAAAATATTTTTTATAGTAAAACTAAGAGAAGTCTTCGGAAACCTGTCTTACATTTCTTTGGGGCAAAGGTTTTAATATTTAGTAATTCTAACAGTTTTATATATAAAGGTTTCTCCGGAGTTAACAGTGAAGTTACTTTTTGTGAGTGCATCCCCCTGCAGTGCTGGGGTATTAGTTGTTTTAACCTTCAACTTCGGTGTTGGTTTATTTTTAGGGAGAAAAGAAGAAAGTTCTTGCTTTTTAGACTGTTCTTCTTAGCTAAAAATCCGTGAGTTTAGTTTAGTCCGCCGTATAGGTAGGATGGTTTATCTAGTTTATTAACGTGTCTTTTATCTACTTCTGTACGAAAGGATCGAGTAGAGGGTTTAACTCTGTTAACTTATAGAATATTAAACTAAGAAAAGATTTATATTTTTAATGCCACATGGGAAGTTTTCTAAACTTCTTTTCCTATCAAGGGATGGTGTTATGGAAAGTTATTTTAACTACAATAGAATGTTCGACTGTTAATCGGAAGGTTTATTTCCTTTGTAATATTTATTATAATCTTTTTGATTATAATAAGAATGTTGTTTTTGTTGGTTAATATTCTTTTAAATGGGTATTTAACTAGTAAAAATAAGAAGACTTCTTTTGAAAGAGGTTTCAATAGAATTGGGAAGAGTGTAGTAAGCTATAGCTTAAGATTTTTTTTCCTGATTTTAATTTTTGTTTTCTTTGAGTTAGAATTCTTTTTAATTTTTTTTCTAGTGTTTTTTAGTAGAGTAAATTTTTATTTGTTTGTGATGGTAATTTTTTTTGTCACTTTTGGTTTTATCTTGGAGTGATTTTACTCTAAGTTAATTTTTTTAGTAAATTAGTTATGGTTGTTTATTATGGAAATTAGTATTTCCATATATAATTGGGAGGATTTCAACCAGATCAAGTTATTCAATCAATTTTGAAGGTGGCTGTTAGACCTTCTAAAGAAGATTGATACTTGGGTCCATAAGTATTTTAAGATTTTTAAGTCTTACTTTTCAGTTTTTACTGCGAATGATTATATTCAAATTATTCTTGGTATTGTTGTTTTTGGTGCTTTTTATGAAGATGTTGGTAAGACCCCAGAGTGTTATATAAAGATATTTAATTCTTTATGTTCTTGGTTAGTTTTTTTTTAGATTTTTTTTCATTGTGGGTTTGGGTTACTTTAATTTGTTTTTTAATTGTGTTTTTTATTATTAAGTTTTTATGAGTTAATTGAAGGCGTTTTTATTCGATTTTTAATTTTATTTTTCCAGTTTTGGTATCTTTATGAGAGAAGATTAAGTCTTATGTTGTTTTTGTAGTAGGTTTTATTCTTTTTGTAGTTGGGGTATTAATAATATTTGTTGGTTTATCAATACTTGTGTCTGTTCTTTTTTCTATCATTGGGGTCTAGCAGCCACCGTAAAGAGATTCTTAAAGAATTTTAGAACCAGGGTAAGGTTGGCTTATAGTTTTAACCTTGGTTCTTTGTTAGGATTTGTTTTAATTATACAAGTTTTAACTGGTTTAATAATAGTTCTTTATTTTGAACCGGTGGCTGAGTTAGCCTTCGGTTCTGTTCAATATGTAATATTCGAAGTAAACCATGGTTGGTTTTTTCGTTTATTACATTTTAATGGGGCGAGAATCTTTTTTACTCTTTTATATTTACATTTTTTTAAGGCATTATTTTATTCTAGTAATAATCTCTACGAAGTTTGAGTAGTAGGGTTATTAATTTTTATTTTGTTAATAATGGAGGCATTCTTGGGTTATACTTTAGTATGATCTCAAATGTCTTTTTGAGCTGGTACGGTTATTACTAGTTTGCTAAGGGTAATTCCAGTATTTGGAAGAACTTTGGTGTTTTGAGTTTGAGGTGGGTTTGGGTTGAACTCAAACACTTTAAAGTTTTTTTATATGGTACATTTTTTAGTACCTTTTGTTGTGGTAGTAATGGTATTTTTCCATTTGTTTTTCTTGCATTTCTATAGAAGTTCTTCAGAATTAAATTTCCCAAGGAAGTTAATCTCCCAGACCTTTTTTCCTTATTATTGGGTAAAGGATATATTAAATATGTTAGTATTTTTTATATTCTTTATAGGATTAAGGCTATTTCCTTTTAATTTAGGAGATGCTTTGGGGTTTGAAGAAGTAAATGAATTGGTTTCACCTGTACATATTGTACCAGAGTGATATTTTCTTTGAGCATACGCTATTCTACGAGCTGTACCCTCAAAGTTATTGGGGGTTTTAGCTTTGTTATTAAGGTTACTGGTACTTTTTTTAATATTCCCTAGATATTTACCTAGTAATAATTTACTGCGGAAGGCGGTGGTTTTATTTTTTATTACAAATAGGGTGGTTTTATCTGCCTTAGGGGCTTGTAGTCCTCTACCCCCCTTTGTAAGGGGATCTCAGCTCACCAGAGCTGTTTATTTTTTTTTAGTTTTTTTGTATATTGTGCTTTAGCACGTATTTGAGTTTTGGTTTTTTATGCCCTGATAGCAATTTATTTTGCTAGTATTGGGAAGTGAGATTGTTTTTTTTTTAAGTTTATTTTTATTTTATGTTGAGCTAACTTGACCTTGGTAGAAGTTTTTTTACTTTAGGTTGTTTTTAAATAGGTAAAGAGATTTTATTGTTTGTTAGGATTTATACAGTTTTAATTTTGATGTATTTAATTTGATTAAAAATTAATCGCTATCTATTATAAAGGTAATAGTATCCCCACCTGTCTCGTGGGAGGCTGCATAGTGTTGATGAAGTTTTTTTTAATTGTTTTCTTTTGAGTATTTTTCATATTTTATTTTGTATTAAATGAAAGTTTGGTTAGTTTTTTAATGATTAATTTCGAATTTAGTTTAACAAACTTATTTTTTCTAAATTCTTCGGAGGTTGAAGGTTCTTATATATTTTATAGAGTCTATTTAATGGTTTTTTTCACAGTTATCCTTGGTTCATTGCCTTTTTGTGTTAATGAGTTGCTGAGAGTATTGTTCTATATAGCTCTAGCAATCTGGTTAAATGGTTTTATTGGTAATCTTCTAGCTGTAGTATACGCAGAAGAAGGGGGAATCTTATCTGTATTTATATATGTGTTAGCGGTGGTAAGAACTATTGTTCAACCTATTACCCTCTCCCTACGGATCACCGTTAATTTGGTGCTAGGGGAAGCCTTAATGAGGTTTTTTGTATTTTATAAGAGTAATTCTTTATTTTTAAGAAGGTTGTATGAAGGTTTTGTTATTTTTCTTCAAAGAAGGGTCTTTTTTTATTTGCTTTGTTCCTATAATAAAAGGTAAAATGGCTATCTAGGATAAGTTAAGTCTATGAGGCTCATTCCTTCATGGTTCCCAGCCTTATTGCCTTCTATCATATAGAATTAATGTAGCCTCCTCTTAAGGGGATGAAATCAGGGCAGGAACAAGTGAATTAAGCGATTTATTAATTTTTGTATTTTTTTAAAGTTTTTATTTTATTTACTAGGTTCTTTATTTTTGGTTTTTATCCTGTACTGGTTATACGGGGAGTGTTATGAATGTTTTTTAATTTTTATGTTAGTTGTTTGTTTAATAATATTTTTTGAGAGTCTTTGCGAGCTTTACAAGTGTTTAAGCTTCGAAGGAAAGGTCGAGTTTTGAATTTATATTATTATTATTTTAATTATTCTATTCGGAATCTAGATTATCTTTCGATTTAATTTTTTATTTTAGTTTATTCTGAACTATTCAAAGATTGGTTTTTATTTTGGTATTGTTTTTAATTACTTTATTTGTTATAGTTTTTAGTTTAATATATATAAATCATTATGTTTTTTATTTTATTTTTGTAGTATTGATTGTACTTTTTGTTTTAAGAATAGTATTATTTTTGGTTTCGGAGAGGAATCATATATTATTTTTTAGCTGGGATATATTAGGGTTAATTAGTTTTTTATTGGTGATATATTATAATAATTGGGTGTCATTAAGGGGTTCTTTAGAAACCTTAATGAGGAATCGATTTGGGGATCTATTTTTAATCTTTATATTGGTTATAGGGGAATGAACCCTAATAACTATAGCTTTAAGCTTTTTTTTAAATTTTTTGTTAACATTAGCCTCTTGAACTAAGAGGGTCCAGTTCCCTTTTCATGGGTGGTTGGTTAAGGCTATGGAGGCACCTACTCCAGTTAGATCTTTAGTACATAGAAGTACTTTAGTAACTGCAGGGTTTATTCTTTTTTACAGTTTTTCTGTAGAAGAGAGTAGATTCTTTCTGTTAATGACTTTTGTTTCTTCTATGATTAGTTCTTTAGTTGCTTCTTTGTTAGCTCTAACTGAGCTGGATATAAAGCAACTTGTTGCTTGAAGAACTATATCACAGATTTCTTTAGTGTTTCTTTTCTTTTGTTTGGGATATCAGTTGTATGCTTTTGTTCATTTATTAAGACATGCAATTTTTAAAAGGTTACTTTTTATATTGGTTGGGTTACTAATTAGGTTAAGTAGGGGTGACCAAGACCTACGGAAGGTTGTCTATTATGGACATCTGAAGTATGTTGTAGTGGGAGTCCTAATTTGTTTATTCTCCTTAAGGGCGTTATTCTTCCTTGGGGGAATATTAAGTAAGGATCTCTTTTTGGAGTATTTCCTTGAAGAGAGCTTTTTATTTCTACTGAGATTGGTGCTGATGGTAGAAATAGTAATTACTTTTTTCTACTCTTATAAGGTAGTAAAGAGTTTTGTTGCTTTTGGGAGCCTTATAAAGCTAGGGTTCTCTTTAAGGTTTTTTGTTGTATTATTGGTTTTCAGACCTTTATTATTTTACCTAATTAGTGTTTTACTACAAAACTTCCTATTAGAGGGTTCATATAATAATTTTAGGTTTTGACTCTGGATGTTTTTCCTGGGGTTTTACCTAATTATTAATATAATTTATTTAGCAGTAAGTTTCTTAAATGAAAGAAATTTTCTTGCTAATTATTTTTTTTCAGAAACTTTGTCAATATTTTATTTATATTATAACTTGGAAGCAAGTACTCTAAATTTGAATATACAATTTTTAGAATTATTGTTTTCAATTAGTAAATTCAAGGAGGTAATAAATTCAAAATTTGTTTATCTTTTATTACTAATGTTGTTAGTTTAAAAAGATGTGCTTTTAGTTCAATAAGAATTCTTGTTTTTGAAGCAAGAGGTAATAGTACTCCTGATTTAGTATAACAATTAAGTATTTCCCGCTTGCTACGGGGAGGTTGCTCGGGTTCGGGGCTTAAGTAGTGATTTATACTATATTCGGTTTCGACCCGGAAGAGAAATGCCTTATCGAGTCGTATTTTAAGCACCAAAGAATGTCTGTTTTACAAATAGAAGGTTCCACTCGTTAGTCCTGTAGTACAAATAAAATAGTATGACTGTTTTTCAAATAGGAGGTGAAGGGCTTGTTATTCTTCAATTGAGGAGTAATGTTTTCTCTTTCAGACTTAAATGTATTTCACAACTATAATTGTGGTTTACTTTTGTTAGTTCTTATTTTTGTACTTTATAGGTACGTTTTTTTGTTTTTAATTAGTTTTCATCAGAAGTTGAATTTAAGTTACAAGGGCGTAGAGCTAGCGTGCTCTCTACTACCTATTGTAATTTTAATCTTACAAATGATTCCTAGTTTATATTTGCTCTGAAAGAGTAATTTGTTTTTGGAGAGTTTATTAACTCTAAAGGTTGTAGCTCACCAATGGTATTGGACCTATGAAGTAGGTGATGGGTTAGGGCTAGATTTTGATTCTTATATAAAGAGTTTAGATACCTTGGTATTGGGAGACTTCCGATTTTTAGAAGTGGATAATCGACTATTGGTTCCTGTAAGGGTGCCAGTACGTTTTGTTATTACTTCTGCGGATGTTATCCATTCTTGAGCTTTACCAAGGTTCTTCTTTAAGTTAGATGCAATGGCAGGGCTGTTGTCTGTTTTTAATATAGAGTTCAATCAATTGGGGGTCTTTTATGGACAGTGTAGGGAAATTTGTGGTGCAAACCATAGATTCATACCTATTGTAGTTGAGGTAACAGCCTTTGCTAGGTTTTTGAACTGAGTTTTGACTCTTTAATGTTTTTGTTTTTTTTGTTTTTGTTTTTAGCTGTGGTTGGGTTTTTCTTGGGTAAGTGGTTAGTTAATAAATTGGTTTTTTTAATTACAGGTAGAAAGGAAGGACCTGTTCATGATAAAGCTTTTTGGTTCTTTTGTGGTTTTTATGTTGTTTTTTGTATTTTTTTGTTTTTTCCTTTTTTTATTTGGGTTACTAGTATACATTTAGTATTTACGGCTCTTAATCGTAAGGTTCAAGCCCTTAGAAGGATTAGCTTTTTATTCTAATTAAGATTTACTTGTTATAAAAGTTTGGTTTTAAGTTTCCATTCGTTAACAACGTAGTTAAGCTGCGTTATTTCTGGAGGGGGCTAGCAGGGGTACTGGCTGTAATTGGGTTTATTATGGGGACCTATTATTGGTACCTTCAATGACATTGGGGCATGGGTTGGGAAAGGACTTGGGTACCGATGTTAAAGTTACATATTAAAATAACTGCAATTTATTCTTTTGTTTGTTTATATATTATCAATTTGATTTGGGTTTTGGAAAACGGTACTTTAAATATTGCAGCATACGAAAAGCAGAAGGCGGTAGGAAATATAAAGAAGGGTGTCCAAGGTACTCAAGCTGAATGGGAAGCTACCTTTTCTAGTTGGGACTCTATACCTCGAGCTAGATATCTTCGGTGGCTTTTATATATTTTTGAAAAGGCATTTTTAGATTGGTTAGCTTTTATGTTTTTTTATTTACTTCTGATATTTTTTGTTTATGCTGTAGTGATATACCAGGATACATTACGTTCTATGACAATAAGTAGTCCTGTTCACACTAGTCGGTATCGAAGCCCTTACACTGGAGAGTTTCTTCCGGAGTATTCTTTTATAAACGATTTTTATACCCAAGTCCCTTCTGCGAGGCACCCTTGGGTGCCCCAAGCCCCAGTAACCCCAGCTAGCCCCGCTAGCCCCGCTAGCCCCGCTAGCCCCGCTAGCCCTGCTAGCCCTGCTAGCCCCCGCTAGCCTCGCTAGCCCCCTCCAGCTCACTGTAGGATCTTAGAGTACTAACCACGACCTGACATAAAACTGTAGGTCTGGTGTACCTGGTATTCTCCTGATATAGGGGACTATCAGGTACATCGTACTCGACGATCCTCCGGGTGGAGTTATCTCATCCCGGTTCTACGGGTATGAACGGTCAGGTATATAATGTAATCCTGACTGCTCATGCTCTGACTATAATTTTTTTTATGGTGATGCCAGCTTTAATTGGAGGGTTCGGGAATTATGTTTTCCCAATGGAACTTCGGGTGCAGGATCTTATGCTTCCCCGGGTTAACAATTTTAGTTATTGAGTCCTTCCGTGGAGCTATATCCTACTGTATATTAGGTTGCTTTTAGATATTGGTCCTGGGACCGGGTGGACTCTATACCCACCTTTAAGTTCTATGGGGCAACCTTATTATAGTACGGATTTAGCTTTAATCTCCCTACATGTTTCAGGGGTTAGTTCTGTTTCTAGCAGAATTAACTTTTTGACAACAGGTGGGGAGACACGGAAGGAATCATTGGATTGATTACTGGTTGGATTGTTCAGTTGGTGTATGAATATTACTACGTTCCTCTTGGTTCTAAGGTTACCTGTGCTTGCTTGCGGGGTTACCATGAATCTTTTTGATCGCAATGCGAATACAGCGTTTTTTAACCAGAACCAAGGGGGATCGGTGGGGATATTCCAACACCTCTTCTGATTCTTTGGACACCCCGAGGTGTATGTCCTGATTGCTCCAGCCTTTGGGTTGGTGAGTCTAGCTTGTCAGCTAATAGCTGCCAAGTTAGAACTCTTCTCGGTGAAGGGTCTAATCAGGGCAATCCAAGGAATTGGTTTTGTGGGGTGTTTGGTATGAGCACACCATATGTTCGTGATTGGAATGGATGGGGATTCACGAGCATATTTCGCCGTAGCTACAATAGTCATTGCAATCCCTACAGGTATGAAAGTGTTTAGGTGGTTGATGAGCCTTTATGGTATAATTTTCTTCCTAAACACCGTTTATACCTGGTGTTTAAACTTCGTATTTCTGTTTACCGTAGGAGGGTTATCCGGGTTGGTACTTAGGAATGCTACCCTAGATTTATTCCTTCATGATACGTACTATGTGGTAGCGCATTTTCATTATGTTCTGTCCATAGGTGCAGTGACTGGAATTTTTCTAGGGTTTTTTATATTCTATAGGTACATAACCCGGGTAATCCTTCAAAGGTTACTCAGACGGAGTTTTTTCAAGGGATTTTTCGCAGGTGTGAATACAACCTTTTTACCATTACATATAAGAGGTTTGCAAGGGCATCCACGTAAGTATTCTACATATACTATATTCCATAGTGTATGGCAGAAAATCAGTACTTGCGGTTCCTTTATAAACTTGACCAGGATTTCTTTCTTTATATACATGTTCCTAGAATGCTATAAGAGTTTCCGAGCCATGGTTCTTACCTTTTGGAAGAGCTCTCTGGAGCTCTTAGAGCATTTACTAGGAACAGGTGCTCCTGTTACACCCCGTCGGTTACTTTAAATTTAATTTTGGTGTATATAAAGATTACCGAGGAAGGGTAGGTGTTTTATCGATGAGATATTTACCCTTACCCTTCCTCGGTATCTATGGAAGGAGTTTTACCATTACCAGAACCTTAAAAGGTTGTGGAGTATTATGTCATTGAACCTAAACGACGTCGGGGTCATGGTTAGTTTCTATAGATCTTTCACATCCTATTAGAGGAGCTTCCTGGTTAGTTCAAGCTAAAAAAGAATGTTGGTTTTGTAAACCAAAGGTTTTTGGGATATGCTGCTTTATTTTATGTTAGAATGGTTCCTTTGGGTGGGACAGGATCTGTAGCTGTTAAATTGAATTTTAATTAGACTTTTATTAATAAGAATGGACTGCCAAGGTTTATTTTTTATTAGTGAGTCTGAGATAAGTATGTATTTTTTTTTATTAAGTTTAATTACTTTTTATATGGTTTGTTTATTAACTAATAACTTTTTTTTAAATTTTCTTAGTTTTACTTTAGTAGTTTTGAGGTTTTTGTTTTTTTATGTATGGTCTTTTATTTTATTTTTTATTTTCTTTGAGTTAAGTTCTATTCCTGTAATTTTAATAACTTTAATTTATGGGGTTCAGGTAGAAAAGTTTAATGCTATTTATTATTTAGTTTTTTATAGGTTTTTAACTGGTTTACCTTTCTTGGTTATATTATTATATTTAATAAGGGAAAATTATTTTTTTGGTTTAGTGTTTTTTGAATGCAAGTTAAGTTCTTTTTATTGTTTATTGGTGGTTTTATGTTTTTTAATAAAGTTTCCAGTTTATTTTTTGCATTTTTGGTTACCCAAGATGCATGTTGAAGCTTCTACTTTAGCTAGTATACTTTTAGCAGGTTTGTTACTTAAGTTCGGTGTTTATGGTTTTTATCGGGTTTTATATATTCTTAAGTTTGAATATTTGGGTTTGTTTTTTACTGTTGCTTTTATAGGTATTTTTATAGGAATATTTATAAGAATTGTACAAAGAGATATTAAGAGGCAGGTAGCTTATTCTTCTGTATGTCATATAGGTTTTACTTTACTTTCTTTTTTTTATTTTAGTGAAATTTCTTTAGAAAGGGTTATTTTATCTAGTTTAAGACATGGTTTTTTAAGAACTTTAATTTTTTGGTTAGCTGGTGAAATATATTATCAAAGAGGAACTCGGTTAGTGTATTATATAGAGTCTGAAGCTTCTAGAAGGATTTATAATGCTTTATTTCAAGGAGTAACTTTGTTAATAAGTTCTTCAATTCCTTTGGTTTTAGGTTATTTTTCTGAGTATGGTTTATTATATTTGGTAGAAATGTATGAGTTTTTTTATTATCTTTTTGTTTTATATTTCTTTTTAGATTTTTATATATCAGTTTACTTATTTACTATAACTTTTTCTGGTAAGGGTTTTAAGGCAGGTTTTTTATTCTTATTAAGAGCGGCTTTAGGTTTTTTAATTATAAATTTAAGTTTTTATAGTTTTCAATAAGTTCATACTAACTACGGTTCTTTTTGGATATTACGAAATTATTGAGTTACCTGAGGTAAATTATAGGTTTTGAGCTTCTCCAAGGTTAGCCTTAACAGTAATTAATACTCGGTCCTTTCGTGTGAATACTTATCACACCACTTGAATTTTTTTTGTAATTAGAAGTAGTAACTTGTCCTGTTATAATTATTGGTTAATTAACAATTTTAATTACAAATTAGAGGAGCTTCGAGTTAGTAATCCAGCTGAATATGAATATATTGGGATTTGATTGCTTGAACATTGTTTTACTGCAGATAAGATTATTTATTCTTTAGGAAAGTATTTTAACCATGAGTTCGAAATACTAACTTTGTTATATACTGGAATAAAGGACCAGATTTATTATATTTTAGTTTATCGGGAGCAAGTTTAATTGACTATTATAGATTTATTAGTAACTTTTAGAAGAGGGTTGATTTTTGTTGTTGGTTATCTAGATCTCAAGAGCCGTTGGGTTACCCTTGGTTTTGAGATCCAAGCCACTCCCTATGGTTTTGAAATTCTTAGTAAGGTAGTGTCTATCCTTAATCATTTTTTTTTTATTTTTAGAGAGGAAGAAGCCTTCGTATGTTACTTTAGTTTGGAATATAAAGCGGAAGGGTAGTATTAATGCTTTAGTTTATTCTTTATGGGTTTTTTTAGAAAAGGGTGATTTTATAATTTTATTAAAGGTCATAAAGAACCATATTTTTAAGATTAAGGTGGTTAAGCGCCATTTTAAGCGTGATTTAAAGTAATCTAGGGTAAATTGAATTTTGATTCTTTTTTGGGTTTTAACAGTAATTACAACTATTGAAGTTTTTATTATATTACATTTGTTTTTTATTGATTTTATAACTTATATCTGGTGCCCCAAGGGGTGGTTTTGAGTTCGATTTTGAACTTGGTTTTTGGATACTATTATGTGATTAACTTGTCCTTGGTTTTATGGAAATAAAATCAGTTATGATATGGAAGTGGAATTTTTTAATTCTGTTATTTATGCTACTGGAACCTGGAATCGGTTTATAGCTTTAATTGAGTTTTATTTGTATTTATTTTTGTTAAGTATCCTTTTGATTTGATTTCCACTTTCTTTATGATTTTTCTCTGAGAGAAATTAAGAAATAAGTCACTGCTTATTATATACAAGAAGTATAACTATTTGGGGTATAGCTGGTTTATAGTGCGGCTCTCTTTAAGCTCCTGTTTCGTTTTTTTAAGTTGTTGTACGATAGGTTAGTTTGATTTTTAAGGTTTTTTCTTAATGAAAAGCTAGCTAAAATTTTAGCTTTTGTTAATTGTTATTTTAATGGTTTTTGTTTTTATTAGAGTAATACTTGGGTTCATCAACTATTTAGGTTTTCATTATCTAGGTTGAAGTCCTAATTGATTCTGAGAATTTTTATCTAATATTAAGAAGTAATTTTTGGTTGTATATAAGAAGAGTAATATTTTTTATATTTTTTAGTTATAGCGGGAGCTCTTACCCATTAAGTTTTTATAGGTTTTAGCAAAGTTTAGTTTTTTTTGTCTCTTTATTGGCGGATGCATAACCAATTAACTTATCTTCTTGGTTTTATTTTTAAGAAGGAGGCTGCTACTTATTTTTCTCATCTTATTTTACATTTTTTTTTTATTTTTAATAGTAGCTATTGTTAGTAACAACATTTATTTCTATTTTTCTGGTGAGGGGGTCTCCCACCTTTCTTTTATATCCAATTATCTTCCAGAGAGGGTTTTTTGAGTTAAAAAAGGTAACTTGGGTCAATGGTTTCTTAAGTTGTTCGCTTGGGATGTAGTATGGGATAACTTTTTAAGCTTTATTTGTTGAGAATTTGCAATTGAAATTAAGATTTGAGTTCTTAAGTGATTTCGAGGAGGTTAATTTAATTAAATACTAAAAGAGTAATATTTTTTATGTTTTTTTTAGTTGTAGTGGGTAAGAGCTCCCGCCTAGTTTTTGTTTTATGAGCTATTGAGCTATTACTTCTAGGGCTTATACTGTACTTTCTAGCCCTAGGTAGCTTTTATATGTTTTTTTTAACTGTAATTTTAGGACTCGTGTCCTCAATTGTATGTTTAGTATTATTTTTAAAGGTTGTGGTAACCTTAGGGCACGATTTAGTGTTTTTATAATAAGATTTTAACAATATTACCTGCTATTATATTTTATAGTATGTCTGTTTTCAAATCAGAAGGAGTCGGGTAGTAGCTCTGTATTATATGTTTTATAGTATTTCTATCTCCAAAATAGAAGGAGTGGAGCTGTTGTCACCTTTTATTATAGTTTTAGTATTTCTATCTTCAAAATAGGAGGAGTTAGGGTGAGAAGAGAGATAGCGAATATATTTAAAGATTTTATTAGCATTATTGTCTAAGTATTTAATTTGGTTTTTAGTTGGTATCGGTATTTCCATTAGTTTTTTTCTTTCTCTTTTTGGTATTATTTATGGTGTTAGTTTTATTTGTAGCAGGGTTGGTAACTGTATTTGAACGTAATTTTTTAGGATTGAGTCAGATGCGCTTAGGTCCTGGAAAGAGTATGTTCTTAGGGTTCTTTCAAATAATGTTTGATGGGTTTAAGTTATTTTTATCTGAAAGTTTAATTATTCTAAAGTCTGAAGATTATTATTTTGTTTTATCCTCAATATTAAGTTTTTTTATAATACTTTTAGTTTATTTTCTTTTAAGTTTTTATTATATTTTTGTTAATTGAAGTTGGAATTTTTTATTTTTATTTATACAGATTGTAATAATGGTAATTTCTTTATTACTAAGTTCTTTTTTTAGAAAGTCAAAGTATAGATTTTTAGGTACTATTCGGGTTTCCTTGGGTGCTTTGAGTTTTGATGTGGTTTTTATTTTTTTTAGTTTTATGTTTATAATTATGCAAAAGAATTTTAGTTTTCCAGTATTTTTTTGGTTTATTTTTGTTTTGTTAACTTTTATTGAGTTTTTGTTAATATTATTAGTAGAAATTAATCGAGCTCCTTTTGATTTTTCAGAGGGAGAAAGGGAACTAGTTAGCGGTTTAAATACCGAATTTAGAGGGGTTTATTTTGTTTTTTTCTTTTTAGCAGAATATGGTATACTTTTATTCTATGTTTTATTAATAAATAATATTTTATTTTCTGGTTATTGTTTAAGTGGGTTGTTAATTTTCTTTATTTTTATTTTTATTCGTAGTTGTTTTCCTCGTTTCCGAATAGACTTTCTGGTTTCTTTTTTTTGATTAATTATAGTACCTTTAAGAACTTTTATATTAGTTTTTTTGGTATTTTTGTAATAGGTGTCTATTATAATATCTAGTATATCTATTTTAAGCGTAGAAGGATGCACACCGTGTTATTAATTAGCGCAATTACTTCGTTTCTAATTCATTTCTTTGAAGTGGTTATAATTTGATGGTTACTTATATTTTTTGTTAACCTGTTGTTTATAGCTTATCTTTCTGGTGAGTTAAGGTTTTTTTATTTTTTCAGATTATATTTTTTTATTCAGGAAATGGTAGGTTTTTTATTTATATTTTGTTTTAGAAACTTTTTTATATTTTTATTGATTTTGTTTAAAGCTAACCTAGGATGATTTTTTTATTGAGTAATATTTTTAATTAAATTGTTAAGGGGTTATGTTTTTTTTGTTTTTAATTTTTATTTAAAGTTGGTTTATGTACCCCTGGTTTCTAAGTTTAGGGAATTTTACTCAGAGTTGGTTTTGATTTATTCTTTGATTTTGCTGTATATTTATCAGTTATTAGTTAAAAGGGTTAAGCATTTGTTCTTTTTAAATTCTTGTGAAACCTTCACCAATTTTTTAATGAGGTTTTACGTTTCTTTTATAGAAGTTTTTTTAATTTTTATGATATATTTAGTTTTGGTTCTACAAGTTTGAACTGAAATAGAAAATTTTTTAGATTTGGAGAAGGTATTTTATTTTATAAGTTTACCTCTAAACTTGGTTTTCTTTGTTAAGATTTTTATTATATTATTGTGGGGGGAACGAAGAATATTTTATTTAATGGTAACAATTTTTTCTTTTATGGGTACATTGGGACAGTTAGAATTTGTTTTAAAGGAAACTGAGAGAATGTTTATCTGTAATTCAACTATGATTTTTAATTTATTTCTTATGGTATTTTTATTACTGTGCTGGGTTATTATATAGAATTAATATGTTAACTTGATGAGTTAAAGAAACCCTAGCTGAAGTTTTCCAGATTCTACGCTGTTAGTGAATCATCTTATCCTGTATTGTTTTCTTGGGTATTATCTTTCTTTTTTTCTTCTTTTTTAGTTTTTATTAAGTTTGGTTATTATTTTATGTTGATTCTCAGTTTTTTATTTGTAGTTTTATTTTTATATATTTGAACAAAGGATGTTTATGGAGAAGCGTTAGCTGGTTACCATTCCTTTCAGACCCAAGGAGGCTTTAAGGTGGTTTTTTTTTATTTTTTAATAAGAGAGTTTATATTCTTTTTTGGAATATTTTGGTTTTTATTTGATGTGTCTTTGGTACCTTCAAGGGATCTTGGAGAAATCTGGGTTCCTTATGGTATTGAGGCTATTAATCCTTTTGGGGTACCTTTATTAAATTCTTTTGTTTTACTGTCAAGGGCTGTAACCTTAACTTGAGCTCACTATAATTTTATGGAAGGCAGGGCAACCAATTTATCTATAGCTATTACTATTGTATTAGGTTTAATTTTTTTAGCGATCCAGTTAACAGAATATAAGAGTATAAGTTTTTCTTTTAGAGATGGTGCTTATGGCTCTATTTTTTATATATTAACTGGGTTTCATGGCACCCATGTCCTTTTAGGGGTTTTATTCCTAGTGCATAACTGGTTACGGATGCAGTACAGTTTTTACAGACTGGAACGCTCATTGAGCTTTCAATTTAGTATTCTGTACTGACATTTCGTTGATGGGGTTTGGTTATTCCTTTATTTAACTCTATATTTATGGAGTTAGGAATGGATTTTTTTATCTGGTTATTAAATTTACTGATTTCTTTATTTTTTATTAAGGTTTCTTTAGGATACCTTTTACTTATTTTTATTTGGGAGCCAGTTATGCACTAGGAGTATGGGTGTTATATATTTTTTTTTAACCGCCGTAAGGCAGGTATTTCTTTTACAATAGTAGATGAGTTACTTATTTGTTTATTATTGTTCTTTAGATTAATCCATTGCCTTGCGGCTCTTTTACTTGGTTGACCTTTTTAGACCCTTATTTTATGTCTAGAATATTTTTTTTCCAAATGAAAGGTTATGGGTTTAACAAGTCATTACGAGTCGTATTTCTATCTGCAAAATAGAAGGTCTTTTGTTTAATGGCTGGTTATTTTAATTTGAAGAATATAGCTCTGAAGAAGCTGAGGTACCTAGTCAGATTATATTAATAGGTTTTATACTTATGGTAAGAAGTTTATTTTTTTCTTTACCTACCAAGGTAATATTTTTTTATATTCTTTCTATGTTAATGGTATTTATAGCGCTTTCATATTATTTTAGATTATTTATGTTATTATTAAGTCTATTATTATTAGTTGGTGGGGTATACCTATTAATGGTTTATTTAATAGGTTTAAGGGGTAATGTTTTTTGAGCTCCTAAGATATTATTTTTTGTAATTTTATTTTTAAATTCGGTTGTTTTTTATTTGTATTACAGATTTGGGTATAGAGATTTTATAAGATTTTTTAATTTGTTTTTTATTAGTTTTTTCTTTTTAATTTTTTTTATTTTACTCTTTATGGTCAATTTCTTCTTACCTGAGAAGGGAGCTCTACGTCTTCTTTGTCCATCTAGTATAAGGCAAGTATACTCGATTTAGGATTGAGTGGTTTTGGGACTAACTAATGGGATTGGGTTTAATTTTATGGGAAAACTGTGTGAAATTTTATTTTTTAACCCCCCCCCTTTATAATCCCTACTTTCTTATTTGAAGATTGAAAATACCTGACAGTGGGGGGCGGAGCGTGATGTAAATTTGAATAATTTTTTCTTATTTTTATGCATTATTACTATAGATTTAAGTTAGAGTGATTAAAAAATGAAAATTTCGCCTTATCCCTATAAGCACTTTTTAAAATTTATTTTTATATTTTTTGATAAAACCTGTAGGAAATATGCATAATTTAATGCTGAAATTTTAACAATTTTTCCAAATTTTATGAATTTTTTTTAATAGTAAATTCTACAGGTTTGAATTTTATGTTATGAGTTTATGAATTTTTTTGATCATTTTTTGACCTATGGGGTGAGTTTTTAATAAGAGTTTTTGAAGATTTTATGTTTAAAAAGATCATTTTTTATTGTTCATTTTTACGTTTTGGGTTGAAATGTTAAATGGTAGTCGGGGTAACCACCTCCCTGGATTCCTATGACCTGCGATTCCGTTTCAAGATATGGTTATTTCAAAACCAAGAACATCGGTTTAACTGGATTCTTTTAGAGTCGAGCAGGATGTTTGTTTATTCGATTTTGTCATTTTTGGTTGGGAGGGAGGTTATTCCCTCTAAAAGTTTTTGTATGTTTTACTCAGGATTTGGTTGATGGTGAAAACCTATTAAAACAGAGTAAATAATTTTTATAATTTTTGTGAAAAAAGTTTTTGCACCTTTTATATTTGTTTTCAAAATGGGTAAAATCTAATCCTGTGTAATTGGTGCAAATAATTTTTTAGAAAAATTTTGAATATTTTTTTTGCACCTTTCTTATAGGATTTGTTCTTAAATTAAAACCTTCTATTTTTGTTGAAAAATATTTTTAAAAATTCTATGAAAAAAGTTTTTGCACCTTTTATATTGAATTAGAATTGAAAGTTAAATCTGTGGTTTTTGATGAAAAACTTGTCCAAAAATTTCTTTGAAAAAAGTTTTTGCACCTTTTATATTTGTTTTTAATAGGGGTAAAATTCAATTCTATTAAAATGATGCAAATAAATTTTTAATAAATTTTTGAATATTTTTTTTGCATGTTTTACTTAGGATTTAGTTCTAAATGAAAACCTTTTATTTTTATTGAAAAATATTTTTTAGTTGTGTTAATAAAAAAGTTTTTGGTGGTTTTACTAAGGTTTTGTTTCTGTATTAAGACCTTTAGATTTTGTTGATAAAATTTAGTGATAGAAGTTGAAAATTGGGTTTTTGCATGTTTTAGGTTCTGTTAAAAATGGGTCCAAAATCAATTGGATTAATTTTGTGCAAAAATATTTTTTCAATTTCTATCAAATTTTTTTGTATGTTTTAGTAAGGATTTGTTTGATGGTGAAAACCTATTAAAACGGTGCAAATAATTTTTTGATTGTGTTTTATGACAGTTTGAGTGGAAAGTAGCAGGGGTCCCTTTCTAGAGGGGGTGTCTTTAAACGAAATGACCCTTTCTAGGGGGGCGAAGAGAGTTTTAGTCCGGGTAATAGGTTTCTCTGTAAATAAAAAACAAGGTTTTATTATATATTTAATAATATCTTAGCTTAACAAGCTAAAGGTTTTACCTTTTAAAATATAAATTTTGAAAATTGTTCTGGTGGTGTTTGATAATGCCCCATTGTCAAATTTTCAATGCGCTAAAAATTCTGCAATAAATTTTTTCACATTTTGTATATTTTTTTATAAAAATAAAGGACATACAGTTTAAAATGGTCAAAATACACTAAATTTTTCACTTTTTGATGAATTTAAAAAAAAATGTCTAGAAATCTCTATTAAAATAAGTTTTAAAATTTTGTTTTTTCTAACCCCCTTTATAATCCCCACTTTCTTATTTGAAGATTGAAAATACCTGACAGTGGGGGGCGGAGCGTGATGTAAATTTTAACAATTTTTTCCAAATTTTATGAATTTTATGTTATGAATTTATGAATTTTTTGATCATTTTTTTGACTCAATGATGTGTTTTAGTAAGAATTTCTAGGGTTTTGGAGTAGAAAAAGATCATTTTTATTCTTATTGACCCACAACCTCCCACTGTTTTTTATATAATTTTTGATTATAGTATTCTAAGGGAGCTATGATATTTCTTATTTGACTGGTTGGGACCCAGCTTCACCTTCGGGTGTCGAAAATCATTTATTCTATCTAAAGATATGGTTATTTCAAAACCAAGAACCCTGATTTAAACTTGATATTTCTTGCTTTGAAAGCTTGAAATTCCTGAAAGGGACAAGTTTAATATAGTTTATGGTCCTCGGAGTCGTATAGGAAAAGAAGCTTTGATCTATCTTTGACCCTAATTATTGGATAATAACAACAAACCAGCTTTTAATTATTAGTTTCTAACTCATGTTCCAGCAGACGCGGCAATACCTGTACTAGCTTTTACTCTTTAGTTTTAGTGCTCCTTTGCTCTGTTACTCAAGTTAGCAGGTCTTAGTTACAAATGGTAAAATTTCGTTGAATCTGGGTAGAATCTAGATTTTCATTGCAATTGTTTTACGCGCCATCGTGGCTCTGGAGATAAAATTGGAAGAAAACGACGCGGGTTTGTATCCACGTAGTCAAATTTTAAATTGTAAACTGGAGTAAAGTTGAATCAAAAAAGAATCTATTTGTCAGGGGGCTATACAATCTTTGGAGGGTGGGTGTTAATAGGAGAAGCCTCCTTTTAGCTTCTGTTTTAAATGCTTGAATGACTCTATGATTTACTACCATACTAGGTTATGTTAGCTTACTTGTTCTAAGTGGATTCTGTGGTACATACCGGGTATATATGGAAGTCCTATCTGCCCTACATTTATTTAGGTGAACGACAAGGAATCCGAAAGGAAACCAGAAGCTGGAAAAGAAAGTAGGAAAGTCCTTAAAGTTTTTTTGAATAGTTCACTAGCCCCGGTACCAATCGTCCATCGCTTCCCTTTAAACGGGGTCTAAGTTGTAGCATAGTAGGTTTGGGGGAACTTAAACCTAAATAAAAACTATTAAAGTAAACAAGATTTTTAGTTTAACGTGCAGAGAAAAGGAGCCGTAAGGCGGAAGACGTAAGGCGACCCCAAAAAGAAAAACTCCCTGTTAAATTTACTGTTTCTCTAATTTTCGAAGTCAAAACCTAGAAGAGCGGGCCTCCACGTAACAACGTGGAAACCGATGTTCTGGTTTTGAAATAACCATATCTTGAAACGGAATCGCAGGTCACTCCCTGTTAAGTTAAGACCTTGGATTAAAATATAAGTTTAAGGGGTTAAGCTAAAGCTATTTAATCATTTACTGATTAGAAGCTGATCTTAGGAGGTTTGCTTAACTACTGGAGGGTTCTTGTAACCAGGGCTAATGCTCTTTTTTTGGTGGGTTTTTTTTTACCATTATGGTACTTAAAAAAACTACTACACATTTTTAATTTAAGTAGTGTTTGAAGAATAAAACTGTAAAACATCCATATATTCTTGGGTGGTAGTAAGTGTTTTAATCTAATAATAACCAATAGCTTTATCTCTTTTTAGAGATTAGCAGCTCCTGGGAACCCGCTTGATCCCTTTGGGGGGGAATGGTATATTTATTTAGAGTTAAGGCTCTAGTAAATGAATGGCTGCTAGTTTGAATCGGAGTTTACTCTAGGTTCGTATGTATTCCAACCTAATATTCCCAGTGCCCTGTTTGTATGAGTAGTTTTCTGTATGCAAGACCCTGGTTAGTCCACTAGGTGCGTATGTAGAGGCGAAAGTATAACGAAAGGCGAGGGTGGTTGTGAAATTATACAAGCTAATAGTTAAATCCTTAAGTTTAACTAGTGTACAATTCTTGGTTATTTATAGATTAAAATAATTGCTAACAAGTTTTATTTTAGCTACTTAAATTAAATCTTAGTCAATGGTATTTCTTAGGTTAAAAATTTCTTTTGTTTATAGGTGAGTCTAACCCTATTTTTTCTCCCATCCTCAAGGGCAGAGGCTTGTAAGACCCTAACTGGTTAATCAAACCTCTTTGCTTAGCTACTTGTGGTAGTTGTTAAGTAAATGTTATTAATCAGGGGAGATGAATAGGGTTGGGGAGTGCTCGTTTCTTGTTAGTAGAAAATAAATTTCCTGTTTGTGTTTAGGGGTTTATTTATACTTTCTAGATAGAGTTACTTTAGTTTTTATTCTTTAACTACGTACAAACCACCTAGTAGCATTATTAGTTTGAAGCTTCCCTTCGTCGCAAATCAAGTCAAAGGTCTATGGTATTTCATGGAGGTAGTAAAACGAAAGTGCTATTAGGAAGGTGTACTATTAGGGTTAAAGAATAATAACTACTTATATCTTAATTAGAGGTGTCTCTCCCTACCTCTTTCATTAATGGTTAGGTGAATTACCTTAATAGGAGAAATATCTGTTAGGTATTCTACCTGCTATTTTTGGAAGAGGTGTGGAGAGATACCTATAAAAAGGGATTTTCGAGTTCCTAAAAAAGCTCTACCCTGAGCGATCTAACTTATCGTTAACTTTGATTCCTATATCGCTCTAACCGAGAATATTTAGATTTATTTTTATAGCAAATTTAAATTTTTGTTATAGACTTAAAAAACCAGATTATTTTTGACCTGCGATATTCCGTTTCAAGATATGGTTATTTCAAAACCAGAACATCGGTTTCCACATACAGTCGTGCGTCACTCCTTGGTCATGTGGAGCCCCGTTATTCATGGTTTTGAAATAACCTTTAGATAACCAAGGGGTGTACCTTCGGTTATAGGTGTTTTCTAAATATCTTTCGAAGGTTTCTTTGATAATTTAAAACAAAGATATTAATATACCTGAAGTTGGGTCCTTGAATTACTAGATTAAAAGGAAAGATCTAACAGTGAACTGATGGATATATCAAAATCTTAGTATATTATAAGTAGAAAAAAACCTTCTCAATTATGTTTGGGATTATTATTTAACTTATATTTTACTTTAATTTGATTTAATCCTATATACTATAACTTATATGTTGTTTGTTGATTATTTAATTTAATTTTACTTAAAATAATATCAACAACGGGTATTATGTATCTTTGTGTTTAATTAACATGTTTTTATATTGATGTTATGAGATAATACATAATAA
>Ga0209282_1000368_pt1 | contig 22037 bp, 11 predicted proteins | sample Mtrugardesep15_FD_187529 | JGI IMG/M metagenome (GOLD analysis project Ga0209282, IMG submission 187529) | Root nodule microbial communities of legume samples collected from California, USA - M. trunc garden sep15 (SPAdes) (version 2) | ecosystem: Host-associated > Plants > Roots > Nodule...
TTTAATGGCATTGGTATCCGTGCATATTTGCACATGTTTACCATTGAGTCCAATTTTTCTTTTTCTACGACTCTTGTTTTGTTATTCTTCAAAAATATTATTGATTTTTGTTTTAACCGTTGACACCAATAAAAGAATGAACATTAGAGAGTAGTCAAAAGAGAATGTTGATAGCATTGCTATTAGATCAAAATACTACTACCGTAGTACGAGTATGGTAAGTACTTAAATTGTTTTTACGTAATTAACGATGGCATGTTTTTAAATGAAAGTCAAAGACTTTTTAAAACTAAAATGTCACGTTTTAAAGAAAGATCAAGTTTTGCGTTTGGTAAATTAAAATGGTTTAAAATCGAAATTAAATTATGCATTTTCCGATTTTCCACTCACAGTCAGTCGTAGTAAAAAATGAAGCAAGTATTTGACTCAAGAAATTCAAAGTTTAATGGCGTTGAGATAACAGTCAACAGAGTCATTTTATTTTTTGCATAGGAACAGAAAGAATCAATTAGTGTGGCATTGTCTTCTTCAAAAAAAGAAAATAGTGTAATAATGTTTTATTTTGTTGACCAAAATAGTATAATGTAATAATGTTATGTTATAGGCTGTGATTGAATTCAATTCAATATTTTTTATAAAGGTAAAATGCAATATATTAAAACCGACAAATAAATCATAACCAACATAAGCTATGTAAGGAAGCTTAAAAAAAAAAATTGTGCAAGGAGATGATTCAAAAGTAACTACAAACATAGTACATGAATCGGATAACGGCAAAAAAGACAACACAAACCAGGTGACAAAACTCAAACAAAAAATAGGGTTAAGCCATCAATAATGTAAATTAAAACCTAAATGCACATGTTTCGTTTTCAACCAACTAAAAACTAATTTCACCGTCTAGTAATTGTTGAATCAAAGACTCGTTATGTTAAGAGCTCCACATTAGATGAGAGATGACATAAATAAGTGTTTATAAAAAGAGGCGATCATCACCTCACAAATTAGTTTTGTGCAGTTGTGTTAGACTCAACCACAAATTCTAATATCATATCGAAGTCTCGTTCAAGATTTGTTGGACCCAACTGCTATCACATTCTTGTTTCGGACCAACCTCAGTTATATCCATGCAGCAAGTCCAATAATGTTGAGCGTAAGAAAGTGTGTTAAAAATTCCACATTGGATAAGAAATGACCTGAACAAGTGATTCTAAGTGGAGACAATCATCGTATCACAAGTTGTTTTGTGATGTGGTGTTACGTTAAACCACAAGCTCTAAGGTTTCCTTCCAAATAACCCAAATGCAAGCCATCTAGTTCAAGTGAATGTAAAAACAAATCCTTTTTAGGGAACACTCTTAAGTTGCCAAACATATTAAGTTGATCAAAAAGATTCATCGGAAGATCTGAGTGAATGCCTAGCCATTGCAGAACAAGAGACCAAATACTTCCAAAAAAATACACAATCCAAAAAAAAGACGGTGGAAGCTTTCCTCCAAGTCAAAACCACTCAAACAAAGAATATTATTTGATGGAATAACTCCACGATCAAGTAAATTGTCATTTGTAAGGATCTATTACATAACAAACGTCAAACAAACAAAGAGACCTTCAAAGAGGATATTGTATCCCCAATAATGTATGAGGTATCTAGTCGATCAACATACTCTAAATTAGACGAAATATGGTAAACACCGCTGATTGTATAGCTTTCACGAAAATCGAACTTCCAATACCATTTATCTTGCACATCAATTAGCAAAAAATGTTATAAACCAAGCTAATAATCTCTGCCCCCACTTTCAAATATAGTTACTAATTTTTTTTTATTTTGTTTCGTTTCACATTTAATAAGGTCTAAATGTCCGGACTATATGGGTGAAAAAAGATGTTTATATCCTTTTTCTCTTCTCTCATAATATGGTATCAGATCCTTCAAAAAAAAGTTTGTTACAATCCATTTTTTTGCCTCTAGCCGTCATAACTGATAGTTAGTTACACTTCCCTCTCATTTTTGTTGTGTTTTCTTAAATATTGTTCATCTTGCTCATCGTGATTCATCATTTGTTCATTAGTTTTAACTAATTTTCACTGTGGGGGATATTTACCAACGTTCAACTTATGGGAGGATATTGCATCATAGACAAGACGATGCTATTAGTTAGTTCATAATAGCTACTTGTGAACAAGTAATCTGGCTTCTTAGTACATAGTTTATGCTTGTACACAGTTAGTTAGCATACAGACCAGTTTGTGTATATATATCACTTGTGAAATTCATTGCTTTTTAGTACATAGTTTATACTCACATTAATGAAATTCATTGCTTTTCATTCATTTTCTCTTCTCTCATAAAATGTAGCGTGAACATATATATTAGCGTGAACATGCAAAACATATCGAACCAAATGCAATGTCTCATATACTAACAATTGACCTCACAAGTTGATCTAAGGTGCAGAAGAAACATAAATTAGTTAGAGAAAAGCGACTTGCAGTTTAGGAAGAGACGTAGCGTGAACATAAATATTAGCTAAAGAAAAGAGATTAACGAAAATGCATGAGCAACACTCTAAAAGATTTTGGATATAATATGTTTATATACTCCGCGCGCACAGCTGCATTGACTAATCCTCAAGCTTTGTGCGACTCAAATAAATAGTAACTCTCCTTAAGAGCTTTTAACCCCGTTGCATTTTTAAATTGGATTCGAACACATGACTTTAGTTAAACTATAGAAGATATATGTGTCATCTTATCCAAGCGTTCTTGGGTTAATTGCTTCGTATTTACTTACGTGGCATCTCTCAGGATGTGCAATTTATGTAATCAATGAGTATTCCTAAATAAAAAAAATGTAATCAATGAGTAATGAGTAATTAGGAAATTATTGACATTGTCCTCACGGTTTAAACTGTTTTAATTCCTCATTTAGAATCCGTTATGGCTGTCTTTTTCTTTAATTTTCAGTACGTTATAACTTATCATTTCTTTTACACAATTTTTATTTATGAAGGGCATTTCTTTTACACAATATTAACATCACTTTTTTAGCAAAAGATCAGTTTAGTCAATTTGACATTGAATACGTGTGGTTAGCTGTTAACTAAACCTTTGTTTATGATTATTTGAGTGATTACCTTCCTTTGTTTTTAACTAAAATCAGCACACCAACAGACAATAAACTATAAGGTTATCACTTTTTATATTACATGGAATCATAGTTTCTTTTACTTCCAAAGTTCCAATGTAATTGGAAGGCTGATAAAGAAAGAATGTAAATGGAAGCAATCATGTAACCATTGTAAATTACATACAACCATTATTTTAAAAATTGATTAAGGTCTTCTTGAGGTGGTTTTTGGTTTTGAAAATTTTAAAAACAAAATTTATTTCAATTTTGAGTTTCAAATTTTCTGAGTCAAATCACTCTATTTATCTTATCTTACTACAAATTCACTCGATATGAAATAATTAAAACTGACAAAAAGATATAATTAAGTCTTAAAAAATAATTAAAAATATCAATTTTGATAGCAACGTGCAACTGTCGTGAGTCACTACTATCGAATAAAGTTGTCAATACACCGAACCAACTCAAAAATAATTTGAGAATAAAGTTGTCAATATACCAAACCAACTCAAAAATAATTTGAGAGTTAGTTTGCTAATTAATTCATCAAACTTTATTCATAAATCAAATAAGTCGAACTTAAGTTAAAATTCAAGCTCATTAAATAAAGGATTTGAGCTTAAACTATGTATAGTTTGATTCGTTCAATTAATGAGGCAGATCGATATGTATTTTAAGTTTTAAATATCTTTATGAGAAAAACATTGTGTCATATATTCTTATGAATATTGTGTGAAGGTAAATAAAGTCATTTCAACTGTCATATTATCGTTTAAAATTGACTATTTAGTTATATTTAACACTTAGAAGTCTCGCACTTTTCTCTCCAATTTTACTATTGAAGTTAGAATGAAAAATATACTCTATTACACCCTCCTCTTATCCTACATAAAGAGTACATCACCAAACATGAGATGCATCCAAAAGTAGTGAAAAAATTTCTCATCTAAGAAAATGTAGTCCTTATTATTCTAATTTGCTTCGTTTGATTCAAACTAACTTATCAAGTTGAAATGATTGTTGGTTAGCTTGAATTGGATTGAGTTCGAGTTGAGAAAAAATTTATGACAAACATGAGTTAAATTTCAAGCTAATTTAACTAAACTTCACTAATATCGACTCAACTAAACTTATTTATAGGTCTACTATCAAGCAAATACCGAGAAAAATATGTTAGCAATAATATAATGATATTTATATACCTTCAATTTTCAAACATTCATCCAAACATTTTAATCTTGATATTGATATGTATAAACTATTATATTTATAACATCATTTTTTTCTCAATATGTAGAAGAGGTGCATGTCTATGACATACTCCTATTTTTCAAATAAAATTTGTCTAACTTTGATATGAGAATTGTGTAGGTGTCCTTTTGATATGTTTGTTTTGGAACGTTCCTCGATGGTTGTGGTCGAGCTATTTCTCTTTAATTAAGATAAAGAAATTAGAAGACAGTATAAGATTGAGAGATTGCATCTACCTTGTCACTCTATCATTGACCAAAAAAATTGGTACTTTCGAAATGTGGATGTTCTCACGTACCTTTCTCTATGACATTCTTTCATTCAACCAACCAAGATGAAATCTAATGTGACGCGTGGCATCCTCCGTTGAACTCTTTGCCGACTCACATAGATACACTTTTCCCCCACACGTCATAGAAACACCTTTTTGTGATGCTCCATCCCTACCACCCTTTTATTGTTTTTATTATTGATTTAGTTTAGATGTTGTATTTCCCTTGTTATTTTCATATTAAAAACATAATTAGCCAATTTATACATATTACTATCAAGTGATTTAATCAAAGATTTTACATAAAATAGTTGCACTCAATTGATTATTGAGTTGAATCGATTGTTAGAAAATTAAACTTCATAATATGAGTGTTCAATTCTTTTTCATTGTACTTCATGGTTAGACTCTTTCAAAGTTTCTCTTGTTTGATCAATGTCTGATTTTATGGGCATTAATTTCTTTAGTACCATAGTAAAGGTGACCGGTTAACAGAATGTTAAATAAATTTTTTAAAAAAAAACAGAATATTAAATAAAAGAAAAATCTCCATTTAGATGATCTAATCATTTACTTAATTTAAGAAATTAAAAAATCAATTTAACATATATCATAATATACATAAAGACAAAACATGATATAAAGTAGAATAAAAATATGATAGAATACCGACAAAATACCGGTTATCCTATCATATATTTAATGTGAACATGATAAGTTTTAAAAGTAACTTATCATATTCTAATGTGAAATCAAACACTTAATTGAGAAAAGATATAATACAATTATCATATCATATCTCTTGTCCCGACCTAATGGACCATAAAAATTATTAAAAAAATGATTAATCAAACATTATAGATGTTCTTATAATGGAGTACACATTTAAACTTCATGATAGCAAATAATTCTCTCTTCATTTTTTTTCATATTAATTCTCTCTTTATTTTACTTATATTATAATAATAGTAATACTAAAGTGCATATCTATCATCTATGTAATTATTGAAAGAAACATAGGGTATAATGAAGATTAGGCATGATGCGCCGGCGTTGTAATGAAAAATAGTTTGGAGTATGCGGTGGCGTGACGGTGCGGACAGGAATTTGGAGGGAGGTACCAAACAAAAATCAAAATCCAACGCGGAGAATCATCAAAGCAAAATTGTTAAAATATAGCATATGCCAATGCCATGCCCCTGCCACCACGCACGTTCTCCTCATTCCTAGCTGTTATGTCCCATTCATTCATGCACTCCAGCATATCAATTTTAATGCGATAAATTATTGTGACTTCTATGGTATTCATAAACATTATTTTAGAAGTTGATTATGACATCAAATTATAAAGATTTCAAGATCATAATTCAATCAATAGAGATAAAATTGTAACACAATAGATAGAGCAACGCATCTTGAGGACATGGTCGCGGTTGCGGCAACAATGTCAAAATATTGTTGACGGTGATAGTTGTATAAACCATTTTAATTGAAGGTGTGTTCTTGTGTCTAATACATATTGTGTTTGTCACCGACACGATATCGATACTTGTAATTATATTGAATTGTGTCATTTTTTTAAAATTTTATATTTGTTAACATGTCCGTGATAGTGTCGTATACGATGTTTGTGGCTGTGTTTGTGTTTTATAGCAGAAAATAGATAAACATATTTATAAAATAGTTAAATATTTTTTTTGACAAAAACAAAACGATATTCATTATTCAAATCGATAGAATACATCAGATACAAAAATCGCTAAAACGTAAAGGGTAAATCTGCGAACAAACTCACAACATCAAAGTTAATAGCATACATCGGCAAAATGCCTACAAATAATATGATAAAATCTAAGTCACCGAAATATCCAAGCTTCCGGATCTGCAACGTTGACGCCCAAATCATTGGTTGAATTTGTAATTGAATGATATAAATCTTTCAATAGGAAATACACGAACACTGCGACAAGACGCGAAATCAAACGCCGCACAAGACGACGAACAACACAACGCCGCACTTAGACGATGAAATCACAAAAAAACAAAAGGAAAAACTTGATATGTGTGAAAACCACTTATTTAGATTGAAAGAAAAGAGGAAAAAAAGATGTAGAGGGGGTGATTCTAGGTCAAAAATGACCTAAAATACCCATCCTTGATGAACGAAGGAGAAATAAAGTTTAGAGATAAGTTAGAGTTTCTCTCACTAGAAAACTAACGTCAATCGTTAAATGTCTTTAACTAAGAGTGAGATATAATTATGAAATAGTTAAATATCTTTAACTAAGAATGAGATATAATAAAGAGAATAAAAGTAAATATAAAATAAAGTAGGGATCGACTTGTAATTTTGAATCAATTAATGATTTCAAGGAATTTTGCTTATAAAAAAAATGATTTCCAAGGTATTTTCATTCCAATCCGACGAGAAAGGAATTTTGAGTTGGCCCCACCAAATATACTTCTTTCCTTCAACTTTATTTGTCATGTGTAATTTCTATCATATTAACACTTCTTTGAATAATAATTTTTTTATAAGTAAAAGTTGATACTTCCATTAAATTTCTCTATGTTAAACATCACAATATATAAAATGAATATCATATTAATCATAAAAAAAAGTATATTTCATTTGACTTGCAATTCTACTATATATCCAATATACTGAGGCGCAATGTAAACATATAGTTTCTCATTTTACAACACTCACTGTCAGTTTGAGAGGGTTTTGGAGGGGAAATGTTTAAAAAGTTAAGTCTATATTTTAAAATATATCTATCATTTGAAAAAAATTAAAGAATAATCATATAAGTGATTAATAATCATATTTTAGAATGTTATTTCAATCATACTTAATTGAATTTTAAAAATAATTTATAACGTTCGTAATTTAAACGAGAAAAATAAATTCTCTCTTCCATCCAAATATAATGTGAATTTCACCGTCTGTATTTAACTCTTTTTAACTCTTTTTAGAAAGAAAAAAAGTTAACCAATTCATTTACATAAACTTTATCAAACAAAACCAGGTGGCACCGGTCTTAAGCTATATGATGAATGACAAGCAACAATGGATATGATATACTCTCTCCGTCCTAAAATGTAAGAAAAAAAACTCAATTTCTTTGTTCTAAAATATAAGCAAAAAAGACAAACATTTATCATATTTTATCTTGTTTTTTTTAAAAACCATCTTTTTCAAGAAAAACTTTTGTTTATTCTCATGAAATTAAATGCAAATTACATTCAATTTTCTCTCTATTTCATTTTCTCCATAACGAATAACCAAAGAAAATTGTTTTTACATCTTCCTATAAAGCATATTAAAAAAAAACACAAAAAACTATACTCAAAATTCTTATGATTTAATTTTCTTAATAAGTGTGATTTTTTTTTTGCTTACAATTTAGGACGGATTGAGTAATTATTAGGGAAATGCTAACAAATTCTTTTAGTGCAAACTTTATCTTAAAAATTATGCATTAAACTTATTGAAACAATATATAAAATTCAGAAGATAACTTTTTGAAGATTTTTTAAATATTTTTCATCCATATCTCAAGGCACAAAGAAGATCATAAAAACGTGTGATTATACAATTTAAATCGCAATATTGATAACATTGACTATAACCGTTACATATGCTCTTCACTTCTAAAACACTTCCACATTTTTTGAAATACACTTTCAAATGACATAAGTCGTTTAAAAGTGTATTTCTAGATAATACAAAATTTGGGATTTTTTCTTTCTTTCTAGATAGGTGGATTCAAACATCAAATTTATAACCACTCGAATCTGTAGTGAGGGCGAGGATAACCATACAAGTTGAATTGAATTGTAATTGATTTTTCCTATACTCAAGATTCAAGAAGCTTAAGCAAACAATGGTAAAGAAACTGAAAATGATATCTGAATAGTAATAGATAACATGAGTTGAGGAATGATAGCAATCACACTCAACAAAACTGCTACTCATATTGACTATTATATAGTTATACTTGTGAAGTATTTAACCACCGAGTCCATAAAACTGAACAGACAAACCAAAAAACCAGTAAGGTGCAAAATCTTCTATCTTTTGTTCAAAAGAAAGGTTGAAATAAAACTGCAACTGAATAATAACTCAGTGTACAAGTTTAGGCTTCTTTGCAACTTTATCATGCCTACTAGTTTGAACACACTTTGAAGTCAAATTTGAATCTTGTTTTGGCACATTAAAAAATTCTTCAAGCCCACTAGTCAGTGCAAATTTTGATGTCAAAGAAGCTGCTAGGAGGCTCAGAGCCTGCAAAGTGCAAACCACAAAGGAAGGGTATCAACAACAAAGAAAACAAAACAATAGAGTAAATAACAATTTTGGTCCTTGAGAGTGTGAGTACTGTCATTATAGTTCATGAATCTTTCAAACTAGAAAAACATACAAGTTTAATCCTTGTATGTGTCTTTCGTTGGTTCGTTTGGTGTGGTCTTCTGATGGATCTTCTGTTAATCAGTTTGGTTGATAAAATTACTAACGTAAGACACATTCATGGATGTTTTTATCATATTGATACATTCAGACTATAGTGACACCATCTCATATATTTAAGGACCAACATGATTGTTTACTAAAAAGAAAAAAATGATAAATTCAGTAATAATAGCCACTTTACCTCAGCTTCACCAATGCTTATCACTTTCACTTCAAGATCATCAAGGGGAAAGCTCAATTCTTTCAAATATGAAAGCCAAGAATTAGCAGAAAGTGATTTTACTTTTAGATCATCTCCTACAACATATAATGCTGGTCTCTTCACAAATCCCACCACATCTTTAATCGATTTGTTAGGAGATCTTGGATCCATGTCAGTCAAGGCTTTTGCATTATAAATCAATCCATGTGTCTTAGAAATCACTCCTCCCACTACCGGTACTTCTATTGTACTATAACGATTAGTATAGCGATAATCCTTCTCTTGCTTTCCTGTACCATAATAATACGTAGCGGTGGGTGTTTTTACATGAGGAATGTTGAGGGGCTGGTTTGGACAACCAAACTGTGGTGCGACACCAGGATGGAGTAACATTGAGCGCGAGTTTGTACACCACGAAGAGTCCAAGCTCTCTACACTCTTGTACAAATTATCAACACATCCAACAAAAGAGTTACCATCCAAGACCTTTACAATGGACCCTAATGGTATTGTAAGGAAGCTAAACATGAAGTCAACAAAGTTTTCACTGGCTTCTGCAAAGATTATCTTTTTCTGAGATTTACTTCGCACTAGCTTAACTTCCATTTTAATCTTGCAGGTGGAAGTTTTTACTCTGACTGCTGATGCAAACTGGTTTGGTGGGTTGTCTTTGCACTTGGAGCAGCTTTTCAAAATTGTATTTGTCAGTGGCTCATGAGAGGTTAAGGTGTAGTTGAGGAGGTTCAACATCTGTACATCAAAATTGTGTTTGTCAGAATATTTCACCAACAAGTTTACATTACTTGGCGTATATACAAGATATTAAAACCAAATGGTAAGAACAACAGCATGTGTTTGCCTACATGTTCGTACACATCTCAATGCAAGGTTGACACCAGAGTTACTCTGAGGAGTGTTGGGTTTAACAAGACTTAATGGGAACCGCAACAGGAATTCAACGGAAAAGAACTTTATTAGGATCAACCCTCTGGATCGATAGCATCAGAGGAAGATTAAGTGATAAACTCTAGGCTAATTCAAGAGTGGCCCAAAACTCTTCGAGTTCTCACTTCAGCAACATTCCCTTACTTATTACATTCTGTTACTCTCAATACTATATCAGTTACAACCACTCTATTACCCTCCTTGTTTTCCTTTCTATTCTTTCTTGCATAGACCACCTTAATGAATGTACTATGAGATTCTCAACAGATGTCAGTTACTATTCCAAATACAAACTATCTTTAGTTTTAGGATAAAGATTCATAATATCTTCCAGTTCAGACTTACTTCTGCATCCCTTATTCGCTCCTACTTACTACATTATCTTTTTCTGCTAGTTTGCAGCTTATTGTTTACAACTGCTTTATTTCCGTCCTTACTTTTCTTCCTATTCTTTCTCACATAGACCTTAATCTTAATGAATGCTCTCCTATCAGGTTCTTATCAGATACTATGTCAAATTCAAACTACCCTAAAAACATCAAGCGATGCGGTGAAGGATCATAATTCATGAATGGTCTAAAGATCCACCACAAGCTCAAAAAATTTAAAGAGTGAATCACCACCAATTCAGTACCTGGAATTATGGATTTGACTGCTCTTAAGTTAGAAGTTAGTAAAGTGAAAAAAAATCAATGGTTGATATTTTAACCACTCGTGATTTATCGTACATTTGCATATAATATCATCCATTGATTTGTTTATTAACAGTAGATATTACTCACTTTAGAAGTGCCTGATCCTAATTCCAAAAATTATAGGACATTGTTAAAATACTCCCTGAAACAAGAACAATTTAGAAAAGGTCTAGAAAGTAGAAACCATAATTCATCAGTTAGTTTGGTCTAGACATTACCGTTTGAGTAATAATTTGATACTCATAGTGAACACATGGTTCAACCCTAGACTAAAATGTTAACATCTGAGTTCTAACTAACCCTAAACGAAAATGATCAATGATTACCAATATAGTTCTACATTTTGGTCTGCAACTGAAATTGCGGTCACAATATAAAGGTTTTAGAGGTCTCTGCAAGGAGATTGCAACGACAGTTGTGGCTGCATCGAGCATATTTACCCTCATTTTACTACAATGTTAAGGTTCACATCGTAATAACAACTACGACTACAATTTAGAACAACGATTCAGAGTTTCAAATATTTTTTTTGAATTTTTCTTACTCTACAAACTTTTTTAGTATCGGGTTCAAAGACTGACTCCCACAAAAATTGGCATCGCACATTGTGAATTAAAAACACATGACAAAATAGAATTTCAAACACGATTAAGTACCTCTTGCTTTCCAATGTTGTGTGTGACTTCCTCTAATTGACTCAAATCAGAATACCCTGATTCCACCAATATCTGCATGGAAGTCACCAAAGAACTTGGCACAATCTTTAAATCATCAGATACCAGAAACAATGACCCATTTTCCTTAACAAAGACCCCATTTTGTACTTCATTCCCCTGACCCTCATAATCCAAATCCTTAGGCTGTTTATTAGTGGGTTTTCCACAAGTACAATCAAGATTCTGAAAAGTTGTGAACTTGTAACAAGATTCACACACAAAAAACTTACTTGATGATACTTGAGTGTCATCAATATTCAAGAAAAGCTTCTTGCATAGTGATTCACATGGATTCTTGGGATTCAATAGCATTTGTTTGCATACAGGAGTGTTCCAAACATCGTTTGGAGAGAGGGTTTCTACGCTTTCGTAGAGGTTTTTGATGCTTCCAGGGAATGGTGATGATTCTTGTTGATCATTGTTGGATAAAAGGCGAATGATGGTGGCAAGTGGAAGAGAAAGGAAACTGAAGAGTCTTTTGTTGATTCTACAGCGACAACTTTGTTGTTTTCTTTGTCTATGAAGATTCTGAGAGGAAGCCATGGCAAGTTGTTTTTGACTCTTCTTTCAAATTGAAATATTTGTAAAAAGATGCAAGAGAATTGCGGCTCTTTGAATTTATGGGATGTAGTATGGGGTTGTACAAAACATACTTTTTTTTTTTTTTTGAGCATGTACAAAACATACTTGGAAGTACGATTATGGACTTTCTTTTTTTTGATTGGATAATAACTCTTAATTCACTTATTTTAGAGATTGAGCAATATAAGGGGAGTATATTACAATTCTCTTTATAAAGTTTGTGAGCATTTTCATCATGACGCGTTTTTAAAGCTTGATATGGTTCGAAATATATAATTTTTAACGGCTCACTTCACTAATTTTTTGAGAATTTTTTTTTTTATTTTTACACCCAATCAGATTATATAGTCCGAATCCATAAAAGACAGTTGAAATTATATAATTTGAAACCTCAAAAACCTCTGATCAGTTACGAATTTTTAACATAAAAACTTCCAAAATCCAAACCCCCTAAAAATGTGTCATTCTTAATTTTTTTTGGTAGAATTCATCACATTTCAACCACCAAACAAAAGGTTTGGTCGCATTTTTTCAATCATTTGTTGTTTAATCTGTTTTTTATTTCATGGTATTATACTCCATGAATTACTAACAAGGTATTACTTAGACGGAGGAAAATAAGAACAGCAAATAAATTTTCAACAACGACTATCTGAGGATTAGAAAAAGAATAGCATCCTTGAAGCTCATAGTCATAGAGCCATTACATGAAAGAGTACAAAACCAGTTCTAGGAAGTATAATGGGGATGACTATTTTGTGAATCTGTGGTAAACTGGTAAGTAGTAACATCTGAAAACTGGTCATCAATAACCACATACAGATAGGATCTTAACGCATGCTAGATGGAAGACTTGGCTTAATAACCAATTGGAGCATTACATGTGTGAAATGTAACTCACATTAGGACAGGGTTATGTGTAAATCCACATAACATTTTCCAATAAAACAACTCAAATCCACATAACACTCTGTCTAAGCCTTATTTTGCATGAAAGAAAACCAGTAGAATGATCATTCACTGAGAAGGAAAACTTAATAACTGAATGAAGAATGATTTTAAACCTCAAAAAGTAGAACAAAATCCAAAAGTTGTAAAAACATTTAGAAGAAACACCATTTTATAGTGTCAATGTCTTCCTCATACCAAATTGGAGAAAAAAATGACCACTGACTAGAAATTAAAACATTGAAGCTTTAATAAGCTTCTTCTTCTGGCTTGATCTTCAGCAGGTGGAACGAGGCTTCTGTTAATGCAGATTCAGAAGTCAAAGAAGCTCCCAACAAGTATAGTGCCTGACCATAATGAAAATCATTACTTCATACTTTTTATGGACATATATAAGATTGTTCTAGAGGCATGAGTTTTTGTCCACCAATGACCAACTTCTTAATATATTATAAAAGAGTTGGGAGTATACCTTTAACAACTAAGGATCCTCTTCATTTCTAAAAAAAATAGATGCTCATTGGTTTAGTTTTTTAGGTGTATAAACAATATAAAACACACATTACTAAAAGAGTATTTTTTTTAATTTTTTGAAGAATCTTACCTCTTTCAGGCCAAAATTCGAAGACAGTTGTGTCAACTTGTTAAAGTTTTTGCATCCAATTTCCAAGTTGGAGGAGTTTCTGAACAGAGTTAACAGGAGAGTTTTGCAACACTTTCAAATCCTCAAATATAAAGTCGCCCTCTTAACAAAAACAACATCCATATTTCAAGTCTCTTCACTAAAATCTCCATGTAGCTTCATTTCTGTCCATTAATTTCCCACAAGAACAACTAGCACCGACAAAAGTACTCAAAAACCAATCGCTCCCTCTTCTACAACTTCTGCACATGAAGTACCTTATGAGCTCTGAATCATACAACTTAAACTTCAATTTATCGCAAAGTAGCTCACAAGGGTTGCACGGATGGAGCAACATTGTCCTGCAAATATTGTTCCAAAAAACACCATTGCTCAAGTTTCCCAAACTCTTGTAAAGATTGTTGATGCAACCAAATTCAAATAACTCAGGTGGGTTGATCATTGATATCATACATATGATGTTGATCATTGGACATTAGCCTACTGATAGTTCCTAATGGAAGTGTGAGAAAACTAAACAAATTTCTGTCAAGTCACTTTTTGATTCAACCAAAACAACACAGTTTCTTATACCTATAGCTCCCAAACTTGATTTCCAATTTAGTAGTTCTTAATTCTTATACTCAAGCTATTTGGCGTGGATAAGTTATAAGATTACTTACCTATAGCTCCCCATTTTCAGTTCAAAATTTCACTAAAGTATTGTCAAATAGGCTTGCTATAACTGCTCCAAAATTAATCTATGATCATGAGAGACAAGTTTCATTTACATCGTTAACTCCCTTTAGGTCCTCCAAATTACTTCCAATGGATTTTGAGTCCCTATTTTCATGTCAAATGAGTCATAAATTTCAATTCAGTTGATAGAACAGATTATGAAAAAAAACCTCCAAAGTGCCTCTAACAGACTATAATAATATGAACAAGATTGCACCGACTTAGATCAGAAGCATACTTAAACATCACCACTAAAACAACAACCAAGCATTATCCCACAGAGTGGGGTCGCCTCTTAAACATCACCACTGGCATACAAAAATAGCATAACTGAGAGGCCCCAATAATCATGAATAATGTCCAGAAAAGCAAAATAACCCAACAGCAACAAAGATTAATCAGAATATAAATAGAAACAACACTAAGTAGACAAAATTCATCCCAAGTCATGCATACAAAGTGATGCTTTTGTGCACACAAAAACATAAGATGCATTTTTATTGAGTCCATCAATAAGTTTTATGGAATGCAAAGATAAAAAAAGAGAACTATAAGAACCATCCGTCATAGATTACGACCAACATTATCAGCTCAGCAGGGCAACACAGACCAATAAAACCAAACAAAATAAGTTCTAAAACAAAGCAAATTGTCATCTTGAATGAGAACTCGAAAAGGATAATCTCATATGCATTTGTATGGCCACGAAGAGAAGACAATCCAGTACCAGCTATGGATACGAACATGGAGGGTAGTTTGCAACCTTTGTTCCGAACAGCACCACTGCAAGATTCTCTAACTAGATCCCAGTCATTGATCCATAAAAGGCCTTCTTCATGTATCCTCCTTCTCTAATATAATGATAAAAAATCCCAACAGCACCACGGCAAATTTTTCTAACTAGAATTCAGTCTTTGCATATAGAATTAATTCAAAAGTTTGACATGTAAATTCAAAACAAAATGATTTTCTAATACATTTTAACTAATGTCCATTAAACAGTACTAAAGGCTGCTAATACATTTCACCATTTGTGTAATCAATACTACTCAAATTACAGCAAAAAGTCGCAATAGTTACTCAATAACTTTCTAGAATCGATATCAATCAAAGCATAATTTCACAACAAGCACAATAAGAGATACGAGATTTCTCGTTGGCATGGTAATACTGACACGACATGCCTTATTTTCATCGAAGATGTAGGCATCAGCAGAAAAGATGATTTTCCATAAAAACACTCTGTGCAATGAATAATAAATGGCAAACAATCAGGCACACATTGGTAAACCATCAATTTTATTTTGCACCCTGCTGTTGTCTATATGATTAACCAGGGACTTCCACGATTGAAGCATGCATCCTAACTTCTAATCAGGGTAATAGGTAAGCAGAACCCGACCGACTGGTAAGACCAGGAGCCATACCTGTCTCCGCTCCGGAAGACCCTAAACACTAGCCTACCATAGAACCGGTAAGAAAACCGTAAAACCGAGTAAAGCGGTGGAAGCTGGCGGTTGGACCGGTTCTAGCAGTTAGACTGCATTTTTTAATAAATTCAAAAAATGATAACGCCGCTGTTTTGGACATCTTGTTTTTATTGAAAAAACAACACAAAAGCAAGGTTTTGGCTTGACCCTGATCCGACTTTTGAACCTTGAACCGGTGAGCGTAACGGTACAATGGCCAATCCTAATTCGATTACCTTGCTTGCTTCTAATCCTGCATACGTAATAAGATCCATGCGCCAAAGTGATATTCTGACAGGGGCAAACCAGGAACAGTATCTGGCTAATGTTTATAAGCTATGTTCAACAAGAAATACCATAAAATTGGTTTTCAAAAGTAAATATATGACCTATGGTAAACTCAAAAAAGCAACAACAGAGAATAGTGTGCTATGGCAAATGACACAAGAATCAAGTCCATGTGATATAATTCAAGGGAAAGTGAAGAAAAATATACAATTTAAAACGATGTATAACACCTAACTGGTTATATTACATTGTGCATTATATCAAAATCTAACCATGCACAATTACTTTGCAATTATGATGCACACGGTGATAAACAAATACAACAAATCTAAGTTGACATTTCCAAAAAATAAATTTACAAGTAACTCATACAACATAAACATCTTACAATTCTGAGTTTAAACTTCAGCAGAGCACCTCCAACATACTAGCAAACAAGGCATCCATGACGCAAGAAGAGTTTTCGCTTGCTGTCACTACAACAAAAACCAGGTGGAGCAGTTATCTTTCTCAATGATGGCCTTGTAAATACCATCAAGTCAACAACATCAGCAACCACTTTATGACAATCCTGCAAATTTATCTCTCTCAACTGTTTGCAGTTTTCTACGACTTGCATCACTCCCTTCTTTGTGACATCATAACACTGTCCCAAGTCAAGTTGCAGGAGCCCAAAGCAACTCATTGAGATCACGTAGAGTGATCTATCATCAATTCCGGAATGTGACAAGTTCAACACCTCCAGCATGGAAACTTCAAAGTTTATTTTAAGTAGCTTCAATCTTAAACAGTTGGCTAAGTTCAAATGTCTAATCTTACTACATTTTCTTAAAACTTGACCAATACCTTCATCAGATATGTATTCACAAGAGCTCAAATCCAAGAGCTGTAAATTGGGGCAAACTGAAGCAAACATATTGATGTCATCATCCCTCAACAATGTGTTATGAGCTAAACGGAGAGACTTTAATTGAGGGTATACAACAAAATCCGTAGGGGTATAAGAATTATCTACACTCCTTTTCCCAATACATGTGTATTCCATTATGACCTCACTAAGTTTATCACAGTTCCTAAGGAGTGCAAACAAGGCTAAATTTGTGAGGCTACCACAATTACTAATATTTATCGACACCAAATCAGCAAGAAACCGCGACAACTCAAGGACATGTGAATCATTTAGAAAATCAGCATTTTGAAGATCCAAATATTGAAAATAATGACAATTAGACAATAAGTTATAGAGTCCAACATATTCATAGCCAATGCAACCTTGAAGCACAAGCTTCCTTAAAGGAAAACCTTTCTCTGCAATAGATGAAAGCAATCGATCCGAGACATATGAATACGACAAATCAAGACAAGTTAAGCCCTTCAATCTCACCAATGAGTCAATAAAAATATTGTGATTACCAATACCAAATAACCTCAATTTACTAAAAGAAAGAGACCTCAAACCCGGCCTCTCGCAAATAGCAGAAGCAACCCCATAGTGAGTTATGAACGAGCATTTCAACATCACAATCTCTTCTAGAAACTCACATCTCTTACACATTTTCAAAAGAATTGCGTCGTTTATATAATAATGACCGGAGAGATTAACCTTGCGAAGCTTCCGTTCAGGAAATTCAAAAAACAAAGCATTTACTATAAGATCAACATTTTCAGGGTAACTAAGATCGAGTTCTTCGAGTAAAGGAAAACAATCAGAGATAAGAACAATGTCGTTGACACTGATGTAATCAATGTTGGAACACGTGAGAGAGGTCAAAGATGTACACTTTTCTGACAAAGCTCGCAACCCATTTGAAGGAATAGTAGATTGGTTTGACAGATTGATTGATTTGATGTGGTTTAATGGGAAAGTGGAGATTTGACAGAGAAGCGCGTCGAGGTCACTATCACTTTTTTGGGATAAGCAGCGCGTGAAACGCGAGAGGTTAAGGGAAGTGAGGTTGGGGAACCTTTTGAAGAGGTGAGGGAGGGAAGGGAGAGTTGGAGGACAGATAGTGAGAGAGAAGCGGAGATTGTTGGTGATGGAGAGAAACTGTTTCGAGACGAGGGAAAGAGATTCTAAGTAGCGGTGGTTGTTGTCGTCGTCGGTGGCGGTGATGATGAGGAATTTGAAGATAAATTCCCAACATTCATCGGGTAATTGTCGATCTGTTGCTGCCATTGTTTGTGGTGTCGAAGAAGATTGGTTGTTTGAGATTTGCGGGAAATTATTGAACTGTGTGAGTGTGAATGTCCAATTCTCCAACTTTATAAAGTCGGTGGGGGACATAATACCAGCATCTTCGTGGAGTTTGGATTTTGAGGGCTTAAACTCATTTTGGGGAAGGATAACATTTTAGGGTCTTGTTAACCGGTTCCTTTGAAACACTAATTAAGAAACTAAAAACAAAATAAAAAAATTCAAATTTTGTATTGATAAGAACACTTAAAAAATAGAATACACAATTTTCAATACAATATTTTTTTTTTATAATTTCTTAACCAATGGTTTATAATGTGAAAGAAGGAGTAGTTAGTACCAAGTATCTCTTATAGTCTTTAACAATTTTTTTAAATTCAATCAAAATTATAAATTTTTTTTTAAAGAAGCTAAAATGAAATATATTACCAAACTCGGATACGCCTCTAAAGCACAAGGCGTACTAAAGAGAGCGCTCAAATTACAAGATGTCTGTAAAGATAAATACAAAAACGAGCATCAGCCGATACCCAAACAAAACAAGGGGTCCGACCGCCACTGCTCACAACCATACACAAAAGAGGCGTTATTCGCCTTTAACCACCAATAAGAATGAAAAATGACTTTCTCCTTAAGCTCCTCAATGGAAATATGAACATTAGTAAAAACTCTATTATTTCGTTCCTTCCAAATGAGCCAAACACACATGCGCCACAAAAGCTGTAAAAAAGAGCGACACCTCCTTCTTCCACCCAGATAATTTGTAAATTGAGCGAAATGAGTGCCTATGTCGTTATGATCAACACCTGAAAGCCCGAGCCACTGTCGAACATGATGCCACAGGGTGCCAAAAAAATCACAAGAAATAAACAAGTGTTGCACACTCTCGATACAACCACAACCTGCCACACAAGAAGAGTTTTCACCGTGAATAATGCCTCGACGCAACATGTTAGATTTTGTGGGCAGCCTGTCACGAAGCAATCGCCAAGCTAAAATTGAGACCTTTGAAGGAACCTGAGGATGCCAAATGAGTTTCTCTGAATCATCATTTTTGTCCTTTAATTCATTTGTATATGAATTGTCAAACATCAAATCTAAAATTCATATGAAAACATGAACGAAAATCATAGATTTAAACATTAAGGCTTTGTTTGCGAGTTTTGAGGGGAAGAAAAGGAAAGGCTAAGGAGGGGAAGGGAAGGGACAAAGGAGGGAAAACCTTCCCCTTGTTTGGGAGTTAAAAACCAACAAGGAAAGGAGATGGAGGGCTTATGTTTTAATTTTACTATTTTACCATTTTTCTCTTAAAATCAATACATTGTGTTATACTTTGTAATTTATCTTGTAATTTATTCAAAACAGATTATCGCATGAAAAACAAATTATTACGATCTATTTTTAAAAAACAGCTTATTTATGCAAAACAGCTTATTACGATCTCTTTTCAAAAAAACAACTTAGTTATGCAAAATAGTTTATTACGACCACTTTTTCAAAAACAGCTTATTTGTGGAAAACAACTTATTCTCTTTTTCAAACAACTTATTCAAAACAGCTTATTTATGCAAAACAACTTATTCAAAACAACTTATTTATGCTAACCAACTTATTACGATTTGTTTTGAATAAGTTGTTTTTGAAAAAGAGATCGTAATAAGCTGTTTTGGATAAATAAGTTGCTTTGAATAAGCTATTTTTGAAAAAGAGGTCATAATAAGTTGTTTTGCCTAAATAACCTGTTTTGAATAAGTTGTTTTTTTGAAAATAGGTCATAACAAGTTGTTTTGTATAAATAAGCTGTTTTGAAAACGAGATCGTAATAAGTTGTTTTGAGTAAATAAGCTGTTTTGAATAAGCTGTTTTGAATAAGTTGTTTTGAAAAGAGGTCGTAATAAGCTGTTTTGTATAAATAAGTTGTTTTTAATAAGCTGTTTTTTTGAAAAGAGGTCGTAATAAGCAGTTTTGAATAAGCTGTTTTTTGAAAATAGTTCATAATAAGCTGTTTAGGATAAATAAGTTGTTTTGAGTAAGTTGTTTTTGAAAAAGAGATAGTAATAAGTTGTTTTTGTTTAAATAAGTTGTTTTTTTAAAAGATGTCGTAATAAGCTGTTTTGGATAAATAAACTATTTTGAATAAGTTATGTTTTGAAAAGAGGATGTAATAAGTTGTTTTGCATAAATAAGTTGTTTTGAATAAGCTGTTTTTTGAAAAGAGACCATAATAAGTTGTTTTTGTATAAATAAGTTGTTTTGAATAAGCTGTTTTTTGAAAAGAGGTCGTAATAAGCAGTTTTGGATAAATAAGTTGTTTTGAATAAGTTGTTTTTGAAAAAGAGATCGTATTAAACTATTTTGCATAAATAAGCTGTTTTGAATAAGTTGTTTTTGAAAATGAGGTTGTAATAAGTTGTTTTGTATAAATAAGTTGTTTTGAATAAGCGGTTTTTGAAAATGAGGTCGTAATAAGTTGTTTTGTATAAATAAATTGTTTTGAATAAGTTGTTTTTGAAAAGATTGTAATAATTCAGTAATGTGTAAAATTGGAATTTCAAATTATTATGTGGGCAAAATTGTCAATTTGTATGTTTAACTCTCCAAAACCTCCCAATTTGAAAGAACTTTAAAATTGGACAAATGAAGTCCTTCAAACTCGCAAACAAGGGTTTACCACTCTATATTTATACAAAACCTCCCTTGTTTAACTCTCCAAAACCTCCCTTGTTTTTTTAAAACTCGCAAACAAGGGTTTACTACTCCATAAGCCTTTTATTCATCTCCCCTTCCCTCCAAAACCCAACTCGCAAACAAAGCTTAAGAGTTCATATTGAAATAAAACGATAGATTTGAATCTTGCAAATGCATCTGCATATGTAAGGTGATGAAAAGAACAAAAATGACATAAAAAAAATAAAGAATAATCATTATTTAAAATTTAGTTAAAAAAAGACGAAAGTAATTATGCCTCAAAAAAGTAATGTAATTGAAAAACTGTTGAGACCGATTGCAGCAGAGTTTAATAATAGTAACAATAATTAGAAACAAGAGCAGAAGAAGAAACACAGATTATTGAGGTTAGGAGCAATTTAGCTGATATGTCTTCAATGATGTAGCATTCCTGTTCCTGATGATAAATCAAGATGAGAGTTACAAGAATTTCCAGCTTTAGAGCCTATACGTATATGTTATCTACTGACTTGCTCTCAAAGAATTGATCACAGAAACATTCACTATTGTTGTGGTCTCTTACAATCATCAAGCTAAGACTTATATAGCTTCCCCTGATCTAATCCTATTAAGCTAGTTGCTAACGGTTATAGCCTACCAACTAACGGTCAATGGATAATTGAGCTAGCACATAAGTCAGTTAGCAAGAACCTTTGACAAATTACACATCATCTAACTATCCTAATACTATTTCATGATCCACACCACTGGTTACTATAAATATATATATATATATATATATATATATATATATATATATATATATATATATATATATATAT
>Ga0209282_1000369_pt1 | contig 21969 bp, 13 predicted proteins | sample Mtrugardesep15_FD_187529 | JGI IMG/M metagenome (GOLD analysis project Ga0209282, IMG submission 187529) | Root nodule microbial communities of legume samples collected from California, USA - M. trunc garden sep15 (SPAdes) (version 2) | ecosystem: Host-associated > Plants > Roots > Nodule...
TTTCTAGTTTAGGTACTATGTGTATGTCATACTAAGAATGTGCTACTTACATGTGATTTGTCTTGCAGGGATTGAAAGGGCTATATGCAGGCTTTCCTGCTGGGCTTCTTGGCGCAACTATTTCATGGAGTTTATTAGTCTTTTAGTAAGTAGTTAAAATTTAAACCTTTCATCTTTACATTTGATACTCACTTAGAGAGAATGATATTATATTGGGATGACAGACTCTTTATCTTTGCATTCTGATGTTTGTGCATGTAGTATAGTATGTACCCTGTCTGGTTAAGTTTTAACTTGTTTCAGTGAGTGTGATTCTCTCCTTCTCTCTCTCTCTCTCTCTCTCTCACACACACACACACACGACACTCACTATTCATTAGTAGCTAAGGACCACTTTGTTGGGGCATTGCTTGTTTTTCATGTGGAAGGATTGTCCCCCTCCCCCCTCTCTCCCAATACTGTTAACTTCCACATTACTAATACTTCTGATGCCGTATTAGAAATTGTAAACTATCCTGGAGAGATAATTTGAGAGAGATGAGTATTCTCTTTTCCGAATTTATTCTTTCTATTCAATCATTGTTCCATTGCAGTTGAGAGTGGCCTATTTATAGATTCACCAATGGACTAAGGGTCTGTTTGGGAGTTTGGAGGGGAGGACTTTGAGAGAACGAGAAAAGAATGCTTATGATTAATATACTTTTAATTTTGAAAGTATTATAACAACATAGAAAAGATTTGAACAATTTTCAAAGTCCTCAAAAATAATCCTCCTCTGATACTTTTTTTGAGCTATATTAGGGAGATTTTGTATTATGAAGAAAAATAAACTCTTTCATTCCTATTTCTTTTTCCTTCTTTCCTTTTTCCGAGGTATCTAACTAACTTCAGTATTCAGTTAGTTAGTTACATGGGGGATTATAGTATGTTTATGGTGTAGCAAAAGCTCTCATGAGTTGGAGGAAACATACTCCCTTGATAATTTTTGAATTGTTACTAGTCCATCTTATTGCTTTCCTAGAAGACCAAACTCATCACCCCACTTATTTTTTATTTTTTTACAATTGTAGCTATGGAATAGCTAAAGAAGGACATGCTAGGAGCAAAGTGGAGAAGTTAAGCCCAGGAGCTTTGATGACGGTGAGTGTTCAAAAATACAATTTTATGAATGGATATCACATTTATAGTTCATAGTAAGATGTTTGAATAAATTATATGTTTTTCCATCTTTCTAGCATTTTGTATTTATTGTTGTTGCAACTTGGAGTAAAGTTTCATAATCTCGGTTGGTTCGAACCGAAGGAGTGGTGAGAAGTGATACGATTAAATGCTTTTGGTATGTATTAGATGAATTCCCTGATGAAAATTGTTGCTTGAATATCGTGTAAGGATGGAACTAACATACATAACTACTACCTTATCTGTGTGCATATATTTGAGATATTTCTTAGCTTTCAAAGTTGGATGTTTAGGGATCCAAAACCAACCAACCATATTGTGGCACATTCATGAATGGTGTCAAAACTGAATCTACTGTCATTTTGGTTTCCTTCACCTGTTGTCAGGTTTGCTTGTGCACGAATCCTTTTTCTGTAGTGAAGACAAGGTTGCAGCTTCAAACGCCTCTTCATCATGGACGACCATACTCTGGGCTATATGGTTTGATCTCCATCTTACATTGGCTATATACATTTTGAACTGTTTAAATTTGGTGGGGACGTTTATCCTTCTCACCCAAATCATGCCGTGGTTATATTCATCATTATATCAATTGCTAACCTGCCATGATGTTATTTTATCTGTATAATCAAATATCAGATGCATTTAGGACCATAAAGAGGGAAGAAGGATTTAGTGCACTTTACAGAGGAATTGTTCCTGGTCTTTTTCTGGTATGTTGCTTGCTCTTTGTATTTTGCCCGTCGATCTTACCGCCTTCAATATTAATGCAAGATTACCTGTAATATGTGGAATTGTGCATGGTTAAAGGTCTTCCTTCTTCAATGAAAATAATACAGTAACACTTGTTGCAACTAGCCATTAGGAACTTGAATCCACCAGTTAAATCCATAGACTATATTCAGAAACATCACAGTGGATCCTTCGTTCAATTTCTGCTAAACGTTACAGAATTTATTTGTCATTTTATTGTCTTATGACTCCAACACATGTCATAGTATGAATTGGTCAAATGTCTTCAGCAATCATTCATATTGCATGTTAGAAATAGATTAAAAGCTCTACAAAATATCTCTCAACCTATTTGGTAACTAGTTCGTCAAAAATTTAAAATTCATGTGACCTAGCTCATTACCTCTATCATTATCATCAAACATCTTGTTAGAGATATAAAATCATTTATGGTCCATGAGATGGTATTTGAGCCTTTGATACTCGAGTGGTTGGTGATCTGTGTTGCTCTGAAGTATCGTCCTTCCATATTATTGCCACATGCATATCCTGCAATGTAGTAATGAATAAGTGCAGGAAGGGTTTTGCAACATGCTCTCACTTTAATTGCCATGACTGCTGCCACTTGGATCCCACAAATGCAGAGAGTAAGAGCTGTCACCCCTGGGCCCCACTGTCGGAAACTCACATACCTAATATTATTTGAATTATCTGATGAACAACTCTTTGATTCTTCGTTCTCCTGATCAGGTTTTGTCTTCCGTCGTTCTTCAGTCTCCAACATCTCATTCTTTTGTTGTTTCTGTCCCGATGTTAATAGCACTATCAGTTTCTTGTGAATTTCTTGCATTGGCTTCTCTGCCTGAGTCCCAAATCTTCTAATCAGAGCTTTGGAAAATGACTTCCAGTCTGCATCAAAGTCTTCTTGGAACCAAGAACTGAACCAATGCATGGCTTCTCCCTCCATGCTCATGAAAGCCCATTGCAACTGATCGAACCTATGAACTTCGTGCACCTCAAAAATCTTTTCAGCCCTTGCATGCCACCCTGCCCACCCAATTGGGTTTATCCCTGTAAAAGTTGGTATACTCCCCATTTGCGATACCTCCATCTCTAAGAACACTGACATTCCTCGAAGATCCGGCAGGTCGAACCAATTGTTACCCAAATACAAACACAAATACAAATACGAATATAAACAGAAATACGAACACGAACACATTGAAACATAGACACTGATAGTGCCCAAAATATAGGATATCAACATGATATATATTTATCATGAAAAGTTCATGGAAAATTACATTTTAAGGACCATTGTTCAAAATATTTATAATCTAGGAACATTTATTTGGTCTTAGCAGTGTAATTAACAATCTATAAAGCACTTTCAGAATGGGATGGTGTTCAACTTTCGAGTAAATGAACAATCTTGTTATCTAATGCCATTCATTGGGTGGATTTCACATTTATTTGTATTTGATAACATGGAATTCATGGATGAAAATTTAATTATATAAAACATTACCTTCTGATAATTTTTTGTTTAAGTGTTGTAGTTTGTTATTTGTCAAGCTTTTTATAGATTATTTTATATCTAATGACACCATTATTTGTTTTTAAATCTTGATGGCTACTGGCTATATTAAATATTAACAAAATTACGATTTTAAATGTCTACTTGTTGTTGATTGAGTGCTTGCTTGAATCTGTGGGGTTTAACAGGTCTATCATGGGGCTATTCAATTCATAGTATACGAGCAGCTTCGTAAAACTGTTGTCAATTTGAAGACCAAAGGAAGTAAAATACAACATCAAAAACCTGATCAAATCTTGGTATGTTATTGGACCTTGGATCTATTTACTTCTGAAATTTCACTTGTACTGGACTATTTACATTTCATAAATGATAGTTTGATGATTGGCCTTTTTGGTTACTTGAATGACATTGAGTTCTTGTTCCTATACATCATTACTCCATATTGGTAGAGCAAAATGACACATCCATAATCATGATCGATAATGGATACCTGGGCTGGAATTACTAGATCATAATCTGTCTTGGTCCTGATATATTTAAGCTGATATTAGTTGTGTCAGTTAGCTTAATCAGTATTTTCATGCGTAAATTTTCATTACATAAAGGTCAATTGTCAATGAACTCCAAATTGCGGGGTTATGCCAAACTGTTAGAAGGTCTTAGATTTAAATAGTTTGTCATTAGACATGATTTATGATAGGATATTCTTGTCACTAGAACTATACAGTTAGGTTCCCCTTGTGGGAAAGGCTTTGTTGTTGTGAAATATAATACTTGTGCGGCACATTTTGGCTCTTCTACCCTTGCGTCAAACCATTTTGCAATTTTTTTAATAAGTTCAGATTAATGCATTGAAATATTAAACCAATCATTCCTTCAGATTTTAAGGCTTTGTTAAGTTGTTAATACGGCTATGTTGAATTCTGGGACATTTTAAATGAGACAAAAGCATATATTTGAAATGTGTGATAAACTCATGACTTTTTAAGACATTCTGAGTCTTATATCGTATCTTAGCATCCTGATATTTTATGCTTACAAATATTTTCTTTTGCATGTTGTATTCAAGCTCTCAAGGTACTTCCCATAATTTACATATGCAATGTTTTGATATTTTATTCCTTTCCCCAGAAATCTGTTGATTATGCTGTTCTTGGAGCAACATCAAGAGTTGCTACATTACTCTCAACCCATCCAATTCATGTACAACTCTCTCCCCCTTGTCTTTTGACAGAAAATTTGGATTCTAGTGTCCCCAAACATAATATATCAATCATAGAAGAAGTTGCTTTCTCATGTGGCGTGCTGTTTTTTTTCATCCTTCTTTTTCAGGTTATACGGATTCGTTTGCAGGTACCAAAGTGTGGTTACAATGATAAGGATAATACATTAATACTTGTTCTTAACTTTTAAATTTTAATTGTGTAACTTTCTGAATCTCAAAGCTTGACTGAAACTTCTTTCTCTCTGCAGCAACGACCTGGCGGTGATGGGATACCAAGATATAAGAACAGTTGGCATGTTGTAAAAGAAACTGCACGGTACATATTAAAACTCATTAAGATCTATTTTGCATCTATCTCTTCATTAACAAACAAGGAAAGGTGAAAGTGGGTTTAAAGTGATATACATGTTATTGATAATTGCATTTCTTAGACCTTGGCAACAAAATAGGTTGACTCCTCGTGTATAACACTGTCGATCAATTATAAAGATTATTGTTACTTTTGTGCGTATCCATAATTCAAATTGGTATGCTCTAAATTTCATTATGAACCAATATATTTTTGCATTGTTGATTATGTTGTGTTCTTGCAGGTTTGAAGGTGTCCGAGGTTTTTACAAGGGAATCACTCCAAATCTCTTGAAAAATGTTCCTCTTTCGGCAACCACATTTATCGTTTATGGAAAGGTTCTAAAGTTACTTAAATCGGCTAGAGGGAATGACTAAATATTTTATATTTATAGCATTGCATAACCACTCAATAATGTGGATACAATTTTTGGAGATCAGAAGCATTCTTGCCACAAGTTCATGTTCAATATCTTTCATGTCATAGATTGGATACTTACAATTTGATCAACGAAATTTCTGTACTGTTTGACCTTTTGTAATCTAGAACTTGACCTCATTTTAACCTTTATAGGAGAAATATTCCATTTTCTTTGAATATTTAAGGTGAATACTTATTAACAGTATTTTTTTGGATGCGAATGTAACTAAATTAGATTCGAGTGATCAACCTTGGACCTCCTGCTTAACACTCATTTACTGGTCTCGAATGAAGCCTACTCATTTATTTTTTTATTATTTAAAAAACATAGATAAAGCCTCAGAATTGCAGAATAGTATCAAGTCTCGAGGGATATTATTTTGTAATTCAAATCAAGGAAACCAAGATATTAAAGCCAATGAAAAGGCAGTATCTTGTAAATTTTACAAGCATTACACTGATGATATCAAGTGGGACAAAGATAATGTGAAGTGTTTTAGACTTTTAGGTGATGTTTTTATTTTATTTTATTTTAAACAGTAAACAAAGAATTAATATTGATAGAGGAGAAAAATATAAGTGATACTAGGGGTGTTCGCGGTGCAGTTTGGTTCGGTTTTGAGCATAAAAGTCATCCAAACCGCGAGATAAAAAAACATGCGGTTTGGTTTGGTTCGGTTGATTTTTAAAAAGTCATCTAAACCAAACCAAACCAAACTAATGCGGTTTGGATTGGTTCGGTTTGTGCGGTTTATCGCGAGAAAAAAAATTACATTAGCTCTAATATTGCCAAATTGTTACAAAATAAACATATTGCTAACTTGTTACAAAATAAACATAGGACATTTTATTTTGCTGTTTATATGATAAAATATTAGGTAAAACTTATATCAAAATAGGTAAAATTAAGAAAAAACATAAGCATGAAACAAATTATTGGGAAGAAAGAGAAACAAATTCATCACTGGAAATGAATTGAAAGAGATGAAAAGGAATTAGAATCGAACCTCAGGGTGTAACAATGGAAAAATCGAATCAAAAAAGATTATTCTTGGGCTATGTAATTGGGGCTAGTACATTTTAAGTAATATTCATTATTCTTGCGGTTTGGTTCCTAAGATGCAAACCGCAAACCAAACCAAACCGCGCGGTTCAGTGCAAAAGTCATCCGAATTCATCCGAACCAAGTGTGGTTTTTTGCGGTTTTGGTTTGAATTGGTTTGGTTTGCGGTTTTTCTATTGGGTTGGTTCGGTTTTGAACACCCCTAAGTGATACCAAGATCTATCAAAATAGATGAAGTACAAGTAGTACTCTATCCAACCAACAAACAAAAATGTCTAAAACAACCACAGTACAACCTCGATGATTTAAAAACCGCTCATTAAAAGACACGGATAACCCACATTTTTTTTTGCGGTGGTCGGAGTTTGAACTCTGGACCATGTATATATTATGTATTGTTTATACCAACTGAGATAAGCTCACAAAGACCATATTTTTATTCATTTGAGTAAACTATGAATAGTTAAAATTAAGAAAAAAAATTAAGAACCATACAACTTTTTTTTTGAAGGAGAATCATACAATTTATAAATACAACTCAATTGATACATTTGGTACATTAAACGCGGTTCATACCCAGAAATTCTCACTTCTTACATTAAACTATTGGATAGAAAAAGAAGTTAAGAACAGTAAAAAACAAAACAAAGAAATGCAAGTAATTTTGTCATAAAAATAGTAAATAAAATATATACTTGGACCATTCCAAAACGGTATAAACAGAAATAAAAGAAAGAGATGATGTGGATTAGACAGTTAGAGGGTGTGTGTGACCAAGCATCCAAATCTCTCGCAAGGTTGAGAAAGGGAGAGAGAGAGGTTCCACGTGCAGTTGCTACTTGTTAGTTGTTAATTCAGTATGACGGTGAAACAAGTATAAAAACCATGCATGCTTCCAGCTTCACCATGTCTCATTCTCCCTTTTTCTCTTCTCAAATCTTCTCACATGTCAACCGTACCGCCCAAGCGCAATCGGTTGCGATGGGAGAGCACCGTTGCTGGAGCTGCTTCCGGACTCACCACATTAGCCATCAAGTATCCGCTTGACATTGCCCAAACTAGATTTGAAGGTTCTTCTTTCTCTCTCTCTCTCGTATAAATCATTCAGATTATTTTGTCTACCATTTATTCTATTTTTTTATTTTATTTTTGAGTTTCCTAAATACAACAATACTGTTCACGCCATTTTCACCATTGATCGCACAGAGGTTTGTATTCTTTTCTTTTTCTGCACTTCAACGATCATAAATTATTATTCATATACGTCCTTCATTCAATTCATGAACATTTAATATGAATAGCTGAGTGAATTTTTCTTTACAATATAACGTTCCAAAATAATCGTCATATATCAAGAAAAATAATGAACGAATGGATAAATATAACAATTTTACAAAACCGGTTCTATTACCTATTGGCTATTAACAAATGTCATAACTGCATAATGCGATGCAATATACTGATTTGAAAGTTGTAAAACAACACTTATTTTCAAACGAATGGAGTAGTTTTGATTGCTAAACATTTTTTTTTTTTATTAGTAAGCCTACTATGCATTGACACTTGCCATTATAGCCTACAAATTTTTAGGATTAGTGTCATAATAGTACTCCGTCGGTATCATATCAAGTGTCATTTAAGGTTGTGCAGACTTCTCAAGAAAATCTTGAGATACAAATTTGTCTAATAAAATTAGCTTGATCTAAATATCTGAATTGATAAAGCGCTCAATTAGATTTGCTTATTCTTGAGCTTATGCAAAATAACTTGTGCAAATAAATAAACTTTTATGTATTGTTCATAAGTTTGTCAAGGTAATTTATGAAAAAACAACTTATGAATATACAATTTTCGTTAGTGAGAATTTATAAATCAACATAAAAGTTTATTTATTTGCATAAGCTATTCTTCATAATCTCAAAAATAAGTCAATCCAAATGGTTCCAGAGTCAGCACTATGGTTTCTGGTATTGATGAAGATTGAAGAGAAACTGAATAGCATCCCAAGAACGGAGTGATATGAATTTGAACTGAGTTTTGGTGACAAATTGTATCAAGCTAGGAACTAGGAAGCATGTGTAACAATGTAAGACATGTTAAATTAAGCCTTTAGACTTAATTTTTCACCTTGTGCTTGCTCTTACTTTTGTAAGGGTCACCTTGTGTTAAACTAGTTGTTAATAGGATCATAAACTTCATGTTCTTTGTTTCCACTTAGAATTATCATAGAAATCAAATTACATACATAAAACTTTATATCTAATACTTTATTATACCGTATCATAATACATGTATAGTTTGTTATATCTAATATAAAATATAATTAAAATTGAATAACATATAAGTATTATGCTACTTACATGCTGTGATTTATCTTGCAGGGATTGAAAGGGCTATATGCAGGCTTTCTTGCTAGGACTATTGGGTCATTTATTGCATTGAGTGCACATCTCGCTAGGTAAGTAGTTAAAATTTTAACCTTTTATTTTTAAATCTGATACTCACTTAGAGAGAATGATATTATATTAGGATGGTAGACTCTTTATCTATGTATTATGTTATGGAGAAAGAATTTGAGAGTGACCAGAGATGAATATTCTCTTTTCTGAATCTGTTCATCTATTCAATCATGGTCGCCATTATAATTGAGAGTGACCTATTTGTAGATTCACCAACTTAGTAGTGGTCTGTTTGGGAGTTTGGAGGAGAGGACTTTGGGAGAAGAGAGAATGAAAAAGAGATCTTCCAAAATTCGAAGATAATGAGAAAAGAATGATTACCTATAATATATTTTTAATTTTGAGAGATTATAACAACGTGGAAAAGATTTGAAGAATTTATCAACGTCCTCCAAAATCCTCTTTCAATACATTTTTTGAGTTCTCCATATTAGAGATTTTGTATTATGAAGGAAAAATAAACTACCCCATTCAAGATGAGGGACTACCCTTCCTTCTATTTCCCTTTCCTCCTTTCTTTTATCCAAAGTCCTCCCCTCCTAAATGTTGATATCCTTTTTACAATTGTAGTTATAGCAAAGCTAAACAAGAACAGGCTAGGAGCAAAGAAGCTAAACAAAGTGATGCCAAGAGCATAGAGGAGGTGTTTAGGCCAGGTCTTGCCGCAACTCTTCAATCAGCAGCTTTGGCGAGTGTTCAAAAATACAATATTATGAAAGGATATTTGGATAGATTATATGTTGTTCAATCCTACTAGCGTTATGTATTTATTTTTTGTTGCAACTTGGAGTAAAGTTTCATAATCTCCTTATTGTTAAAGCAACTATGTATTACTTGCGTTCTAAGTAATCTATGGAATAATGATTAAAGATGAGAAAATGCAGATGAATATTGGAAAGAAATTATATGTGTTGCTACTGATCTCATTAGTGAATGAAAGGAATGGTTACAACTTATATTTTGGGATTACTTGTTAGTTAAGCAACAAACTTAACCAACTAACTCACTAACTAACTAGATTGAAACTAACTCCTATTATTATGGATTAATATTCAGCACTTAGGTTTTTATTTTTTAACTTTTGTTTCTGTTGGGTCCAAGGAGTGGTGAGAAGTGATACAATGAAATGCTTTTGGTAAAACTGTATTAACGGAATTTTTTTATGAAAATTGTTGCTTGAGTATTATTTGAGAATGGAACCAACATACTTTACTAATTTCTTATCTACTTGCATATATTTGGGATATTGCTTAGCTTTCAAAGTTGGATGTTTAGGGCTCCAAAAGCAAACAATCATATTGTGGTAAATTCATGAATGGTGTCAAAATTGAACTTATAATCATTTAGGTTTTCTTCACCTGTTGTCAGGTTTGCTTGTGCATGTATCCTTTTACGGTAGTGAAGACACGATTGCAGCTTCAGACACCGCTTCATCAGGCACGACCATACTCTGGGATATATGGTCTGCTCTCCATCTTAAATTAACTATATATTCTGAACTGTTCACTTTTGGGTTAACTTTCATCATGTTCATCTCTTTTCTACTCCGATCTAGAGGTTAGCTATAAATCAATAGCTTAATTATTAGGTTTGCACAAACATTCTTAATCACCTTACCCAAGCTGAGCTAGAAAATATAAAAAGGCTGTGGGAAATTTTATATTTATAACACAATTATATGTGCTGTGTTTAAGTGTCTATATTCAGTCAATAATTACTACTTGGTAACGTATTAGCGTACACATTCGTCCCATTTCTGTTAAGTTTCAACTACTGTAAAGCTAAAACATGATAGTCCCAGTATATTTTGCTTACTGTGGTTATATTTATCAATATACCAATTGCTAACCCACTGCCACCATGACATATTTTTATCAGTAAAATAAAATATCAGATGCATTTAGGACCATAAAGAGGGAAGAAGGATTTAGTGCACTTTACAGAGGGATTGTTCCTGGTTTATTTCTGGTATGTTGCTTGCTGGGTCTTGTTATTTTTCCTGTCAATCTTGGCACTGAAAATTATAATTGAAGATTATAATGTGTAGAATTGAGCTTAAATAAAGATACAAGTCTTAAAAGGAAAAAAGATCAATTGATACTTAATGTTGACCTAAGTGTGGTGTGATGCGGTTGTGATGGCTACAAATCAGCAATATTGCGTCCACAATTGCGGATGCGGAGTGCAATTTGAAAACCATGGGTTATATAAAGAATTGATAAAATCATGATGTTTATTGTCTTCTTGTTGTCCATAGATAACTTGCTTGACTTTGTGAGGTTCTAAAGGTCTCTCAATGTGCTATTTACATCACAGTATACGAGAAGCTGCGTAAAACTGTTGTCGATTTCAAGACCAAAGGAATTACAATACAACATCAAAAACCTGTTCAAACCTTGGTACCTTATTGGACCTTTGATCTATTTAACTCTGAAATTTCACATGTACTGGACTATTTACATCTCATAAATGATTGTTTAGTGATTGACCTTTTTGGTTACTTGTATGGCACTTAGTTCAATGAAAGTCGAAATTGTGGGGTTATATGATATTATTACTTATGTGGTTTGATCATGTGTATGGAAGAGTTATATAATTCCCATTAAGGAATATGGATCAAATGAAGGGTAGTCCAATTGTTAGATATAGAGCAAAGGAAAGCCAATAAAAACTATAAGCGAAACTGTTAAGAAGGATTTAGGTTTAAAGGTTTTGTTGGAAAGGCTTTGTTGTTGCGATATATAATACTTGGGCGGAACATATTGGCTCATTCGCCCGTGCATCAAACCATTTTGCAATTTTTTTCATAGGTTCAAATTAATGCATTGAATTATTATACCAATCATTCCTTCAGATTTTAAGACTTTGTTAAGTTGTTTATACGGCTATGTTGAATTCTGGGACATTTTAAATGAGACAAATGCATATCTTTTAAATCATGTGACAAGCTCATGGCTTATCATGCTGCTATATTATGCTTACAAATATTTTCATTTGAATGTTATATCCAAGTCCTGAAGGTATTTTCCATGATTTACCTATGGAATATTTTGATATTTTATTCCTTTCCTCAGAATTCGGTTCATAATGTTGCTTTTGGAGCAATAACAAGCGTTGCTGCAACACTACCAATCCATCCATTTCATGTACAACTCTCTCCCCTTGTCTTTTGAAGGAGAATTTTTTTGAATTCTAGTGTCCTTTAACATCAATCATAGAAGAAGTTGCTTTCTCATGTGGCAAGTTGTTTTTTCGTCCCTCTTTTTTCAGGTTATACGGACTCGTTTGCAGGTACCAGAGTGTGGTTACAACATACAAGGACAGGGATAATACATAGTGCTTATCTTTCAGCTCTGTATATTTCTGAATCTTCTTTTTCTCTGCAGCAACGACCTGACAGCGATGGGATACCAAGATATAAGAACAGTTGGCATGTGGTGAAAGAAACTGCACGGTACATATTAAAACTCATTAAGATCTATTTTGCATCTATCTCTTTATTTACAAACAAGGAAAGGTGAAACTGGGTTGAGAATGATTTAAGTGTTTTTGATAATTGCATTTCTTAGATCTTGGCAACAAACAGGTTGACTCTCGTATAACATTGTCGATGCATTATAAAAACTATTGTTACTTTTGTGCATATCCATAATCCATATTGGCATGCTCTTGATAATTTCAAATTGAACCAATCTTTTTGCATTCTTGATTATATTCTGGTCTTGCAGATTTGAAGGTCTCCGAGGTTTTTACAAGGGAATCACTCCGAGCATCTTGAAACATGTCCCTATTTCTTCAATATCAATTGTTATTTATGAAAATGTTCTAAAATTACTTAAGTTAGCTAGTAGGAATGACTGAGTATTTTCCTTTTACTTTATGATGTTTCATTCTTTCTCTCGATTTTGGTGTTACAAAATATGTGATCCAACGTTGTGGATGCAATTTTTGAATATGACAGCATTCTTGCCACATGTTCCATCTTTTTCATGTCCTAGATTGGATACTGTAAAATTTGGTGAACGAAATTTCTGTACATTTTTTAAATCTGATATTTTCCTCACATTTGTCTTGTAGGACTTGAATATAGTACGTAATTTTTTTTGTTACCTTTGTATGATAACGAATTCAATATTCTATTTTCGCTGAATCTTAATCGCGAATATTTAGTAATGGTATTTCATTTGTGTCAACATAAAACGAACAAGACTATACTTATAAACTGAAAGTGTTAAACTGCTGAAGATTCATTAAGCTAAAGATAATTTAGGGATGAAGGAAAGGATATCCTCTGAAACTTGTTGAGCTTTCTTTTGATGTATATAATGGTGGCCATCTAGTATAACCACTTCAAGGTTGGGAAAAAGGGGATTAGTGGCTAGAAATTGTCAAATATCTAAAAAAAACTACTTCAAATCATAGTAAGAATTTGAAGTACATAGCTTTGTTTTACACCATAATTGATGACAAATTGTACAAACAACTGTTTGATGGAAATTTAGCAAGATGCTTAGGTGAAGAAGATGCTTATGCAGCTTTAGCTGAAATCCATAAAGGGGTTTGTGGTGCACATCAAGCTGGCGTTCAAATGAACTAGGTTTTGAAAAGATAAAACGTATTCTGGCCTACAATGGCTAAAGACTGTTTGAAATTTGCTAGAGGTTGCAAAAAATGGCAAAAGCATGACAATGTTCAACATGTGTAAGCAGATGAATTACACTTTATCATCAAACCTTGACCGTTTTAAAAATTCATAAATATTGAGATATGAACTTATTCAACAATCTGAAGGGTGCAGCTGACATAAAAATAGAGACAATATTTGAATGACCAGAGGGTGAGAGTACAAAACCAGAGTTGATTCACTTCACATTTGCGTTCTCCATTGAATGACGATTGACGACGCTCAAAATTTCTCTTCTTTAAAACTCAAATCTTCCAACATGTCAACTGAACGGCCCAAGCGCGATCAGTTGCTACGGAAGAAAGCCATCGCCGCTGGAACTCTTGCTGGAGGCTTCGCCGTCGCATTCGCCGTTCAGTATCTCCTCGATGTTGTCCAAACTCGGCTTTAAGGTTCCTTTTCTATCTCTCTATTTTTCATATATCCCATTTTACTTTCTAGTATTCAATATTTTCAACCATTACTTGATGATTTCGCAGTTAACGAAGGTCGACTCTTCTCTCAATTTCCCAAATACAAAAACACTGCTCACGCCATTTTCTCCATTACTCGCAAAGAGGATTGCGTTTTCTTTCTTTCTTTGTCAATTACAGTTCTAATTACCTTCATCACTAAATTTGAACGATATGCTCATGATAATTTCAAATTGAATCAATCTTTTTTGCATTGTTGATTATGTTATGTTCCTGCAGATTTGAAGGTGTCCGGGGTTTTTACAAGGGAATCACTCTGAACCTTTTGGTAAAACTAATAGACAGTCATTTATTTCACAACCCCCACAGCACAAACTATGTTTTAAATCCCATATATCTAAAATCAATTCACTTGTCATTTTGTGATTTGTTAATAGTAAAAACAACACATAAGTTATTACATTTAATAAGAAAAATCACACATGTGCCACAAGCTAGACAACGGGGTGGACAATACTTGTCTCAAACAAAAATTGTTGAAGATTCCCTAATCTAGAGGTAACTTACGGATAAAGGAAAGGATTTCCTCCGAAACTTGTTGAGCTTTCTCTTGATGTATATAGTGGTGACCATCAAGTATAACTACTTCAAGGTTGGGAACAAGACTCTTGAAAATATCACCTTCCACAAAATCTTTTGTTCCCCCATTTTGAAAACCAACATCTTTGTCTCCAGCAATAAACTTAGTTGGAACTGTTATCTTTGATCCTTGCCATGGTGCTAGAAGCTCCCAGCTTCTGTAACCATTGAGTGTGAATAAATGGATTGTTGTATAAAACCTAAACCAAATAACATAGGAAAAATGGTACTTACATGTCCATTGCACGGTAGTAATTGAATGCACCGGTGAAACCAGACTCTTGGAATTTGTCTGCAAAAACCATGAGTTCTTCCTCAGTTATCCACGACGGCAAAACCGAAGGAGTTGGCAAGAAATCAACAATCTCCATGCCAGGAGGAGCTGTTATAAAATGTGTCCATGTAATCAGCAAAAACTTCTTCATCACTGTCAAACAATCATATCTAGCAAAAGCTCTCTCTGCACGACCTGGTTCCTGCCAAGCACACAATTTCAATGAAAATTAGTTTCAAGTATAGTTCTTTGATCTTTAACTTTATCAATCTATAGAAGGGTAATCTACCTGAAATTGGCAAACATGAGCTCCATCCCCGTATACTTTTCTTATAGTTTCAACTGTTTTATCTGTTGGAGATCTTGGAAAGTAAGGAACACCTAGAGCAACAAATCCCTTCACTCTATCAGGCCTAAATAAACTTAGGTGCCATCCAATGCTTGCTCCGCAGTCAGATCCTACTACATATGCCTTTATTCAAAAGAGATAGAGTGAATAAATTAGGAAAAAGGATAGTTTAAGGACTAAACCTGTGTACAATCATATCTCAATAAATATCTACACAGTAAAATATGATGTTGATCATACCTATATTAAGACCTAAAGCGATAGATGTAAACTTAAGGCATCGGTGTTATTGACTCAAACATATAATCTTGCAGTAATATATAATAAAATTGAAATAGAGGTCTAGGTGCAACATGAAAATGTCACTTTGGACATGAATTTGGAGGTCTATCTACAACATGAAAAGGTTGCCCATCTGCAATAAGTAGGTAGGCGTTCGAGCATTCAAGATAATTGGTTTTGACATACATACCTTTTGTTGACCAAAATGATCAAGAATACCAACAAGGTCACCTACGAAATGGTGAAGAGTGTAGGAGTTGGGGTTGATAGGAGAATCAGAGTCACCATATCCTCGTAGATCAGGTGCAACAGCATGATAACCATTTTGGGCCAAGTAGTTGAATTGATGGCGCCAAGAATACCATATTTCTGGGAAACCATGAAGGAGTAGAACTAGTGGTCCTGTTCCTTGTTCTGCTACATGTATATTTATTCCGTTGGTTTTGATTCTTTGGTGATTCACTTCACTCATGAACATGGTGCCTAATAAGTTGTTTTGTATCGTACAACAGATGGAGCTAGGAGATGGATTTGATCAAAGAAAAGAAAAATATATACACTAAATCAAAGAGGTTGATAAATGTCAAAGGTTAGTTCAGAGCAAAATATGACTTGGTCTCCTTCAAAGAATTATAAATTACTACTTCTTCTAGATGGGATATTCCCATAAACATTGAGAATTTATATGAGACATGTTGTCAATTGTGTATCATTTATTTAGTTTATCTTTTAGTTGAACATTAATTATTTTAAGGTGGAATATTATATACTTTCTTTGGAGGAATGGATATGTTGCATTAGCAGACCAGGGACGCAACATTTAAATTATTTGATTTAGCAGCCCCATTCAATAATAATTTTAAAATCGGTAACAAACAATTTTGTAAAATTTTTGGTGACAGGTTTGTTAGTTTGATAAAAATACATTTAGAACACGAAAATGCCTACACCTTTAATAAAAGTAATAATGAATACACAATACAGGAAACTTCTATATCACGGTTGAACTGTTGTTTTTTTATTTTTTGTTGAGAGGATACGGTTGAGCACAAAGTTTTCGAATTAAAAATCGTCATCAAATTACTCAAAACTGAATTGTGGACATTTCAATTGACAGAGTAAAGTATAAATCACCCATTTCGTGTTCTAAAAAGTCATATTTTTGCAATTTTTTTAAACCTTTTTAGCGATAAATTATTTTTAGAACATTAAAATATAAATAATATTTTTTTATACAAAAACTAAAATCCTCAAACCTTCATGTGAATGCACTAATTTAGCTCAATACCAGACTAAAATAATTTTGAAAGCCATTTTAATTTTAGCAGTTTTAATTAGAGAAAATGAGATAGTAAAATATTCGTGTAAATTTGTTTTACATTTGACAAATATAATCAATAAAAATCAAGTTTTTATTTTTATTATTTTGTTTACAATGGAAAAGGAAACAAGAAAAGAAACTAAGCTCGCCAACAAACAAATCCTACAACATTGGCCATTAAAACTGAACTAAGCTTTGGAGGACAACTATTCCAAATATTTAAGGTATCGATAGAGGAAGTTCCATTAGTTTTCACAAGTCAGTGAGCACATTCATTTCCTTCTCTTAAAGTATGCTAAAAAGAAATGTTCTAACCTCATGCAAAAATGACGAATTTTTTGGCTAAGCAAAGCATAGGATGGAGTTGAGAAGTTCCATGAGATGCAAAATCAACTGCTAAGTGGAATCTGATTCAATGATAATATTTTTGAATCCTTTAGCTTGAGCACTCTTAAGACCATTTTAAATTGCATGAAATTCGACGCATAAGAAAGTAGAGATTCCAATAAAACTAGAAGACCCGTGTAACTAGTTGTCATTTTTAACTCTATGCAGTTTGGTCTTAGGACGCATCCAACAAAATATATACAACATTGACGATCTTACAGATGTTTGATAAAAAATTTCAAGATACTTCATCGGTACTTTGATATCACATAAAATACATAATATCTTTCTCCATTTCTATAATAATTTATTTGGTCATCATTTTGTATCAAGAATCCAAGATATATTTTTTTGGGATGAATCCAAAATATATAAAAAAATTGTTTTCTCATAAAAAATTAGAGGAATTAATAAAAAAGAGGGACGAAAAAAGGAGGTGATTTAAAAAATGGAGGTTATATAATAAGGAGATAGAGTTGGTGGCGGCCATATTGACCATGAGAGCTGGAACTTATGATTTCACACAGAAATTGTTCCCTCTAAACATCATCACCACCAACATAAACCCTCGCATTCAACGCACTTCTTCCTATTTCTTTCCCCAACCCTATCGTATGGCTGAACCCACACGAACCGATAACACACCCGCGCCACACCCGATCCAACCCAAACCCAAACCCAATTCCACCGCCGAGAAGAAGGAGATTCCTCCTCCGCCGGAGAAACCCGATCCCGGCGATTGTTGTGGTAGCGGATGCGTGAGATGTGTTTGGGATGTTTATTACGATGAGCTTGAAGAATATAATAAGCTTTATAAAGATCTAGATTCTAATCCCAAATCCAAACCCTAATTTCCAACGGTTTCTTGTATATTTGTTGTAATACCATCTCATGTATTTTTCATAGTCAACATTACCATGAATTGATTCAATTTTACTCATAATTATATATAGTTTTTGTTCTTCTGAATTTATATTGATTCATTATTATTTGATAATTCCTAATGCTGCAATGGGTAGATTTTTAAGACAAAAAAAGGCATGAAGATGAGTTTGTTTAATGATTGCTATAATCATGTTTATACACTGTTTTTATTCGTTGGAAGCATGAAGGTGAATTATGGGATGGAAATGGGTTTTTGATTTTTGAGTTTTGATTGAAGCACAGACACGTCACTGACACGGACAAGTCTAAACCGATAAAATGTTTGGTGTCTGTGCTTCAATTTTCAATGTATTCAACGGTGTTGGGGTCGTGTCAGGCACTGGGACACGCCTTCAATCAGAAGGGTTCATGCAACAACTTTTTAGCATTTTGTTTTAGCATTGGTTTACTTGATTGATCTCTGGCTCAATACATATGGGTTTAGTGGATTTCTCTGTCAATGCTTATATAAATTATAAGGAGTTTTTAGTTCCTTAGAACTCGTTTATAGTTCTTGGGGTTCGGGAACTCATACAATTCTATATCACATTATTGTTGAATATATAAATTTGCTGTAATACTGTTTGGATTAACTTTTAACTTATAAAATGTTTTTAATTGGATAAGTTTATGGTTCTTCATTTGATAAGTTTTTGGAAGTTTATGTTTTTGTAAGTATAAATGGATTTAGCATTGCTTACTTGATTAATTCATGACTCAATACATATGGGTCTAGTGGATGCCTTTGTCAATGCTTATATAAATTATTAGGAGTTTTTAGTTCCTTAGAACTTTTATAGTTCTTGGGGTTCGGGAATTCCTACACTTCTTTTACCTACAGTTGTTCAATATGCATATACTGCAATACATTTCGTCTTGATGGATTTCCCAGAAGGTTGATCTCCTCCCACATCCTTGCCATCGCCGTCGATTTCTCCACGATCAGGAATCCCTACCCTGTTTCTCTTGTTTTCTCCATCTTTCATCTTCAACACAGGTATATTCATCCATGTTCTTTTTGTTCGATTCACTTGTTTCATCTTGTGATTTTTGTTTGTTCCTTTTCTTGGTGTGATTCATTTCTCATGTTTCTCATATCAATTTAATTTGAATTAAATTTAAACATTTTTGTGAAAAATGTAAATCTCAATTTGGTCAATTCAGAATACTGATATGGAATAAATTGATTTTTTAGAACTATATATGCAATTTAGCTAATATATTGAAGATCTGAAGTTAATGGTGGATGGAATTTGATGTCATTGTTTGGTTGAGTTTGATGGATAAAGTCTATGGAGATTGAGTTAGTCTCTTAGTAAATCAATACTTTTCTATAGAGTTTGGGTTAGTCTCTTAGTTAACTATGGAGGCGTAATGTAAATTAGATTTCACAATAAAATGATTCAGTAAAATGTGTTTCTTGGTCTCTTAATTCAATTAGATTTCTGTTGTGAGGTTGATACACTTATAGCTCAACAATTTTGTACGCAAGAAAACTAATTGGTTACGCCTTTAAAAAATTGTGGTTATATGGTTCTGTTATTTGGTTATATATATTTTTTTTTGTGAAAACAATATCATTTTTTTTACCAATTTATCAACAAAATGTCAAAAGTGACCACCTTCTATGTTACTGGTCTCTTAATTGTATTAGATTTTTGTTGTGAGGTTGGTACACTTCTACGTGACCAATTTTGAACACATGAAAAATTATGGTTACGCCTTTGAAAAATCGTGGTTATATAGTTTAGTTATGTGGTTGTATGTATTTTACCTATGCAGACGCCCTAATCAAGGATGGAACAAGCGTGAAGGAAGTTGGGTGAAATGGTTTCTGATGAAGACCACTAAGATGTACTTTGAAGTATTGGCGTCCTGTTTCTATCGATACTTCTCCCTTGAAGCATTAATGTAGTTTGAATTGTTATGCGGCAGAATTTGTTATTTTGTGTTGATTGTTTGGTGTGTTAATGGTATTGCTGCTTACTTGATGGTGTTTACTTGGTTCCTTGAAATAAGTTTGGGGTTATTCATCTGTTGTGAATTTTGTTACTATATATCACTGATGTTCTCATTTTTAACTCTAGAAAGCTTTTGTTATAATAAAACACAAGACACGATGATAGTTGGATGCTTAAGGAAAATTGGAGGTATAATAAAACCATGAAAAAAAGAGTCTGGAGTTTTATTCTTGATTTGTTCACCATTATTGATGCAGTTGACGATGCACAATAGGGTTCTCAAGGATTAAAGGTCATGATATCATGAAGGTAATTTTTCTGTTATCATGTTTCTTAGCCTTTATGTGCATGAGCTTTTCAAATGTATATGGCTTATCATTTGCTTGGTCAAATCATTTTAGTATTTGGAATACATATATAGGTATTTTGATTTTAGTTAGTTACTATCAAATCCAAGGGTAGATAACTTGTTAAGACTCATTATGCATGTAAATTATTTTAAAGTAGATTTTAGTGTCATAAAGACTCATTATATCTTTATATAAACATGGAAAACACATGATCACAATGTGTTGACAGTGTGTTGATGTAAAGTGAGGTTGAATGATTTTCCAATTTTTGATAGGCCTCCTGTAAACATAGGCTCTATACCTTTAAGTTGGCAACAATTGCATGTTTTACAATAGTCACCACAACAATGGAAGTGCTTCAACATAGAGTATACAACCTCTATGTTGTTGAAGTACTTCAACCTCCTCTGGTGTCCTTCATTTTGAACTAAAATGCTAACTAATCCCTCTTGATGTGAACAATTTTTTACAATGACGTTACATCCTACTTCAATGTGCTAGTATCTCGTATTAGATTGTTTTGCCCACAAAATGTTATGTGTCCGTGATGAATATCAATTAGATTGTTTGATTTCATTAGTGTTTTGTGTTTTTGTTAATGCCTTTCGTTATATGTTTTTCACCTTATCCAGTTTTTTCTGCTAAGTTTGTTTTTGATGCATAAGTGTGTTTTCCATTTCTTTTTGGTTTTTCCTTTTAATTTTTTCTTTTCTCATGTAGGTTTGTTTGTACTGTTAATTTCTAGTGGTTTCTGATTAAGGCAAGATGGATGGCAGAAGGCTTTTGGTATTGTTCATATTCCTAAAACTCTATATCCATTGAGGAGAGTAAGGTCATTGATGGATCCTTCAACAAATGGCATAAACAAGCTCTCTCCCTTTGACTGATAATGTGCATCCTTAATACTACTTATGCATGTGCTTCTGATGATAATGGTTACAAAAGGTCAAAAGATTTAGATTTTAAAGGAAATAGAAAGCATAGTAGTACTAGAAACTTTGAAATGAATCGTCAGATGATGAACTATTGAGGAACGACGACAAGATGATGAACTGGCAGTTTAGTGTAATCCTGAATAAATCACCAAAAGAAAGTTGTTGTAGCAACCATGAATCCATATGATTGGATTTGGCTTCCATCATCCCTTCTAGCAAGCATATGAAGGATGAAGAATCATGTTATTTATTAATTGGTTCAGTGTTAAAGAAAGGGTTAGAGGAGAGTGTAGTGAAATGCCAATATTTGTGGATTACCTCTAAACTCTACTTTCTATGTCTATGTATAGAGTTTTAACTTATTAATTCTCTCTTTTTTCTCATATGCTGACATAATCAAGGCACTAATGGTGGATGGTACTATATTATACATGTTGTAAATTATAAGTGAGTTTTCTGATGGAGTTATAGACCAAAATTTAG
>Ga0209282_1000370_pt1 | contig 21942 bp, 3 predicted proteins | sample Mtrugardesep15_FD_187529 | JGI IMG/M metagenome (GOLD analysis project Ga0209282, IMG submission 187529) | Root nodule microbial communities of legume samples collected from California, USA - M. trunc garden sep15 (SPAdes) (version 2) | ecosystem: Host-associated > Plants > Roots > Nodule...
AAAAAAAATAAAAAAAAAATGAATGGACTAGAATCTACATAACCAATTCGTCAAACTTAGGAAAAGTCATTGTCACAAGTCTGCATTATTTTTTTTTCCACGTTACACATAAATTAAATAACTTATTAAAAATTATAAGAATACAAAAAAGTCTTTGGAAATTCAGTCCTAATTTTTTATTTATTAATTTTCCTCTCATACGCGGATTCAGCCGAAATTTTTTTCTTCTCAATCTCAATCTTTTTTCCATCTTTATCTATTTCTTCTTCTTAACCCCTTTCAACATTCAAACATAACTGTTTCATAGTCTTTCTTACCTGTTTCCTATGTTATTGTTTGCAAAAATTTCCCACAAAAGAAAATTCCGCAGATCTGTCGGAAATTTTGCTAAGATTGTTCCTTTTTACCATAAAAGTGTTTAGTTTCCAAAATTATCATCTGGGTTATCGAGATTTTTTTTTTATTAGAGTGGAATTTCAAAAGGGGTTTCAGAAACCCTAGAATTTTCATTTTGTGATTGAAATGGCTTCAGGGGCAATTTTCTCATCGCTGCGGCGGCGAAGATCACCGACGTTGGAAGCTTTTCTTGCTCCCGTTGATTTAAGCGACGTTGCTTTGGTTCAAACCCTTGTAACGGTTGTGAATGAGCTTGTGTGTTGTTTTTCAAAGCGTTCATTTTTCTTTCAGAGGAAAAATACACGTTCTTTGATTAGAAAAATTGAGGTTTTTCAGGTTTTGTTGGAGTATTTGAATGATTCGGGTTCGGGTGGTTCGGGTTCAGTTCTTCCGGCTACTGGGTTGCTTTGTCTGAAGGAGCTTTATTTGTTGCTGTATAGGTCAAAGATTCTGCTTGATTATTGCACGCAATCGAGTAAGTTGTGGCTTTTGCTTCAAAATCATTCAATTTCGGGTCATTTTCATGATTTGAATCAAGAGATTTCGACGCTTTTGGATGTTTTTCCTGTTAAGGATGTTTGTTTGAGTAAGGATGTTAGGGAACAGGTTGAGCTTTTGTTGAAGCAATCAAGGAGGGCTAAGCTTTTTATTGATATGGAGGATGATGCTCTTAGGGTTCGTTTCTTTGAGTTTCTTGATCAGTTCGAGAATGGGAGGATTCCTGATTCGGAAGAATTGCGAAGTTTTTATGTTGATAAGTTGCAAATTATGAATGCTGCTTGTTGTAGAACCGAAATTGAGGCTTTGGAGGAGCAGATTGTTAACCATGAGGGTGATATTGAGCCTACAGTTTCTGTGCTTAAAGGGTTGGTGGCCATGACGCGGTATTGTAGGTTTTTGATCTTTGGATTTGAGGAAGATGAGCTTGATTTGGAAAATGGAAGTCAGAAGAAGATCAAGAAGGGTTTGATTACTCAAGAAATTGCTGATACGTTTTTAACTGTTCCAAAGGACTTTTGTTGCCCGATATCGTTGGATTTGATGAGAGATCCAGTGATTATTTCCACCGGTCAAACTTATGATAGGAGCTCCATTTCTAGGTGGATGGATGAAGGGCATACAACTTGCCCAAAGACAGGTCAAACGCTTGCTCACACTCGTCTTGTTCCGAATCGTGCCTTGAGGAATTTGATTGTGCAGTGGTGTAGTGCTCATGGAATTCCCCTTGAACCACCCGAGGTGATGGAAGCAACGGGTGAAGCTTTTGCATCTGCCTGTCCCACCAAAGCTGCCCTTGAAGCCAATAGAGCAACTGCAAATCTTCTCATTCAACAGCTTGCTAATGGATCACAATCTGGAAAGACTATAGCTGCTAGGGAGATTCGATTGCTTGCGAAAACTGGAAGAGAAAATCGCGCTTTCCTTGCAGAAGCCGGGGCAATTCCTTATCTTAGGGACTTGCTTTCGTCGCCTAATTCTGTTGCTCAGGAGAATTCAGTTACTGCATTGCTCAACCTTTCCATATACGACAAGAACAAAAGCCGGATCATGGATGAGGCAAGTTGTCTCGTATCAATTGTTAATGTTTTGAGATTTGGGCATACAACAGAAGCAAGGGAAAATGCTGCTGCAACATTGTTCAGCCTATCAGCAGTCCATGACTATAAGAAGATAATCGCGGACGAGACCGGAGCTGTTGAAGCCCTAGCAGGGCTGTTACAAGATGGGACTCCTAGAGGAAAGAAGGATGCAGTAACAGCTTTGTTCAATCTTTCCACACACACCGAGAATTGTGTTAGAATGATTGAGGCGGGAGCAGTAACAGCTCTAGTTGAGGCTTTAGGGAATGAAGGAGTTGCCGAGGAAGCAGCAGGTGCCATAGCCTTGATCGTTCGACAGCCTTTCGGAGCCAAAGCGTTAGTGAATCAGGAAGATGCAGTAGCTGGACTGATAGGAATGATGCGTTGTGGAACACCGAGGGGTAAGGAGAATGCAGTCGCAGCATTGCTCGAGCTATGCCGGAGTGGAGGTTCAGCTGCAACTGAAAGGGTGGTTAAGGCTCCAGCTATTGCCGGATTACTTCAAACCCTTCTATTTACTGGGACAAAGCGAGCTAGACGTAAAGCTGCTTCACTTGCTAGAGTGTTTCAGAGATGTGAAAATGCATCTCTACATTATGGTGGATTAGGTGTAGGCTATGTATTTGCTAGCAATTCAGCTCAAACTAGAGATTCAAGCTTTGCTGCAGGGGATGTTTCAGTACCAATGTCCATCTCTGTACCTGTAATATAGTGGTATAATACTTTTTCTGTATTTGTAATTGTTACGTTCACAATTTTTATGGGAAGTCTTTACAGATTCTTTCATTGAAACTTTATAAAGTCATAAAAAAATGTCACCAATACCATATGTATTCTTTTCCAAGAGATACATGAATGTTGTTGACAATTTAGGTTCATCACATGTGTAACGTTGAGTTATATCAAAGACAGAAAAGAGAATGCTCTACAAAAGAGTTTTAGACCATTTCTTGTGTCATATTTGGTTTCATGATTTTTTTCCTTTCTTGGCCACCACTGCATATTAGTCTTAATGGTCCCAATTGAAAGGGTTTTCCCTAGAGTAGTAAAATCCCACTTAATGTTCACAATTGATGATTACAATGGGACCTTACTGTGCTCATGCCATCATTTCATTGGAATGTAAACCATTCTGCTTGCATTTTTTATTTTCTTGCATTGATTAGATGGAGACTTGTGTGCTATTGGAGACATTTATGCGGGTCATGTTATTATTACATTTACCACAAATTCATAAACAATGTTGCAAATAAGCACCGTTCTTTATTTAGGAAAGAATCTACATTATGCTTCTTGTCTTCATGTGGCAGTCTAGTTATTTGTATCTAATTAGAACTTGTACATTGGGCTAGAGTTTCTCAAGTTAATATTGTATGGCCTATTACAATAATATTTTTTATAATTGAGTGAATTACTATTTTGGTACTTAAAATGTAATAATTGAATAATTTAGTTCTTCAATATAAGAATTAATTTTGTCACTTCATACATTGAGAGATCAAATTATTTGATTGCTACAATTTCAAGTACTAAAATGGTGATTCACTTCTATGCTTGGTATTACGGGAGATATGTCAGAATCACGACGACCCATCGTAATTTTGTAAAAGCTACAATGTGTAGTTTTTGGAAATTATGATGAGCTACCTTGATTATGACATACCCACAATCATACCAAACATAGACTAAAACATTCTTCCTCTGTCTTTAATTTAAAGAAAAAGGTGATCAAATAGTTGATGTATTTGGTTTAAATTTTAGACCAAAGATAATAACTTTTTAAAACCAAGTTTTGTATGTTGGAAGCGGTCAACCTTTAAGTCAGTTTCATATTTTAAAATTATTAGTATTCACAATTACGTGTGTACCATTTGCAAGAAAAATGGTTATTCACTTGTTATAGGTATAATTCTGCCTGTTCTTTGTAGTCGCTTTTTGCATAAAGTGTGTTTGTATGAATCCCATTTGTTGCCTAATCTCTAGTCTATGGTCAACAAATTAGCTGGCAGTTTTTTCATTGAGTTGCTTCTTGCTGGAGATTCCCATGTGTAACATGTAGGAATACTAAATTCTTAGTTAACACACTCCACAAGTTCTCTACCAAGATGAGAATCTTCTAGACAATAAGGATAAGTTTCTTTTCTTTCTTTATGAGTTCATGTCCACGATGACATCAATATAACTTTTTTTATTTTTTTATTTTATGGAATAATGTTAGAACGAAGGTAGATCACAGAAATGATGTTTTGTGCCTAGATTTTTGATTCATGTGTGCTAAGTAAAAGCAGTTATGTATTTGTGTCATGAAAAGGTACAAGTACAAGGGGTATATTTAATTTTTTGTAGAATTTTTTTCAGCTTATTTATGAAAGATATTGGAAATTTATAAGATATTTCAAAGATGGGATTATTCTCGAAATAAAAGTTGAGTGGTGCATATAATAGTCATGAGACTAATCACTTATTTATTCAACTTCTACTTCTTCTTCTTCTTTCACATTCCACATAATGACTTGTATGACTCATTGACCCTCGATTTGCTTCAATTACGTTTTTGCCATTGGGGAACGTCAGAGAAATATTGAATTGAATTTTTAATGTGAAGTGAAGAATGTGGTGTTCAAAAATTTGTTTGTATATGTAAAAAACGATTTGTTTGTTGGTATGTATTTGACTTGTTAAAGTGATTAATTTTAAAAAAAGGTGAAAATAAAGAATTAATATTATTCTTGATTTGTTAATCTACGATTGATATTATTTTTTAAACTCTAATGTGAGTTTTTCACAAATTTCAGAGCACAAGACAAAATAAAACCCCGAACTGAGCCTACGATTTTGTTTGGAAGTCACAAGAGAAAAGAATGGAGAGCTTTGGAAGCTAAGGTGACGAAGAGAAATGAAGAATTTCATTTTTTGTTTTTTTTTTAAGTTAGTTTTTTAAGATTTGAAAGTATTAATAAATAAATGAAAATAATTCAACAATTTATTCAAAATCCTCCAAAGTCTTCTCTAGATATATTTTGGAGTTTTTCCATATTGAAGTGTTTTAGTCCAATGATACAAAAACAAAATTTCTATGCAAGATGAGGGTTTACTCTTTCTCTCTTCATTTTTCTTTCTCTCCTCTCTTTATCCTCAAAGTCTTCACCTCCCTTCTATTTCAATTTTTTTCGGTGAATCTTCCATTTCAATTTTTATGTGCAAAAATTTGAATTCCTTATATTTTAAGTTAAATTATTTAAACCAATAAGAAAATTGTTGGAAATTTGTGATTTGAAATTCTCTCTTTCTAGACATTCAAAGCAACTGAAGTAGGGGTTCCATTCCTTGAAATTCCATGTGGTCCACACAATGTGTTATGGACATAGTCAGTCACGGTAGCTTGATTCCACTATCTATTTTGTCGTTAATGATGGAGTCACTGTTGATTGAAGTGTTCCAAATTATTGACACTATAGCTCCATAAACCTCTCTTGAAAGGAAACTTGAGGGTTTTAATTAAACACACATACATTTCTCTTTGATTATTATTGTACCATTCCAAGCTTGATTTTCTTAATATGAAATATTAGGCACGGGTGAGGTAAGGTGGGGCATGTCTTTACCATCATAGTGTTTAATATTCAAGATTAAATTAATTGGATGCTAAAGTAAGTGGAGGCACAAAGGACACATTTTAAAAACAATTGGAAATTTTGCTAGACTCATACTTAAAGACATAAAGGTGGTTGAGATTGAGTGATAAGCCACATTTGGAGTAAAAAGGTCGCTAATGATGACAATATCACCTTATGAAAAAAATAAGGGTGTGAATATTATGTGTTTAACTACTTTCTTAAGTTTTAGAAAATTGCCACGTATGTAAAGTTGAAAAATATATGTAAAATACTCAAATGTTTTTTGGCAATTAACTGTCGAATTATGAAATCGGTTGAAGTTAATTATTGAGGAAAACTTCGGCAGTTAACTGTCGAGAAAACCTCAAACCTGTTTTTTTTTTTGACAAAAACCATAAATTGTCATTACTAATATTTATTGATTTTGAATGTTTCAATCATTATTTTGGTACGTTTCAAACAATTGTGGTATTATATACTTATGCATATACATCTTAATAAGAATAGCATTTAAATCAGTGTAAAAATTAAGCATTTGAATATTGTTTGCACATTACTTAAATAAAAATAATAATTTGTACCAAAAAAAATCGTTAAAATAATTGTGCATAACGATTTTTTTTTAAGGTATAGTATGTTGTTATATTTTCTACATTAAAATAATTGTGCACAACTATTTTTTTTTAAGTAATTATCAAAACAATATTCAAATGTTTAATTTTTACACTCGCTGAAATGTTTTTCGAGGACTTAAATGCTCTTTATTTTTTTTTGTCAATATTTAAATGATATTCTTATTAAGACATATATGCATAAGTATAATACTGCAATTGTTTGAAACATACCAAAATAATGATTGAAACATTCAAAATCAATAAGTATTAATAATGACAATTTATGATTTTTGTCAACAAAAAAAAAACAGGTTTGAGGTTTCCTCGGACCTCGGCAGTTAACTGCAGCCGGTTTACTTCCTCGACAGTTAACTACTGAGAGGTATTTTCGTTTTTTACATGTGTTTTCAGTCCTATCAAATATGTGAACAACAATTTTATATATTATATGGTCGGTATGAACAATTAACCTAAAAATTTATAAGGTCTAAGATTAGTTTGTAGTATATTATATGTTTATTTTGTAGGGTCGTATTTCGAAAGTGTAATATGATATGTTAACATGTTTAAAAATTAATTTCATATGAACGTATTAAATAATTAACAATATCTATGTTTAAATAAACTAATGAATCAATAGATCAATGAGATAAAATTCATTTTGATATTTAACATGACATTTTAAAGAATCGATTATATAACATCATATTTCAATTTTAATTTATAATATACATTTAAATATGCAACAAAAAAAAAGCGTAAAGTAATAAGCTTAAATTAATCATTTTTTTTTATCATTTATAATATGATATTTTCAGCTAAACAGACTTTTAAAAAATGTCTTATCTAAATCTGACATAGGCTAAATCATCCGTCCCTATGATCGGGCTTGGCTTATCCCCACCCATGTATGATTCACACTTATTTTAATTAATCCCAAGCCATTAGCCCTTAGTTATCTATCATTTCATCACACCAAGAAGCAGCTCAAGTGGAGCCTATTGGGTCCCAGCAAGGCAGCAGTCGGTTAAATGAGAAAAGGAAAAAAAGGGATTTTACATCTTTACAAAGGATACTCAAAGAGCATCATCTAACAAAGCCGATAACAAATTAGACGAAGGCTTCTGAAGCATAATTAGAATTAATAGCTCCCGGCTTTGCTAGAACATCCGTACAAACATTTCCTTCGCGAAACGTATGACGAAAATATATGATACAATCTTTCTACACGAGATCTCTAATAATCTCTGGCTCATTAGCATAATGACGAAACTAAGACGTTTCTTTAATGACGAGTTAAACCACATACAAGAAATCCGAAAAGCACATTTCTTTCCTAAATTCAATCAGCCAATACATCCTGATGTCCACTAAAAGTGCTTGTTTTCCTGCCTAGAAAATATTGGACAAACCTACACTCATGTAGAAACCAAATTGAAATGTTCCATCATGGTTATATATCAAGCCACCAAACCATGCCTCCATGAATTAATACCTATTCACATTGACAACCATGACATTCATGTTCCCTTTATTTCAACACACCTCACGTATTTTTTTTTTTTAAGGGGTGGGGAGGGGAGGATATTCCACATTATCAATGGAGCTAAGACACTCATTTCAACCACTAATTAGGCCACTAGGATCTTCGAAATATTGTCCATGACCAACCTTGTGACACATTGTTTGAACATCACTAAACTAACAGTCAGTATAAATTTCAACTAGGCTTGGAGATAACATTAGACATGAAAATGGTTCGTCTTCAATACAAAGAGGGAAAGTAGGTGTTCAAAGAACTCCTCGATGATACAAGAGACATCTAGTGGGGGAGACTTGTGGTATGTTTGCCACAAGAAAAATTGCACACTAGCCAAGAGATTTAACTATCAAATCCACATTCATGAGAAATTTCATCATGATGTTGAGATAAAAGTCAATTATAAACATTTTTTTGTTGTATATTAACCATTCAAACTAGCAATTTGAGGGGTTTATTGAAAAATCATGTCCTCGCATTTGGTCTAATGTTTTGGAATTTGCTTGGGTAACAATTTAAATCCATTTACCTAAATCCATCAAACTACTCGTCCATCCAATATTTATTTTCCCCCTAAATTCAGTACATCAATTATATAATATTATAAATTCATTGATAAAAATTATAAATAAATATTTTTTTAGGGTAGAAAATAAATATTTTCCATATACAATTATTTAAAAATTATACAATTTTATTAAATATTAAAATTACCACCACAATTGTTGTGAACCGCCACCACCACCAGTCGCTTCTGACCATTACCTTCAACCACATCTAGAAATCATCATTTAAATAAATAAAATTTAAACATTTTTTTAAAATAATGAAATTACTTTTAAGCAAAATTAGATTGTAAAAACATCACTCCCCATGAACATAGCTCAGTTGGTAGGGACATTGCATAATTTATGTAGGGTCGGAGTTCGAACCCGGACACCACACTTCCCCACATTTAATTGTGTGAGCTCTAGCCACTAGGCTATTAAACCAAAAATATAAAAAAAAAATTGTAAAAACATCATATACTACCTAAAACATCCTAAGTCCTAACTATGTTGGCATCCTCTCGATATCATCTATCACTTACACCACTCTAATAGGTGTTTTAAGATGAATTCATCCATTAAAAATTGTGCATAAATGAATTAGATAATTTGTATTTAATTTTATAATTGAATTTTATTATTTAATTTTCAGCAAAATGAAAATAGATTAATATTAATTCTTTTCATTAATCCATTAAAATCCAAACTCAATTTGTCCAAAAAGTTAGTTACCACCCCCTACCCTTAATCAGTGAATCAAAGCCCCTATTCACTAAAAAAAATTTAGGCTGAAATGCAATTTTGATCCTCCTATTTTTAATCTTGTTAACTTTTGATACCCTATTTTTTAAAACCAACTTTTTGGTCCCCTATTTAGAAAGTCAACGAATTTTTTTGATCTCCCTCCTATTTTGATGATACGGCTCACTCATTAATGACATAGTTCCTACATATTGCCTACTTGGTATCGTCATTAGATATCTTATTCCACTTAATTGTAATTAAAATTTAATCATTTTTTTAATAATTAGAATTAAAAAAAGATTGAAAATAAAATGTTTATATCATTGAAGAACCCTAACTTATAAAATCCCTATATTGATTTTCCTCCCCAAACCGCAGAAAAACCCAAATCAGACAGAGGCGCGTATCTAAGTCAAATGAGTTCCACGATATGCAGAATGAGGGAGACACATTTGGCCTTTGAGGATTGTTATCTCCGGACATGATTATCCTTCGATGACGTCGAGGCTAGTTTCGGCACCACATTATAGTACCCTTTAATTGTTACATCCACATCAGATGTTATTCGATGGGGAACATGTCTATTTTTTTGTGCAATGCATATCTTGATGAAAATTGCTCGAATTTTTCTATTCACATCTCATGTATTTTTCTGGTTACACCCAAATTTATTTAAAATTTTACAATAATATCAAAATTACCTTTTTATATAAATTTTCTTAAAACCTTGATTTCATTCACTGTCACTGTAAAATTTCACCCACAAACAATCACAGATGTTCAATTAATCAATATATAAGATTAAAGAGTGAATCAAAATATCTTTCATCCATACTCTATTGCATATAAGTAAGTGAATTTATTGTTGTTGTTCAACGTTGGTATGTTATGCACTCTACAACGACGGTTATTTGATGGTGCAGCACCCACACGTTAACGTTAATTAACGTTGTCGAGGTTAACTAAAATTTAGTTTAAGTAGATACATGTAAACTTAGTTTACATAACCTACTTCATGTACATACTTAAAAAAGATTACATAGAATCATTAAACAAGGTTGAAGAGGTTAAAACAAAATTTAACGTTTAGTATGTACAGTTAAACTTAGTTTACATGACCTACTTAAACTATGTTTACATGACCTACTTAAACTATGTTTACTACTTAAACTGAGTTTGAAATAGGAAACAAGGAAGATGTGTTAGTTTTCTTGGTGAATTTGAAAATTAAATTTGATTTAAGGTTAATTTGGTCATTTTGGGGTGTAACCAGAAATACATAGGGTGTAATTAGAAAAATTCAAGTTGCTCTTATTCCTTATGGTTTTGCTCATTTTCTTGATTCAACGTGAGTTAACTCACACTCGGTATTTTTCTGCGTGAGTTAACTTACGCTGACACTTTTAAAATCGGTTCAATCACTTTTTAAGTTGGTTCAACCGATCTTAAAAGTGTCAGTGAAAATTAACTCACGTTGAAAATGCCGAACATGAATTAACACACATTAAATTTAAGGAAATGAGCAATTTCGTAAGTGAGAAGAGCAATTTTCAGATCTTGATGGTGCTTGATCCAATCATCATTGGGTTGGGCCATCAAGGCCCATGACTCTTCGGTCAACTAGGAAGAAACAAAACAAAAAAAAAACAATAAACAAACAAATGTTGGAATATAGGCGTTTCTAGCTGGGAATAGTACAGGCTAAAATGTCTCCTAGAAACCATTCTAAAATCCAAAGGAAAACCCCTATAAATTCTTTGTCCACTGTTGTCCTCTTTATCTCTAAAGTTAATACCCAAAGAAAATTGACACAATAATTCAACTAATCTAACCTACTTGGATTAAGTGCAACAAGTATTACTTGGAATATCGAGTTTCAATGCAAGTATTATCATAAGATTTCAGATTTTGAATGCAATTTTGATGACTAGTCTAATACATACTACTGACTTTAAACAGGCCCTTACAAGTAAACGGTTCCTCAAATTAGTCGTTATTGAGCCGAATGTCAAGTTTTAAAAAACCTAAAAGATAGTCCATCTAATCATTCAAGCTAATAACAAAAACTGCAACTTTCATCTCAAAGTCAATGGTACTAAAGTTAAAATTAACTTGATAATTTAATTGCACAATTGCACCGGTATAGTTCATGACTTGGTTCTTAATATTTCAATTTCATTTTCCCTCGTATACGATTAAGTCTAGATAACACTTGCATACCATTAAGAGATCAATATTATATAATATTGGTCAATTAAGTTGTACCATGTGACACACTCTTAAAAAAAATTATATTAAATAAAACACTTATAAAATAACATTGATATGCGACACATTTTAATTGATCAATGGTATATAATGGTACACAAGTCTATTTAAGTTAATTTATTTCAAAAAAAAAAGTCTATCTAAGTTAATTAAGTTAAAAAAATATAATAAAGTAATAAGTTGGATAGATGTAACCAACCACTACTTTACTACTACTCCGTGGACCTAAAAAAGGGGGTCCTTCATTGACATTTAGTACGAACTTTCTCTGAGTAGAAACTGTAAAAAGCAAGAAAAAGTGATTAATTGGTCACAAGATTTGTGGCGGGTTTCTCTTTTAAAAAGAAAATTTTCATACCAAAGACAAAAAAAATAGGAAACCCACGTTCCTATTTAACATTTCTAACCGTCTTTCACAACTCACCGCATCACTGTTCCACTTTCTTCACACAATCTAGTAACTAAACAAAAACAACCTTAGCCAAATCTAACATTTACAAAACATCATCAATTATCACATTTTACAAACAACAAAATAATGATGAAGTGGGGTGCAAAAAAACCTTCTTCTTCAGCATCATCAGCATCATCATCTTCTACTTCTTCTGGTCCTTTTTCTTGGCTTTCTAAGTTGAAACATATGAGAATCAATTCAGATTCAAATCATGCAAAAATGAAGCAGAAAGAAAAGAAGAATTCTCCACCTTCATGTTTTGAGATTGGTGGAAAATATGGTAACAAAAGTGGAAGAAAACAAGGTATAGTCAAGTTAAAGGAGGAGGATATTATTGGTTTAGAAGATCAAAGAAAAATGGTGAATGATAAGAAGTGTTTGATGAAGATTGATGAGTATGAATATGATAGAGAAAAGGAATATGAAAATATAAGGAGAAGATTTGAGAGAAAAGCACAACAGGTTTTGGAAGAACAATTGTTGAAATTAGAAAGAGAAGCAAAAGAAGTAGAAGATGTTAAATTTCAATATGAATCTCCAAGAACAATTTGTACACCAAGAACATCACATTCTTTTGCTTCTTCTAATGCAGATTCGACGAAGAATTCTTCTAGCTTAAGAAATATTCGTTTTGCGAAAAATGAAATTGCATCTTCTCAGAAGAAAGAAAGTCATGAGAAGCATAGTTTGAAAAAACATGAAGAGTTGAAGGTAAAGACTCAAGAAAAACAAAGGAGGAAACCAAAGAAAGTTTCAAGGGTGAAAATATATTCACCAAGATTGGTTTCAAAGGTTGAAATATGCAGAATAAAGGCATTAGAAGAAATGAGGAACAAAGCAAAACAAAAGATGAAGAAAGAAAGGGAAGAAGAGATTGTGGAGGAAATTATTAGTACTAAACCAGAATTAGATAGTTTTGCTGTGATTAAATGTTCATCAAATCCAAAGCAAGATTTTAGAGATTCAATGATTGAGATGATTGAAGAGAAACAGATTAGTAAGGCAGAAGAAATGGAAGAGTTGTTGGCATGTTATTTGACTTTGAATGCTGATGAGTATCATGATCTTATAATCAAAGTATTTAGGCAGGTATGGTTTGATATGAGTCAATATGGTTTAGGTGTTAGATCAGAAATGAAATGGGGTTTCTATGAATGATAATTACCAATTAGAGTAGTTAATTAACTGGCTTAACCAGAAATGTAAATAGTTTGTGTTTATTGTAATTTTGCATGTATTTGGTGTTCTTGTTATGCTTTAATGTAACTTGAAACTCTTCTGTTTATCCACTTATTTAGGCATTTCAGTGTTGGTATACACTCTGCATATATTTTGTCAAATTTCATGTTTCTAGCTGACATAGTCTTCTATGGCCACAAGACCGAATCATAGTGTTTAGGCATACATACAAAGAGACATTTTTTCTAATAAAAAAAAAGTAAAATAAATATTTTGGGACAAGTGCATCATTGTGTATACTTAAATACTATGCATTTGATTTTGTGACCAAGTATTTCTCATTTCTAACATGTAGTTAACTACCAGCAACAATTATTTTTTTCATGCTTATATATTTACATATGATATATTTTATTGCTACAATCAAATAAAGATTATCTATAGTCAATATTTGACGCTATCGGCTATAAGTCAATAGCTATGGCAATGGGGTGGGGTTGAATTTTGTCTCTCATATCTTCGACTAATCAAACCCTACCCCTATCTCTTTCTCGATTGAAAATGGATACTCATCCGATCTATAAAAAAGGATAAATATTTTCTAGTCAATCGGGTTTGTGTCTAAGAACGAGCATCAACACTTTTTCCATGATCTGATATTCAATATTTGAATCCGAACTTACACTCAATTAAAGAAGGATTTTTTTTTTCTAGTAAGTCGGGGCAAACTTAAAACGGATATCGGATTCGACTCTTTTGTACGCCTACTCAGCATTGAATTCAGACATAAGCTATTATTGTTTTTAAAGTAGGTTATGTAGGAAAATTTCAAACAATGATATAAAAAGAGACATGTAATTGGAATATTAGCAAACAAGAGTTAATGCACGCTCTACCATGCACATCATGTTTGGATGTATTGGGAAGATATTACAGAATAGAAGTAAAAGAAATTAAATGACTAAATTTCTATATAAATAAACTTTATATATTTTCAAATTAGTTAATGTGGCGTCAGGGCAAACAGGGTACTATTTTTCCATCCTGCAGTACTGCAGCCTTAAGAAAAAAGCTTCCTGCATTTGATACTTACTGTACGTATACTAAACTGAACTCCACTTTTAGTTTGTCACATACAACGATAGTCTAATTTTAGTTTGCACGATTAAATTGTGCGGATTAGAGTTCAAAATATCTCAATTTTTACAATCAGGTCTATCTATTTGTTAACCGTTCCATTGTTAATATTAGGAGCCAATAAAGTCGATATTAACGAATGTTAGAAACCTGATTGTAAAATTGAGATACTTAGAATCCAATTGTGCAATCATGATATCTAAACAACTAAAACCTATACATTAGACAGCATTATCATGCAAGTATGAAAAATACAATACTAGTAAATTAGGATATGGATGTCTTATTTCTAACGCATAATTTCATAACACGGTCAGTCCAAAAAAATAAGGCGGCTGAAACACATGCCTTAGACCCTAAATTTGGGTCCGGAAATCCTTATGCACCTTGTATAAATCCCAACCCATTAACCGGTAGTCCAAAATAATTGCTTCGTACACCCCAATCCATTTTGTCATACACCCCAAGCGAAACCACAATTCCGTTTCTTCATCTTCTCCAACACGATACCGGATTTTCATTAATTAATGGCAAGTTTATTTCTGCAATTCACGTGTTCACTTTACTGATATGTGGTCATGGCAATACATATATGCACAAGTCTTTAATTTTTGGATTAAGCTTTTAGCAAAACAATATATACATATGCTTGACTTGGTAACAGTCAACATTTGCATAACAATCCAGTGTCCACGGCGACACCGACACGATACACTTGATTTGCAGAAAGGGTTGTTGCTGAATTGAAACAAACTTCAGGGTATGGATTACTGAAACCATAAGTATGGTTTAATCGTTTTGATAGTCTTGTATGTGAAACAAAGATAATTGTGTAATGGTTTTGATAGTCTTGTATGTGAAATCAAGATAATTTTGTAATGGTTTTTAATGAAATTATTATTGTTACATGATTTTAAATAATGATTAAGATGTTATACACTGAAATTATTACTGAAACCGTAATTATGGTTTAATGGTTTTGATAGTCTTCTATGAGAAACCAAAATAACTGTCTAATGATTTTTCTATGGGTATGGTTTATGTGAGTTGTACTCCAAAACCATTTAATGGTTTTCTTTGATCCAGCAGGGTGCATATGACAATCAAAAATCAAAAACATATGGAATTTTCTAACCATGACAAAACATTTTCAAAACCATCAGATTCAGGCACCGACTTTGAATTCTTAGCAACAAAATCACAGTTCTCAGAAAAATTCCCAATTTGATTTCGACATTTTCTCAAACCAGGTCCATCATCGATTTCCCCAATCAAATTCAAATCAATCCCAAATCAAATTCAAACCGTATTCACTTTGCTGTGGAATTCGGTGAGAACATTTCGGATCAAAGAGAAGCGATTCTAGCAAAGAAAAGAGTTTGAGATTGAGAACGAGTTGTTGTAACTCGCGGTTGAAGCCCTGTGAGACTCTGTCAGAGAACCGAGTTAAAAGAAGAAGCAACTCGTCTTCGTTTTCGTTGTTGTTGCCAGAGACGAGAGAGGAGAGGGTGGTGATGGTTTCACGATCGATCCATTATGAAGTTCAGATTCGATAGTTGCAGCGGTTTTAGAGATGGAGTGAGATGAGAGGAGAGGAAGCCTAAGATTATTACACGTGTACACTAGATCTGATGGTTGTGAAGTGTTTATGCAGGGTGCATAAAGATTTCCTTATGTACCATAACTTTTGCCCCAAATTTTAGCTAAAAATAAAGGCCTCACAATCAATTTGTTTATATATAACACCTTTGAGAAAACATGGTACCAAAAGAAAATATCCTTCACCATACACAAAAACTTTTTTTTCACTGTTTTAAAAATTTCTTCCGCCCTATGATTTTTCTATACACCAGTCCTTTATTTATTGTTAAAAAGTTACGGCTTATTATTTCATAAAAAATAAAAATAAAACACTGCACTTGCTTTTAACTTATTTTTTGTGTAGAATTGCGGTTGGAATTTCATTCTCACAGCTGAGACATTCTTCTCGTGAAAACCATAAAGCTACAAAACACAACTTCCACTGTGACATGGTATTTCAATGTGGTTTAAGAAAAAAACAAGTGTTTATATTGAATAAGTCTCACACTGTGCGGGTTTTAGGCTGTTGGATATATAATTGTTGAGTATGATCCATTAGACATAGAAAGGTTTTAGGGAGCCAAGCTTCATTAAGAAGCTCCCTTTCGGCTGACCTTAAGTTTGGCTCAAATGTGTGTTAAACCCAATTGTTTGTTGTGGAGGGGCGATTGGGATGCGGGGGTGATACTAGAAGTTGGTATTGAAGTTGTAGCTTGTTTGGAGTCTTATATTGTTGAGTGTGTAAATGTGTTTAGTCACCTTCATCTTTTGATCTAACTTTTAGGATGATATTCAAAGTCATTTTTTTTTTGAAAAAGCTAAACTAACCCTTTTAAATTGACACCAGAGAGAATCAAACCTGAGACCTGCACGCTCGCAGGTCCTAAGTTAATACCACTAGGCTAACCCAAATAAGTTGATATTCAAAGTCATTTAACATGCTAACAAAGTCGGATTAAACATTACAATATGAAAATTAGACCTAATACCCACACTAAACATGATGACGGGTATTGCTCAGGTTCTCAATTGAATTATAGATGTGTCTAAATACCATCTTTCATTGAGCTATTTTTGTGATAAAATCTAATCTCACTAACAAATAAAATGAGAGAATTCCAACCTAATTATTACAACTCACAAAAGCAACTACAAAGTGGAGATACTACAACAAAACAAAAACAAAAATAGGAATCACTACAAAATCCTAGGCAAACATTGCTGGATTCTGCATCCTATTCTCTTAGGGATACAAGAAGTACACGTCGCCCATTTCTTTTCAGCATTTAATTCAACCAATCTTGTTTATAAGAAATATTTTGGTCAACAAGATTGGTCTATCTAGTTCAAAATTTGCTATATATATGTTAACTTTTGTTACCTAAATTAAATGTTTCTTATAAATAACACCGAAGAGAGTTGATGACATGCTGTCATTATGTAATTTTCTATGTAAATTTGTCACATTTTAGAGTTCATAAGGCAATTTAAGCAGCAAGAAAGCAGGAAAACTGAAGAAAATGCAAAGATTAAAAACGTGTCACGATTTGGCTAAATCGTGACACGATTCCATAAGCAGAATGCAGTGTTTCGAAATTAAGGAAAACGTGTCACGATGGCTAAAACGTGACACGATTTGAGGAAACCCTAATTCAGTTTCTTGTTACACAAGGTAAAATCGTGGCGCGATTCACTTAAAACGTGACACGATTTTGGGCGAAATTCTGTGCCTATTTAAGCTGAAGACTATTCAAAAAACAGGGGTTACGAATCTTCGAGAGCAAAGTGCGATTTTGACATCCAGAGACGGCTAGGAGGACGATTTCTTCATCCTTTTATCAGTTCATGTATGTTTTAATTCCTATATTGATTATGCTATTTGTAAACTCGATTATGAGTAGCTAAATCTCTTATAGATTAGGTCTGAGATGATTCTATGTAACCCTAATTGACCCATGTTGCTGTGAAACTTTATTATTTGTGAATGACAATCTAGTTTTTATTCAATTCAATTGTTTTAATGCTTTTATATCTTGATCACATATAAAAATCGTGAGAATGAATGACTACTGACCCTAGCTTTCAACTTAGACCCATTGAATTGTTCTAATCAACATGGTTAGTCTAGGAATGGATAATCATTTTTTAGTGATATTAGGTTAACGTGCTTAAACCTTCAAAGATTATTAGACCACCTAAGGAATTAGGGGGTGTAGTTTAAGAATAGGGTCCTAACTCAAGGGATTGATTATGGCTATTTTGTTAACTATCGTGGAACTAGAAAATCATTCATAAATATAGGGTGCAGTATACCAATTAGGGGAACATAGAAGATTCGAAAGACCTGATCTCATCTCTCTCATATTTTCTTAACAACTCTTTATTTTCTGTTAATTGATTTCATAAAATCAAACCAAACCAACTGCCTAGTGGCAAAGCAAAATAACTTTTATACATCCTATTAAATAACAAATTTGAATTATTGAAATTAAAACAGTCTTTATAGAAACAATATTTTTACTACTTCGATAATTTTTGATACATTTGCCAAACTTTTTATCAAGAGTATATAATAGCTACACAATGCCAAAATAACTAATTAATAATGGTTGTATAAAGCCAAGTAAACAGTCTCAAGTTACAGTACCAGTTCCAGAGTATGGTTGCATGGAATTATATATATAACTGTTAAAAAGTAGATGGCATTAAAATTTCCTTCTTGCAAATAGTGCCATCTGATTTAATCATGCTGAAAGCAGAGCCTTTGTCCTCAGCAACATAATATGGCAAAACTAGTTGTTTGATACAGTACGTGTAAGAATTTCTGCCTCATGTCTATGCTATACATAATTCAGTCATAATATTTTTGGAACTTGAAATTCATACCTATCATTAATTAATAAATAAATACTAACATTGAAGACTTTCTCTTTTGCATGATTTTAAATGACCGGCAATCCAACAAAGTGTGCATTCCATTTTGGCATGTATATACCAACTAACATTTTACTGCATGATGCATGGTAAAATCTATAGTTTGATTTTGACAATTTACCTATCATAGTAATTTTTATATCATATAGATATGTAGATTCCAAACGGATCCTCATTGTTTACTTGTTATGAGAATTTCACTGTTAATCCTAATCTAATCCCAAAAAAGGTTTGGCAATTGGAAAATAAATTAGTGTGTCTGATTCTATCGTGACAAATATTTTTTTTGGTTACACTATCGTGACAAATATTAATTTTGAATTAATCATTTTTAGTTAAATATAAAAGTTATTTGTATTTTGATATATTCACGTAAAAATTAGGTGAAAAATAAATTTGAGTCTTTGTTTTAAAAAGACTAAAAATGTATGTGATGATAACCATCCAAATTCCAAAGTATAGATGTGTCAAAAGATAAAAAAAATACTAAAACAAGTCTCAATACAAATACTCAAGACCAAAGTCTCAATACATAAAACTCAAACCAAAGATGTCAAACATGTAGAAGAATGTGTCCACCATCGATTAAGTTCAAATTTGAAACCTTTACCATATGTTTTGAGTCACACCACCATGACACCAATTTTAAAAAATTGTAAAGTTTGAAGTTAAAAAGACGAAATCTCCAACTTCAAGCTAGAATCAATTTTACAACAAAAGTATTTTTACTTGATAACATTCAAGGTGGAATTTCACATGGGAAAGGCCAATTCTTTTCCACTATGGGCAGATTGGATTCAATGATTAGATTAAGTGAAAAACATATTTTTAACATGCACTCTCAACACTAGATTTTTTTTCACACTATCTTCCAACAATTTTAAAAATGCTGAAAATTAATTTTCAGACATTAAAAAAAATCAAAAAAATAGAAAAAAATTCAGATAAGTTTTTTTTAAAAAATAATTCTGTAATTCATTTATTGAATGTTAGAAAGAATTTGAAAAATCGAAAATTTATTTATTTATTTTTCAATAAAAATAAAATTCTTGAAACTAAGATAAGTTTTTATTTTTCTAAAAAGAATATTTTTTTTTAATTTCGTAATAAAGTAAGATATTCTGAAAAATAAAATAAAAATCCTAAAAAAATTATTTTGAAATTAAAGTTTTTTATTTTTCTAAAAAAATAAAATTCTGGAAAATAAGTTTTTTATTTTCAAAAAAGATTATCTAATTTTTTGTTTTTATACTAAAAAAAGTTTTATTTTTAAAAAAGTTTTTTAGAATCTTTGAAAAAAAATTGCACTTTTTTTAATTTGGAATGGTGGTAAAAGTGTGTGCAAAAATCTAGTGTGGGGAGAGTATGATAAAAATGTTCTATTGATTTGATCTAATGGTTAAATACCAACTTTTCCATGGTGGGAAATGATTGATCTTTCCCATGTGAAATGCCACCAACATTCAAATACATCAAAATCATTTTTATGTGTGTGAAATCACAAAACTAATAGAAAACATGCATTTTATGTAGAACAATTTTTTTTAAAAAATGAATGAGGAGGGTTGAATATTCTTTTCTCTTTTAACTGTTTTTGTCTTTGACAGTTGCAAGTAGCAACATTATTAGTGACAAAGTCACCTCAGTAACTGTTTTACAGGTCACAAATCAAAGTCTTGTTGTTTCGTTAAAAAAATGCAACTCTCTTACTACAGTGTACAAAAAAAAAAAATGCAAATCCATCACTGTTTGGATTTATTTCTTAATTTTACTAAATATTAATTGGACAAGATGTTGTTATTTTATTAGTCCACATTCAGACCTTAGTATGTATGTACGATGTGTTCTTTATAAATTTGGTATGAAGTTGATTGTTTATGATAAATTAAGAAGTAGTTGTGTAATACATTCATTAATCACAACAACAGTAACCATTTACATTGCATATTTTATTGTGTAAAATACATTGAAATTATAGTAGATACAATCTAAAATTTTGTGACATATTAGGTTTTTGCCCTCTTTTATAATAAAAAAAATAAAAAATTGTGACATCATGCTGACCAGTAAATCTTAGCTTATGGTCCCTTCCTTCAAAAAAAAAACCCTTATTTCCTCGATACAAGAACTAAATTTGGGTACGATTGAAATTCTTTTGTGTGTGAAAGAAATATGTTTATAGCATTTCATTAGATATCAAATTGGTACAATGTGGTACCTCAATATAAATTTAGGAGTTAATTCGAGATGTGACTATCCTTCCTAAAGCATGAGCGACCTTGCCTTATAATAAACTTGACACTAGAGTTTGTTAAAGAAGTTTGACACAAACGGATACAAGCATCCATAATGACACCAAATTCGATAAAATCACCTCTACTCCTTGCATAATAATCAACGACTTTCTTCGAGTCCACTTCAACATCAGCATTCACTAATTGTAACTCATTAATCCACACAATGGTGTGATATAGCCCCAAAGCTTCGCCAACTTCCACCAAGCATAAGGGTGTAATCCATAGAATTTTAGACAACACATAACACCCTTCCTCGTCTCGAATACACATACCTATCCCTACTCTATCGAGGGATGTTGAGAATGACGTATCAACATTACATTTTAGCCTCCCCATTGCTTGTTTCCGCCATCGTTTCTCTACTATTCTGCTAGTCTACTGTACCACTAGTCTGTTGGTCTGTTGTCGCGCTATTGTTGCTACAATTATGCCTTGTACCAGCAACGCGTGCATTTTGAAGTCTGTTCGCATAACGCCAATCCTCTAATAAGTGCTTCGCGCGCTCCAGAATGCTGTTTTGCTGTCGAATTATGAGATTTCTGCTCTTCCACATACTTCAAAGGATAGTAGCAGGGCCGACCCTAGGCATAGGCCAGGAGTGCGATGGCCTAGGGCCCATGCCTATAGGGGGCCCTAAAAAAAAGTTTATTTGCGGGGGTATATAGCAAGAACTAGATTTCGGGGGTGTATATAGTAAAATATACCAATAGACAGGCCCGAAACATTGACATTGAAGACTGGGTTGTATTGTTTTAACCCTTTTGATGAAAATTGTTATATATACCCTATATAAAACAAAGCTTTCTATTTACACCCTCCCAAATAAAACCTTTGTTCATGATAATGTGCCAATAAATTTGTGATATTTTTTGGGCCCTTTGTTCTTAATAATGTGTCTCACTAATATTAAAAATATTTGTGATATTTATTATCTAGAAAATTGGGAGAATCTTCCCAACTAAACAAATTATATTTTAGTTGAAAATTAGCCTAATAGAGAAATTTCAGTCTATTTCGCAGGAACAATTATTCTCTAATTCTATGATATTTTAT
>Ga0209282_1000372_pt1 | contig 21889 bp, 20 predicted proteins | sample Mtrugardesep15_FD_187529 | JGI IMG/M metagenome (GOLD analysis project Ga0209282, IMG submission 187529) | Root nodule microbial communities of legume samples collected from California, USA - M. trunc garden sep15 (SPAdes) (version 2) | ecosystem: Host-associated > Plants > Roots > Nodule...
TGGAGGATGGCGATCCGCAGCGCATTTTTTACAGCCAGCCCGTTCGAAAGATCGGCAAGGTGGAAACGCAATTCGAAATCCAGCGAAAAATCGCCGAAACGCAGGAATTCCACATGCGGTTCCGGGTTGCGCAGCACCGGTGGCTGGGCGCGCACCAGCTCCAGCAGAATATCCATCACCTGCTGCGGATCGGAATCATAAGCCACGGAAACCGGAATTTCCGCCCGCATGATGCGGTTGCGGTGTGTCCAGTTCCCGACAGAAGAATTGATAAATTCCGAATTCGGCACGATGATCGACTGGCCACGAAAAGTTTCGATTTCGGTGGCGCGCACGGAAAGCCGCTTGACGGTTCCCTCCGTCGTGCCGGTCACCACCCAGTCTCCCACCTTGAACGGGCGTTCGACCAGGAGGATGAGGCCCGAGACGAAATTCGAGACGATGTTCTGCAGACCAAAACCAATACCGACCGAAAGGGCGGAAGCGACCAGCGCCAGGCTTGAAAGATTGAGTCCGGCAGAGGAGACGCCAAAGATGGCCGCAACGGCGATGCCGAGATAACCGATGCCGGTTTTGACCGAGTTGCGCACCCCGGCATCCACCTGGCCCCGCGCCATGACGTTATTGTCCAGCCACTTCTGGAACCAGCGGGTGATGATATAGCCGATGGCGAAGACGAGGACGCCGCCGAACAGACCGATCAGCGAGATGGAGGCATTGCCGACGGTGATGCCGGTCAGCAGGCGATAGGCCCAGCTTTCGATATCGCCCGGCTGGAAACCCCAGGAAAACAGGATGAGCGGCACGCCGAAAGCAAGCGCCACGACATAGATGCCGAGCCCTGCAGCAAGGCCGGCCTGATCGAGCGCAACCGGGCCGAGGCTGAAACGCCGCGCGAGATAACGCCCGGCAAGGGATTCGCCAAAGGCACCCTGCCGCGAAATCGCCTTGCCGGAGAGAATGCCGATATACATGGTCGCCAGCACCGCACCGGTCGCGACGATCTGAGTGGCGAGGAAACGCGCAAGCCCGACATAACCGGTCAGGCAGGCGCCGATGAGGATGAGGCCACCCACCCGCAGCAGAATGACGAGCCAGCGCGGCAGGCGCTGATTGCCGGTGTCGTAATCCTGCCCCTCGCCGATCATCGGCCGCAGGAACGATACGGTGAGCAGAATGAGCCCGATGATGATGGACGCGATGAAACTCTTGGCGACGGTGACGATCAGCGGCGAATAAAGCGTCTCGCTGATCGTGCCGAACAAATAATCGAGACCGTTGACGAGCGCCATCAGCAGCACCGCCGAAGACAGCGTATGCGCGCCCTTGTTGGACACCTTCAGCAGGCGCCATTCCGGCTGCGTCGGCGCAAAGATCGCATAGCTCAGTCGCGAGACGAAATAAACAAACCCGGTGATCGCCATCGCGCCGAACAGGATCGGCGCTATGTCGGACCGCAAGACGTTGAAATTATCGAGGAAGAAGGCCGAGGTGACGAGAAACAGGAACAGCGACAGCGATTGCACCATGGTCGACCAGAAGGCCACCGAAAGCCTCCTGAGATAAGAAGGCTCGCCCGTAAAGGCACGCCGGTCCATGCGGCTGCCGAAAAAGCGGTAACCGCCGACCAGAAACAACAGCGCCGCCATGATCGACAGCATCACGGCCCCGAACATCGGCAACCGCTTGTAGTTCCAGACATAGGCCGTCCAGTTGCTGAAGGCATTGTTGAGATTGGTAAGCTCGGCCAGAAAGGCGGAGGATGCGTCGCCCAGCGTCTGGGCGGAAACTTCCGTGCGCTTGAACAGGGTGGCGGCAAAAAGCGCCCGGCGAACCGCCGTGATATTGTTGGAAATCTGCGCGGCATTGTTGGCGGTGGCCTCCACTTCGCCCGCCATGGCATTCACCTCGCCGCGCTCCGCCGTCAGCCGGTTTCGTTCTTCCGTCACCAGGCTTGCCTCCGGCGGCTGGCCTTCGCCTGGCGCCGCACCCAGTGCATCCAGCCGGGTCTTGATCTGGTCCAGCCGTGCCCGAAGTTTGGCATTGGCGGCTGCGGCATCGGCAGCGATGCCATCGGCCCGCCCCTTGAGGTCAACCAGTTGGACGTCGTCGCGTCCACCCGCCTCCACCTGCCCCGAGATGAATGCGATGTCCGTCTTCCATTTTTCGAGATCTGATCTCGTCTGCTCGACCGTAGAGGCCTGGATGGCGCCCGGCGCTGCCGGCGTCGTTGTTTCCTGCGCGAGGGCCGGCATTACCCAGAGGCAGCTGAGGAGGGCAAAAAGAACGACCAGAATCGGGGCCATGCCGCCACCTCGCCTGCCAGCAACCGCTCGCCCGCGCCACACCCGTCCGCCATTCATCCATCCGCCGAACATCAATCGCACATCCATGCCTTTCGTCTCTTTGCGCCGCTTCAGGCTATTTAGCGCCTGTGGCGCGGAAAACCACCCGCATCAGGCGAGGTTTTCAGGAGTTTGCTTGCTTTTCACCACAGGAATCATCACCTTTGATGATGCAGCAACATGGGAGGAAATCATGGAATCTGCTGGCATTGGCTGGATTGCAGCTATCATCATCGGTGGGGTCGCCGGGTGGCTCGCCGAACAATTCATGAAAAGCAATATGGGTGTTTTCATGAACATCCTTCTTGGAATCGTCGGCGCGATCGTCGCCAACGCCATTCTTGCAGTATTTGGAATCGTTTTGACCGGCTGGCTCGGTTATCTCATTGCCGGCTTCGTCGGCGCCTGCATCCTCATCGCCATCGGCAGAGCTTTCAGACGCGGGTGAATAAAGGAAAAATCCGTAAAACCCCGGATTTTCAGGCTTTTCCAGCGCGACTGAAATTTTTTCGTCACAAAAATCGAAGAAATTTCATTTCCGCGCTGGACAAGCCCAAACTTCCCCTTTATAGCCCCCCTCACACCGCCACACGGTGCCGGTCGGGTGATTAGCTCAGTTGGTAGAGCAGCTGACTCTTAATCAGCGGGTCGTAGGTTCGAGCCCTACATCACCCACCAAATTCTCCTTTAATGGCATGATGTTGCGATGCTTGCTTAAAGCATCGTATTGACGTTTCATTTTGACGTCTGCCTGTATAGTCCACCTCGGCAGTGACAGACAGCGATCATTACCGGCGCCGCAGACCTCAACAGCTACTCTTGCAAAAATTGCTGTACGAGATAGCTACAAAGCCGTTTCCGAAGAATTTTTTGCCCCCATGAAACGCGTCTCCAGTGGGCGGCCAGCAATGCGGCTTCCGAATTCCTCCGTGAAAGCTACCGGCGCTGCCTGCTTTACCGCATTGATGGCGGATTCGATAAAGGCCTGTCGTCTCGGGCTCTCTTCCTGCGGACGCGCGGCAATGACGACCACTTTTCCCCTTATCTGCCCGTCCTTGTGGAGAATAAACCGCAGCGTCACCACCAGCCCTTCCGTATCGTCCGGCGGTACCCAGCAGGCATAGATCGCATCAAACATTTCGTTGAGATTGCGGGCCGGGGTCGGATCCCGGCAGATACGTGACTGAGCTGAAACCTGCGTCATGGCAGCTGCGAGCAGAATGCTCAAAGCCACAAGAAAGGGCAGCTTGAAACAACGGCACAAGGACAGGTAGCCGGTCATTCAACAATCCTGATTTTAAAGTAATACTTTAGATATCAATAGCTTAAAATAAATAATAACCATATATACCATAAGCAAAATATAAAAAAATGAAGCAACAATAATTTATGCAGAAATTACAAAATAATTCAATACATGATATTAATTAATATAATAATTTTAAATTACATATGCGAAACTAATAAATGCATAATAACATACAAACAAGCCTATCCCCTCGCCTCTTAACCAACGGCAGCAGTTTATATTGCAAGTCTCTGATTTAGCTGTATGGATTACCCTGCCAGAACAAGGGGCAAAGGGGATATCATGACATCAAAATGGATTATGGCAGCATTTTTTGGCGCCACGATGGCGGCTGCCGGTGCGGCACAGGCGGAGGACCTTGTGTTCACGCTGAAGAATGGAACAGGGTCTGTTCTCAACGCCTTCTACACCTCGCCCGTCGGCGTTGGTGAGTGGGAAGATGACGTCTTCGGAAAGAACGCGCTTGGTCCGGGCGAAACAATAGAAATCACAATCGCCGATGGCCGCAAAGTCTGCAAATACGACATGCGCTTCGAGTTCCAGGGCGATGCGCTCGAAGACCTGGAAGACACGCAGAATCTATGCGAACTCGGCGAATACACGATCACCGAATAAGTCAGCGTCCATGCAGCCCTGCCTGGTTCTGGCGGGGCACGCAACGCCATAAGATATTGCCCCCAGGTTTCGACCTCCAGCGACGACTGAGCAGCAGAAAACTGCCGGAACGATGATTATCAGCGTTGCCGCAGCACCTTCTCCCCAAAGCTGTCTCAATCATCCCTATGATCGGGGCCATGAGATTACTCATCAACATATCGCTTTTCATTCTCGGCGCTGTCGGGAGCGGCATATGCGCGTTTTTATTATCGGCAGCCCTTGCCGATTCCGGCTTTCTCGGCTCCTGTTTTGAGGGAAACTGTGCCTATGCGGCGCTTTTCATGGTGCTGCCCGTCACATGGTTCGTGCTTTTTGCGCTTTATGTCATGGCGCTTTTGATCTGGCGGCGAAAACCGTTCCGGAACGGAAGGCTCTGAAAAAGAGCATGGCAGCATCATCGCTACCGAACGTTCGTTGACAGCGATCGAGACTTGCCGTTAACGTCCGCCTGCTGGGGGATTCGCTGCCAGTGATATGCGGTGCTCTTAAACGTGCGCGATATCACGGGCCTCTGAATGTGCATGTTCCGATTTGCGTTTTGCGTAGGAAGAGCATGTCGGAAAACAGGGAGACCAAAGGATGCGGGCCGCAATTAATTCCCCGTCGCTTTCGATCGACACCATGGACTATCAGGCCGAGTGCCAATTCGCACTGGAGCCTTCCATTCAAGGGCTGATCGAAAAAGCGGAACATGCCGGCTGGAACCGCCAGCAGGCCGCCCTTGCCATCGTCGCGCTCGCCAGCGAGCATCTCACCGATCTCCTGACCGCCGGCGGCCTCCCCGCGCCAGACCAACGCCCCCTCTCCTGATCCCCTCCTGATGCCGGGCGGATCCACGCGCCGTCATATCGAGATATCATCACGAAAATCGCCTTGCAGACCCGGAGTGTCCCGACCGACACTGCGGGAACACTAGTTCGCGTCGTGGAAGCCGCCACGCAGCTGGAGTCGGTCTCGTATGATCTCGCGGCCGGCTGCCCTGCTTCAGGCCATGCTCATCCTCGAACACATATCGTTTGCCCGTCGGAAACCGTGCCATAGTGTTGACACAAGCCACCAATAATGAGAACATAAAGTGAACATTATGGAGATCAGCGATGAATACGTCAGACGCAGCCATAGAAAATGCCCTTTCCGTCGTCGCCCGCTCCCGCGACATGCGTGAGCGCGCGCATGAACGGCGCCGCGAACTGCAGCGGCGAACGGAAGTCATCATCACCCGGCCGCTTTACGTTCTCAAAAAGAACGAAGGGCCGAAGCAATTGTCGCTTAAACTCGATAGCTAGTCGCATAGACATGCTGAGGAAGGCTCGCGAAGCAGGCCCTGAGCGCCGGATACCCCTTGCTTCCCCCTTGTTTCCAAAAGCGAAATCCCGTGCGGATCACCTCACGCACGGGATTTTCTGAATGAAGAGGTTATTGTTCTTGTCTATTGCATGCGCTGCATTGCGGCTTCGGGCTCGCCGGTCGTCGCAACTGCTGCCGGAAGTCGGTCGGTCTTTTTCAGGACGACGATGGGCTTGTCCACCGGGTCCGTCGGCGGAACGATGCTTGCGGTTTTGAATTCACGGTCGACGGCAGGAACGGAAGCGTTGATCTTTTCATGACCTGCGCATTCCGCAAGCGCTGCACTGGCGGAAAAACCAAAGACAGCGGCGATAATGAGAACTGATTTCATGTCATTCTCCCTTCGCTTTTATGGCAATCTCCAGTCTAGGTGGAGACGAGCCGGATTGAAAATCACACTTTAGAGACATCTAAAGCTCATCATCATGTCGGCAGTCGTCGTTCGATGTGCGGGCAAGTCTAAGGGCGATTGCATCACCCTATTTTTTCCGCACATCCAGCGGATTTCGGCAAAGCGGCCTGCGAAATATCATCGCCACGTAACTTCCCTTCAGGGAAATGAGACTGGGCGTATAAGTCGAAACCGTCGCCGTATTGGCGGCGTTGATCGTTCTTCCCTCAGAGGGTTTCTGTTGCATGGCACGCCTCCTTCCATGAGCGATAACGAAAATGCGCCGGTCTTGTTCCGATCACAGTTCCGTTGGTGCGCGAGAACGACCGCGCCGCCCCAGATTGCCCGGCAACACCCAACGCTTGAAAAATCCACCCGAAAGCTCTATATGGTCAAGCGCGAGGACGACCTCGGCCAAATCGGTGACAGCATGCGGGACGGCCCGGTCATATACCGGAGAATGAAATGCGTTCCCTGCAAGATCGTATCCGCCACGCGCTCAGCTTTGAAATCATCGGCCTCATGCTCGTCATTCCCCTGGGCGCGCTGCTTTTCGGCATGCCCATGGAAGATATCGGCATCGTCGGCCTCGTCAGCGCCACGCTCGCCACGGTCTGGAACTATGTCTACAATCTCGGCTTCGACCATGCCATGCAGCGGCTGAAGGGCACGACGCTGAAGACGCCTGCCATTCGCGTCGCCCACGCCGTGCTGTTCGAACTCGGCCTGCTGATCGTGCTGATGCCGTTCATCGCCTGGTATCTGAATATCAGCCTTGCCCACGCGCTGGTGATGGATATCTCCTTTGCGCTGTTTTACGTGGTCTATGCTTTTGTCTTCAACTGGAGCTACGACCGGATTTTCCCGCTGCCGGAATGGAAGTCGCCGCAGGACGCCGTCTGATTGACGGCGGCCACAGCCGGCAAAGACGGTTCAGAGCAGCGACGCCTTGAAGAAGCTCACGACATCGGCATTGAATCCGCGATGGAACTCCGCCCGGTCGAAGCCCGCCGCGTCGCTGCAAATCTGGGGCGCGGCTTTTGCCATCTCCGCCGGGCAAGGCGCGATGAAGGAAAAATGCCCTGCCCCCTTCACCATCCGATAATCCGGTTTCACCGGCAGATCGTCGCGCAGCCTCACAATATCCTGCGGCATGACGCCATCGCCGCCGTGCTCGGAACTCCAGAGCTGCACGGGGATTTTGACCGTCTTCACATCGCCTGAGCTCGGGAAGGCATTGAGCGGATCGGCAAGAACGACAGCCTTCACCCGTGCATCCTGGCCTCGGTGTTGCGGCAATGCAGTCTTCTGGCGCATCTGCGCGCAGATCTGCGGGTTCGGACAGGCGAGCCCTGCATTGGCAAAATCGGGAACGCCGCCGGCAAGCACCAAAGCCGCATAACCGCCGCGCGAAAAGCCGAAGACGCCGACCCGGTCGGCATCGACCGAACGGGCTTCACCCCAGCCTGCAAGCAGATAATCGAGCAGGCGGATGATATCGGCCGGCCGGTCCGTCAGCGCGGAGAGATCGCCTGCCCGCTTCATGTCGAGCGCGCTGTCGCCGGGATGATTGATCGCCACAACGATGAACCCCGCATCCGCCAGCGCCATCGCAGTGTCGCGATGGCTGAAATATGTCCCGGCAAAGCCGTGGGAGATCACCACCAGCGGGTACTTCCCCTCCGGGATCGGGCAATCGCGCACCGCAGGCAGAAAGAAGGGACCGATCCGGACCTCTTCCGGTGCCGCCGCGCAGGGCGACCACACCGCAGCCTTCAAGGGCGGCTCTCCGGCAGCGGATGCAACCTCGATCAGCCGCAGGCCGGCCGCCATGGCGCCGCCCGTTCCGGACAGGCTGGAAAACACGAAAAGGCAGAACAGCAGCAAAAATCGCATCGCAAACTCACAGGCCCGAAACATGATGTGCAAGGGTCGTCAGCCACCGCCCTTGGCCCGATGCTAGAACGATTTCTTGTCGCGGAAATGACTGCCGTGGCGCTTAAAGTGACTTCAGCGTCCAGGCCACGATCTCCCGCGTGGCAGCGGCGAAGGCCTGATCCAGCGCCTTCACGAAATTGGCGTTGCCGGAACCGCTGACACGGGCGCTGGCTCGGAACACTTCCTGCGCCTTCACCGTGCCGTTGCGGTCGTTCAGCAGCTTCACCGATATCTCGATATTGGCAACATTTCTTGCCGTATCGATCTCGAAGGCGCGGATGTCGCTCACGACCTGATAGTCGATTGCCAGCCCCTGCCCCGGACGCCCGACACCGCCGAGCTTGCCGGTATCCTCGAAGGCTTCCACGAGCTTGGATTGCACCATACGCGGCAGGCGGTCGCTCCATTGCGAATTGCCGAGATATTGCACTTCCGAGCCGGAAAGCCGCACCACGATGTTTTCGCTATCCAGTGCCTTCAACGCCGTCGGATCGGCAATCAGCAATTGCCGGCTTTTCAGCGAGGGACCCTGAGTAACGGCCGCCGAAGAGACGGAGAGATCGAAGGTGTCGTTATTCGGCGCACCCGCACAGCCTGCCATCAAGGCGGCAAACAGCGGAGCCAGAAAGAGGGCGCGGCGCTTTTGGCCGTTTATAGATAGTCTCATTGGCCTATACCCCTCTTAGCGCCTTGTTCTGCCATCATATTGTTTCACGGTTTCGCCGCCGAAAATCAACCGCTGCGGATCGCGGTCGATATTGGTGATGGCATTGTTGAGATTGTCGACCGTCTGTCGCGTGCTGCCGATCAGCGCCTGGAAATCTTTCAGGCCCGAGCTGGAGAAGCGGGTCAGATTGTCGGCGATCGGCCCGATGCGGGCATTGAGATTGTCCGCTACCGCCTTGAACGAGGTAAGCGTCTCGCGTGCCTTGGCAAACAGTGAATTGGCGTCGTCGGTGCCGAGCATGCCGTCCACCTTGGCGAGAATGCCATCGACGCGGCTGGAGGCGAGGTTCAGCTTGCGGCCCATCTCGGTGAAATCGGAAACCGCCTGGTCGATATCGGCGCGACGGGCACCGACATCATCGGCGATCCGCTTGAAATTCGCCACGGCGTCACGCGCATCGGCGGTCGCTGCGGAAACATCGCCCACCACGGTGCTAACCTTGGCGGGATCGACGGAGGCCAGAAGCTCATCCGCGCGCTTCACGACTGTCTGCACTTCCGTGCTCGCCGCCTCGAAATTGCGCGCCGTGCTCTGCACCGTCTCCATGATGCCCTGGATATCGCTGGAAGCCGAGGCAACATCCTTCGTCACCTTGTCGACATTCGACAGGATGGAGTCGATCTTGCCGGCATCCACCGCCTTCACCAGATTCTCGACGGCGGTCAGCGTGCCGTCGAGGCGCACCGAGACCGACTGTACGGTGGTGGAAAGCGAGCTGAGGCTGGCAATGAAATTCTTGATACCGTCGGAATTGGCCGCCAGCGCATCGGAAAACTTCTCGGCATTGCGCACCGTCTGCGTCAGCGGGCCACGGGCATCCTGCACGAAACCCTGCAATTCGCCGATCGCGCCATCGGCACGCTTCAGGATCTTGTCAGCCGTGGCAAGCAGGTTAGTGACGCTGGAAAGATCGGCCGTCAACTCGGCGGGAACACCGCTTTCGACGGACTTCTGGAGAATGCGCTCGCCATCCTTGTTGCCACCGGAAAGCTCGATATAGGCGGCACCCGTCAGGCCCTGAATTTCAAGCACGGCGCGTGTGGAAGGGAAAACCGGCGCATCCGCCTGCACTTCGGTAAAGGCGATGGAATAGGCCGGGTCGTCGCGGTCGATGGCAAGGCCGCGTACGGTACCAACCGGAATACCGTTGAAACGCACCGGCGAGCCGACGGAAAGACCGTTGGCGGAGCCGGGAATACGCACCACGAGCTGCGCCGTCGGGCCGCCACGGCCGAATTCCGCCATCCAGTAAACGAAGCCGAATGCGGCCGCGATCACGATCAGCGTGAAAATTCCGACTATGGTGTAGTTCGCCTTGGTTTCCATGCTTCCCGTTACTCCACCGGATTTTCATGTTTGCCGTCCGGAAGAACGACAGAGCGCGCCCGTTTGCCGCGGAAATAGGATTGCACCCACGGGTCGTCGCAGGCGAACATGTCCTGCAATGTCCCTTCCACCAGAACCCGCTTGTCGCCAAGGACCGCAATGCGGTCACAGACGGAAAACAGGCTGTCGAGGTCGTGCGTCACCATATAAACGGTCAGGCCGAGCGAATCGCGCAACCGCGCGATCAGCATATCAAATTCCGCCGCCCCGATGGGATCGAGGCCGGATGTCGGCTCATCGAGGAAAACGAGGTCGGGATCGAGCGACAATGCCCGGGCAAGGGCCGCACGCTTGATCATGCCGCCCGAGAGTTCGGACGGGTATTTGTCGCCGGCATCAGGCTTCAGGCCCACCATCTCGATCTTCAGATAGGCAAGCTCGTCCATCAGTTTTTTTGGCAGATCAAGATATTCCCGCATCGGCAACTGGATGTTTTCCTTCACCGTCAGGCCGGAAAACAACGCGCCCTGCTGAAACAGCACGCCGAGCCGCTGGTCGAGCATCATGCGATCGTCTTCACTTGCCTTGTCGTAATCGGTGCCGAGAATGCGGATCGCACCCGCCTGCCTTGGCAGCAGTCGCAGGATCGCGCGCATCAAGACGGATTTGCCCGCGCCGGACGGACCGATGAAGCCGAGGATTTCACCGCGATAGACATCGAGATTGAGGTCTTCGAGCACGTTGCGGCCGTTGAAGCCGACAGTCACGCCCTCGACGGAAAGCACCGCCTCGCGGTCGTCCTTCGCCGTTTTCGTCTCTTGCGGTTTCTGGTCCAGTGTTTCCAACGCGCCCTCCCTAAAAATCGATGGCTGCGTAGAAGATGGCGAAAAGACCATCCACCAGAATGACGACGAAGATCGATTTGACCACCGACGAGGTGACGTGTTTGCCGAGCGATTCCGCCGAACCACCCACCTTCATGCCCTCGACCGCCGCAACGATGCCGATGATCAGCGCCATGAACGGCGCCTTGATCATGCCGGCGGCAATGGTCGATTCCTCGACTGCGCCATGCAGGCGCGACAGGAACACCTCGAAGGTGATACCGGAATAGGCCAGCGCCACGATGGCCGCGCCGAAAAGTGCAGCAAAATTGGCAAGGATGGTCAAAAGCGGCAGCGCAATTGTCAGCGCCACCAACCGCGGAAACACCAGCACGCCAACAGGATTGAGCCCAATCACCTTCAGCGCGTCGATTTCCTCGCGCATCTTCATCGAGCCGATTTCGGCCGTGATCGCGCTACCGGACCGGCCGGCGATCATGATCGCGGTCAGAAGCACACCGATTTCACGCAATTGCAGAATGCCGACGAGATCGACAACGAAGACCTCAGCGCCGAAATATCTGAGCTGGAACGCGCCCTGCTGGGCGATGATGGCGCCGATCAGGAACGACATCAGCATGATGATCGGCACGGCGCGCACGCCCATATGGTCGATCTGGTTGACGATCGCCGCCGGCGATACGCCGCGCCCGCGCCCGAGCTTCATCTGCGCGCCACGCACGGCCGAGCCGAGAATATACATGCCCGCCAGGAAATCCGCCCCGTTCTGAACCACGGCCTGGCCGACGGGCGCAAAAATGCGTTCCACCAGCCCTTCGCGGGCAACGGGTTCGACCTCCATCTCGGCCTTGTCGGGCAATTGGCCAATCACGTCCTCGATCCGGTCATTGCCGGTGAGCGTGACGGTTGCGCCACTCGCCTCAAGGTCCTTGCGCAGGCGCTGAATGATCCACGCGCCCGTCGTATCGATCGCCTCAACAGCGGAGAGATCGATATCCACAGGACTGGCAGGTTTGCTTTTTTCAATCCTGTCGAGGCTTTCGAAAATCCCGGAGAGATTGCTGTTGCGCCAGGAGCCGCTCAAGACATAACGCGAGCCGCCGCCGGAGACGGCATCGTCTTCGGTGATTGCGGCCGGGTTCGCCTGTTGCCGTGTGTCCTGTTCTTGCATAATGCTCCGAGCGAGTGCAGCCGTCACGAGATTCTTAATGGTTTCATAACGGTTTGGCCTTCGGCAAGCCACAGTGACGGCCGACAATTCGCGATAAATTTGGCGTCATGTGTCTTTTGACGCCTATTAGGAAGTGAAAAAACATGCCCCGTTACCTTCAAGCCACAACTGAACGTTTCGCCGTTGCTGGCAGCTTCACCATTTCACGCGGCACCCGGACGCATGCGGATGTCGTAACGTGCACCATCCGCGATGGTTCCTTCACCGGAATTGGCGAATGTGTGCCCTATCCGCGTTATGGCGAAAGCATCGAAGGCGTCACCGCCGATATCGAAGCGATGGCGGATCGAGTAACAGCCGGCCTGACACGGCAGGAATTGCAGCAGGTGATGAAACCGGGGGCCGCCCGCAATGCGGTCGATTGCGCGCTCTGGGACCTCGAAGCGAAGATGAGCGGCAAGAGAGCCGCCGAACAGGTTCTCGGACAGCCGGCACAACCACTCGTCACCGCCTATACGATCTCGCTCGCCGACCCGGACACCATGGCCGCAAAGACCGCGGAAAATGCCGGCCGCCCGCTCCTGAAGATCAAGACCGGCACCGCCGATGACGAAGCCCGCCTGCGAGCCGTGCGCGCCGCGGCACCCGAGGCGCGTATCATCATCGATGCGAACGAAGGCTGGAACGACGACAATATCGAATATTATCTGAAGCTTGCGGCGGAGCTGAAGATATCGCTGATCGAACAGCCCCTGCCCGCCGGCAAGGACGCCATCCTCGCCCGCATCGAACACCCGGTACTGATCTGCGCGGATGAAAGCGTGCATTCCACCGAAGACCTCGCCGGCCTTCGCGACCGTTACGATGCAATCAACATCAAGCTCGACAAGACCGGTGGCCTGACGGAAGCGCTCGTCATGAAGGCGGAGGCCGAACGGCTCGGTTTCACCATCATGGTCGGCTGCATGCTCGGCACCTCGCTCGGCATGGCCCCCGCCGTGCTGGTCGCCCAGGGCACAGCCTTTGCCGATCTCGACGGGCCGCTGTTGTTGGCTGAGGATCGTGAGCCAGGGCTGGTTTATGAGGGTTCGCTGGTTTATCCGGCGCGGCCGGAACTGTGGGGGTAAGCCACTGAAATTAAAGCCAGATGAGGCGCAACGCCGCTGCTGGCTTCTTCTCCCCGGCGGGAGAAGAAACAGGATGCGCCCACTCGCTCCATATGAGCTAACCGAGTCTCGTTTATGGAATGCCACTAGACCATTCAGCAGGATTGCCTTGATAGCGATTGACGTTCTGGTTTACGTGAATGCACTGCGCCGACCGTTGAAGTGGTCTTCGCACCATCGCATAAAGACAACAATCCGCTTTGCCGCAGACTTGTCGTCATCCTCCACCCTATGCCGGGGCTCTATCCACATCGCGTGAAATCGATCCGTTGCAGATCCTCGGGACAAGCCCGAGGATGACGGCGGAGAATCGGATAGAGCTCAGAGAGCGCCGGCCAGTAAGCAGTACCAACTCAGGCCGCGTGCTTCCCGATCAGCCCCGGAATATTCACCGGCTCCATTTCATCCGAAGCGTGTTCAGCGGTGGCTTCACTCGTCTGCATCCAGGTGATCAGCTCGAAGCTGCCATCGGCATTTTCGGCAATCGCCGTGCAGCTCTCCACCCAGTCGCCGGTGTTGATGTAGCGAATGCCGTCCATGTCTTCCATGACAGCATGGTGGATATGGCCACAGATCACGCCATCGACATTGTTGCGACGCGCCTCATCGGCCACCACGCGCTGGAACTCGCCGATGAAGTTGACGGCGTGTTTCACCTGCAGCTTGGCCCAGGCCGAAAACGACCAGTAAGGCAGGCCGATACGGCGGCGCACAGCGGCGATGGCGATGTTGATGGCGATTGCCGCGTCATAGGCCCAGTCGCCGAGATAGGCGAGCAGGCGGGCATTACGCACCACCACGTCGAACTCGTCGCCATGGATGACGAGATATTTCTTGCCGTCGGCCGCCTCGTGGATCATGCGCTCGGCCACTTCGATGCCGCCGAAATGCATGCCCGGAAATTCCCGCAGGAATTCGTCGTGGTTGCCAGGAATATAGACGATGCGCGTTCCCTTGCGGGCCTTGCGCAGCAGCTTCTGCACCACGTCGTTGCAGCCCTGCGGCCAGTACCAGCTACGGCGCAGCCGCCAGCCGTCGACGATGTCGCCGACCATGATGATCGTCTCGGCCTCGTGGTATTTCAGGAAGTCGAGCAGGAAATCCGTCTTGGCCGCCTTGGAGCCAAGATGAACATCCGAAATGAAAAGCGTTCTGAACTGTCTGGTTTCGATTTGACCGGCCACGGATTTATTCCCCCTGTTCGGTTGCGTCCCTGCGGCTTTCTTACCTCTCAGAACCAGACTCGTGTTTCAGCAACATGACAGCGGCGGGTTTTTGTATGGAATATGACTGACGGCCTCACGAAAACGCGAATAACGCCCAAAGATTGCTCCGAATGTTTTCACATACTTCACAACCAACGGCGTCTTGGCTGCACCACAAATTTTTCTAACGCATACAGCGCCCCGGTAAGCCACGCCGAAAGTACTATGCCCGCGGTTCCGTTACCGCCGCTGATGGTGGAGCTTTCCTTTTGGCGATCTGAGAGCCAAGCTTTCGAAAGGGGTCCTCGATTGTGTTATAGAGTGTCCAAGAAAGCAGAACGATCACTGGAAAGCTGGCAAGCAATAAAAGAAGAGCGTAGGTCTGCAATACATTCTCGACACCAACGGTTCGCACATAGAGACCCAGCACGACGCTAAAAACAGGAATATGAATAAGGTAAGTAGAGTAGGACCAACTGCCCATTTTTGCGACCACGCCATTAAACGCGACAAGAGCACCGAAATGTCGCAAAATAGGGATGTTGAGATCTGTAAGCTTGCTTTCGTATGCTGCCAGCGCGAAAAACACTATCCAAATCAAAGCAACCCAAGTCGGCACAAACAAGAGCAAGAAGGCCGTAATCAACACAACATCCAAATAGACCTGTTTTCGGTACATCTTTTCCAGAACAAGACGGGACAGGATGCCGATAACGAAGTAGCTAATTATCTTGGGCAAGAACCCATTGTATTGCCATTCGAAGACCTGCTGGTGCGCGACCAACCACTGCATGCCGAGCAAAAGTAACGCGCCTAAGAGTGCAAAATTCATGTTTCGAATAAGCAGCGTAATGAGGAAGGGCGCGACCAGATAGAACTGCCATTCAAGACTGAGGCTCCAGGCTGGGGAAAGGATCGATGTACTGGAGAACGGCAGTAGGTTATCAGGAACTATCCCGTGCAGCATCGTCAGGTGAAGGCCGAGATGAGTCCAGAATTGGCCTTGTTGCTCGTCGAAACGAGCAATGCGCATATCACGGTTAAGAGCAAACGGGTATTCAACCCATGCCGCCTGGTAGAGATCAATTGTCGCAATCGCGATAAATAATGTAACGAGGTAGATTGGGAATATGCGGAACGCCCGCCGCGTAATATATGGAACGTAAGATTCCTGCTTGTTGATCATTAGGTGGGTGATGACAAAGCCACTGATGATGATGAAAACGTCAACCGGCGGCCCGCCGTCGAGAATTAAGTTCATGATCTTCGAAGGCACGAATGACAGAAAACCGTTTGTCCCAGCGCCCACGAGTTGCAGTGCATGACCGAGAACAATCCACCAAGCCATCCACGCTCTAAGCGATTCCAGTGACCGAAAACTTTTCACTCCAATCCCCAATCTAAATCGTGATAAAAATCCGCTGACAGGCTTCAGCAATGAATAAATATATAGCCTTAAAAAAACGATTTATTTTCTGGATATAAATACGAAATTAATTAATTAACTTCAGTACCAAAACAAAAACGACAAATATAATAAAATACCGAAATATAATACATCTACATAGATATTAAATAATACATTTTTGCAATAAATAAAATTGGCGTCTATTTATAATTTATTACCGCAAGGTGACTTTTGAATATTATATACACAATAAGATGACTGCCAGAAAGTCACAACATTCCTGCTCTACGACACAAAGACACAGTGCTTTGTGAATGGTGTAGGTCCATTCATATCAACGCCCAATGATTTGGACTCACAGGATTCCATTAGAAAATCATAATTCAGCGCCACGAAGCGAGATTTGCCATTGGGGCAGCACTTAGATGCGCAGGGACGACATCTCTGACACCAACGCCAATGATTAGAACGCGTTGGGGGTTGGTATCAGGCATGCCTGCATTTGCATGAGAAGGCGGTAAATAACGGCTGTACCCTGGGGAAGTTTGTTGTATTCAGGGGGCCGGAATTGAACCAGATATGACGGTGGAAGACATGACCTCTCACGATAAGAACAACACGCCCGCCAACACGGCAAAGGCCGACATCGAGGAACAGGCGCTCTTTTTCCACCGCTACCCACGCCCCGGCAAGCTGGAAATCCAGGCCACCAAGCCACTCGGCAACCAGCGGGATCTGGCGCTTGCCTATTCGCCGGGTGTTGCCGCCCCCTGCCTCGCCATCCATGAGAACCCGGAAATGGCAGCGGAATATACCGCCCGCGCCAATCTCGTCGCCGTCATTTCCAACGGTACGGCGGTGCTCGGCCTCGGCAATATCGGCCCGCTTGCCTCCAAGCCTGTCATGGAAGGCAAGGCCGTCCTCTTCAAGAAATTCGCCGGCATCGACGTGTTCGATATCGAGATCGATGCACCCGGCATCAACGACATGGTCTCGACCATCGCCGCGCTGGAGCCCACCTTCGGCGGCATCAACCTTGAGGACATCAAGGCGCCGGAATGTTTCGAGGTGGAACGCCAGCTGCGCGAAAAGATGAACATTCCGGTCTTCCACGACGATCAGCACGGCACGGCGATCATCGTCGCCGCCGCCGTCACCAACGCGCTGGAATTGGCCGGAAAATCGCTCTCGAGCGTCAAGATCGTCGCGTCAGGCGCCGGTGCGGCGGCCCTTGCCTGCCTCAACCTGCTGGTCGCCATGGGTGCCAACAAGGAAAACATCTGGGTCCACGATATCGAAGGCCTCGTTTATGAAGGCCGCAACACGCTGATGGACGAGTGGAAGGAAGTCTACGCGCAGAAGACCGACAAGCGTGTGCTGGCGGATTCGATCGACGGTGCCGACGTCTTCCTCGGGCTTTCTGCCGCGGGAGTGCTGAAGCCGGAACTTCTGGAGCGCATGGCGGAAAATCCGCTGATTCTGGCGCTTGCCAACCCCAATCCGGAAATCATGCCGGAGGCTGCCCGTGCCGCCCGCCCGGATGCGATGATCTGCACCGGCCGTTCGGATTTCCCGAACCAGGTCAACAACGTTCTCTGCTTCCCCTATATCTTCCGCGGCGCGCTGGATTGCGGCGCAACCACGATCAACGAGGAAATGAAGATGGCCGCCGTGCAGGCCATCGCAGAGCTTGCCCGCGAGGAAGTTTCCGAAGTCGCCGCCAGAGCCTATAGCGGCGAAACGCCGATCTTCGGCCCGAATTATCTCATTCCCTCGCCGTTCGATCCGCGCCTCATCCTGCGCATCGCTCCCGCCGTTGCCCGCGCTGCGGCGGCAAGCGGCGTCGCCACCCGGCCGATCACCGATTTCGAGGCCTATTTCGACCAGCTGAACCGTTTCGTCTGGCGCTCCGGCTTCATCATGAAGCCGGTCTTCAATGCCGCCAAGGCCGCCGAAAAGAAGCGCATCATCTTTGCCGAAGGCGAAGACGAGCGCGTGCTGCGCGCCGCCCAGGTGCTTTTGGAAGAAGGCACCGGCATTCCGATCCTGATCGGCCGTCCGCAGATCATCGAGACGCGCCTGAAGCGTTTCGGCCTGCGCATTCGCCCGCATACGGATTTCGCCGTGGTCAATCCGGAAGACGATCCGCGTTACCGCGATTATGTCGATGATTATTTTGCCCTTGTCGGCCGCGCCGGCATCAACCCGGAGGCGGCGCGTACCATCGTGCGCACCAACTCCACCGTCATCGGCGCGCTGTCGGTGAAGCGTGGCGAAGCGGATGCGCTGATCTGCGGCCTCGAAGGCCGCTATGACCGCCATCTGCGCGACGTGAACCAGATCATCGGCAAGCAGGAAGGCGTGCGTTCATTTGCGGGTCTCAGCCTGCTCATCACCCAGCAGGGCGCGCTGTTCCTCACCGATACTTTCGTGAACAACGATCCGACCTCAGAGGAAGTGGCCGAAATGGCCATTCTGGCTGCCAAGGAAATCCGCCGTTTTGGCATCACGCCGAAGATCGCGCTCGCCAGCCATTCCAACTTCGGCTCGCGTGATTCCGAAAGCGCCCGCAAGATGCGCCGCGCGCTGAAGATCGTGCAGGCGGCAGCGCCTGAACTGGAAGTGGACGGCGAAATGCAGGGCGGTTCCGCACTTTCGGAAGCGCTGCGCAAGCGCGCCATGCCCAACAGCGTGTTGACTGGCGAAGCGAACCTTTTGGTCTTCCCGAACCTCGATGCCGCCAACATCACGCTCGGCGTCACCCGCACGCTGACGGAAGGCCTGCATGTCGGCCCGATCCTGCTCGGCACGGCGCTACCGGCGCATATCCTGTCGCCCAGCGTCACCTCGCGCGGCGTCGTCAACATGGCGGCCTTTGCCGTGGTGCAGGCTTCGCACCCTTCGGTGTGATGAAAGCGCATTAACGCAATTTTGAACATGCTGTTGCCGCAATGCGGCAACAGCTTATGTTATCTTCCTGAAACACGGATTTCGTGAAGTATAACGCCTCTGCCACCGGCCGGGGACATCGAACGGATCGCACAATTGACCCGGCGCCGCAGTCGCATCATCGGCCTCCTGCTCCCCCTTGTTTTGATCGCTCCGGCCGCCGCTTTCGCGGATCAGGTCTGCGATACGCTTTATGCGCAATTACGCGAGCCGCCCCGTGTCATCGGCAATACGGCCGAGGTGCGGCGTTACGCCAATGCACTCGCCCGCCAGAACATCGCCATCCGCAAGATCAGGAACGATATGCGCAGCTACGGCTGCTCCTCGGGCAGCGTCATCGTTTATGGCAATCCCAATGCCGGCCTCTGCGCCGAGATCGGCGATGCGCTGGTGGATGCCGAAGCCGAGCGTGACGCCATCATCCGCGACCGCGACGACGCCATGGCGGCCGCACGCAGTGACGACGGCGACGTCAGGCGCCAGCGCATTCTCGCCGCCCTCGATGCCAACGGTTGCAGCCCTGCGCCGGAGACAGACACGCAACTGCCGCAGGCTCCCGATGTGACCCGTTACCCCGATGCCTTCCGTCAGCAGGAAAATGAGCCGGGACAAGCGGGCCTTTCGCCTTACCCCAATGCCGCGGCCGAGGGCGGGCTTCGCACACTCTGCGTGCGCACCTGCGACGGTTCGTTCTTCCCGATTGCCTCCAACGCCTCGCCGCTCGATTTCCGCGCCCAGGCCGAACAATGCCAGAAAATGTGCCCGGGAACCGAGACGGAGCTTTATTTCCATTCCATGACGGATCAGGAAACAGCAGACATGGTTTCCGCCGAAACCGGCAAACCCTACAAGGACCTGCCGACCGCCTTCGCCTATCGCAATTCCTCCCCAAAAGCGCCCGGCTGCGCCTGCAACATGGCCGCCTACCACCAGGACATGCAGAAACAGGAAGAGGCCGCCCGGCCGCAAGCCGAAAAGCCCTATTCCAGCATCACCACCATTCCATCACCCCAGGGTGACAAGAATGGTGACAGGCCGCAAAAACCCGCCGAGCAGCAACAGGCCGCAAAGCCGCCGGAGCAGCCGGTTCCCGAACGCGACTACGATCCGAACGACGCAAAAGTGCGCGTCATCGGCCCCAAATTCCTGCCGGATCAGACAGGCCGGATAGACCTGAAGAACCCGGCACTTAAAGGCATTCAGCCGCAGCAGTGAAATCTCTTGCGCGTGCGTAAGGGGGCGAGCGCGCCCCTGTTTCTTCTCTCCGAGGGGGAGAAGTTCGTGACAGCGGGATGAAGGGGGCAACGTCAGCGATATTCGGTGAGCTAGCCCCCTCATCCGACCCTTCGGGCCACCTTCTCCCCATGCGCGGAGAAGGAACGAGAGGGGACGCTGTCGTATCTCATCCCTTACCGCCCACCCCAGCGATTGCGAAACACCAGTTCCTCCAGCGGCACGCGCTGCCGCCAGCCCTTTACCGCCAGCTCCGGCTCGGTATAGAGCGCATCGACGCGCCCGAGGCACAGCCAGGCGACGATTTCGATATGCTCGGGGATATCGAGAATGGCGCGAACATCACTATCGTGGAAAATGCTGACCCAGCCGACACCGATGCCTTCGGCGCGGGCGGCAAGCCAGAGGTTCTGGATGGCGCAGACGGTGGAATAAACATCCGTGCGCGGATTGTGGGTGCGGCCCAGCACCACCTTGCCGCCGCGGGTGGGATCGCAGGTGACGCAGATGCTGAGCGGTGCCTTGCGGATACCCTCTAGTTTCAGGCTGCGATAAAGCGCCTGCTTCTCACCCTCAAACATCGCCGCCGCCTCCTCATTGGCGCGGCTGAAGGCCACCCATGCGGCCTGGCGCACCCCTCCATCGGTGACGAGGGTGAAGTTCCACGGCTGCATGAAACCGACCGAGGGCGCGGAATGCGCCGCTTTCAGCAGGCGTTCCACCAGCTCCTCCGGCAAGGGATCGGGCAGGAACTGGTCGCGCACATCACGCCGCGTCTCGATGGCGCGGTAGATCGCTTCGCGTTCCGCACCGGAAAACGGGCGGGCGGGTGAAAGCGCGTGATCGAATGGATTGGCTTGCAATGGATTGCCAGCGGACGGATCGGTCGGCATCGTTTAACCCCAACAATGCGGGCGCGCCGGTGCAGAAACCATGCCGGTTTTGCAGCGATGACGCGCCTCTTCAGCAACCTGCCGCCGTCCGCGCGGTTCGGTCTATCCTGCCAGGCCGGTCTTCTGACTAAGCTTCATCCGCCCCTTTCGCCTTCCCGAATTGCTTCAGTGGCATGAGAAAAAGAGCATCCGCCTTACAGCGTTGGGCACGTTCCGGTCTTTCACCGGATTCCCGATTCTCCCGCCGCAAGGGCGGGCACCTGACCGGAGAAGCTATGGGCAAAAAAGCTTGCAAGCACAAGTGTCCCACGGGTGGTGCGGCAATGTGGCCTGCCGCACCTTACCGTCATCATTCCACCGGGAAATACCTGACATAAGCAAACTCATCGCCATCAGGAGACCAGTTGGGCGAATTCATCGTTCCTTGCCCGCCAAACAGGTCGAACAGCGTTTCGACATTGCCGCCATCCATATCCATCAGCCGCACCCGCACATCGAGATCACGCGGATGGTCGAAGACATCGGCGTCATAAGAAACGAACACCACCTTGTCACCCGAAGGAGACGGATGCGGGAACCAGTCGCCATAGGCGCTGTCGGTGATGCGCTCGACGCTGGAACCATCCACCCGCACGCGCCAAATCTGCATCTGGCCGGTTCGGCTGGAATTGAAATAGATCCATCGTCCATCCGGCGAATAATCCGGGCCGTCGTTGCGGCCTTCACCATGGGTGAGGCGCGTTTCAACGCCGCTGTCTATGTCCATGGAATAGATGTCGAAAACCTGGTCGCGAATGCCGCAATAGGTAAAACTTTTCCCGTCCGGCGACCAGCCATGCCAGTAGGAGGGAAGGTTCTTCGTCATCAGCCGCGGTGTGCCGCCCGTCGACGGCAAAAGGTAGATCGCGCTCTTACCGAATTCCACCTTGTCGGAAATGGCATAGAGCGCACCATCGGGCGAAATGCCGTGGTCGTTATT
>Ga0209282_1000374_pt1 | contig 21821 bp, 11 predicted proteins | sample Mtrugardesep15_FD_187529 | JGI IMG/M metagenome (GOLD analysis project Ga0209282, IMG submission 187529) | Root nodule microbial communities of legume samples collected from California, USA - M. trunc garden sep15 (SPAdes) (version 2) | ecosystem: Host-associated > Plants > Roots > Nodule...
CTAAAGTGTAGACAATTCAAACATCATTCAAGCTTAAAAAAAAAAAAACTCAAGAAAATCAGGGGGTAAATACAAAGGATAAACATGTAAAAAGACTAATCAATTGAAGACAATTTGACCTAAAATGTAAGTGGTCTTTATTACCTATAATTATCAGGGTTCATGGAAAGTAATGTCCTGTATAACGTTTCTGCTTCTTCTAAATGACCAAGCTTCACTAGAAGTGAAACCTCTTGTTCCTTAAAAGCGAGTTTATCAACCTAAAAAGACATTATCACAAACAACTTATTATATAATGGATAAATATGTAAAATTATCAAATTTCCCAGGTAATAGCATCTGCATACTTACAATTTTTGTTTCTTTTTGGCGCAACTCTCCAAGAGCTCTCTCAAGAAATCCACATTCCTCTAACAAAGAGATCTGTGCAAAAATATTTGGTACAAAAAAAATATATAAATAAAAATATATAAAATAATATCAGCATTCAAACCGTAAAAAATTTCATACTCAAATATCTACAAGTAGAACTGAAAGCAAAAACAAGATTCACATTCAACAAATGCAATTTAACTTTAGTCATATGTTTAATCATTATCTTTTATTCAAGAATCAGCATCTCGAATACAAGGTTAGACTGCCTACATGGGTGTGAACCTCCTCTAGACCCCACCATGATGGAAGCTGTAATTTACAGGCTGTAAAGCATTACAGTGCCCTTTCCATTTTTACAATCAAATTTTTTTTACCAATAATCGACCTCGTCAGTCAGATCACTAAATTGCTGATTCAGCCATGTGGTAAACAATCAACCGAAAACCATCCATATCACTTGGTTTGATAGAACTATGGTTGTTGACGTTGTGGGATTTAGACAAAAGGAGAAGAATAAGAATAAATAAAATTATAGTGTTGTATGTTTAATACTAATTTGATACAAAAAACTAAACACTAATCCTTATAAATAGGGGATACAAGACTCCTAACCCTAAATACCTAAGAAATATAGAAACTAATCCTAAAAGATACTCAAGGATTACAAATTGATCTTATGAGATAACCTCAGATAATTTAAAGATATTATAACATATTTTCTAATATCGAACAATGGTCAACATTTCTAAACAGATCGGCAAGAGAACTAACTGGGTCACCAAATTGAGTCTGGATTTTACATTAACAGACGCCAAATATGTGAATAAGCACTGAACATTCAATTCAGTAAGAAACAGATGCAACATTCTGTCAAAGTATAACCTTATATAAAATCATTTCCCCATGCTCCAACCGTTCATTATCTGGAGGGTGATCATTTTCTAAAGTCCCTTCATATGCTTCCAAAATCTCCACAGCCTTGGATGCACTGTTACACATTCAAAAGATCTTTATTACACTTCAATAACTAATTGTAATAAAAATAAAAACTAGACTAATGAAATGACCCGCATACACTTCAGTAAATGAAAGAAATTAAGGAGTCTGCACAGGAAAATATATACCATTTCGCTATTTGGTTCCGATAAAATTATTCTCTTAATAGCTCCTCAAATTATTCTCTGATCACTACGTTCTAATACCAGATTAAAAAAACAAATGCACAAATAACACAGTAAATAGAGACTAACGAGAATACCATAATTATCATTTGTGAAAATGAAAGCTTTATATTGTGTATTAACTTAGCCAAGTTGAGAGCTCAATGTCGTATCTATGTTAAGATATAAATATAAAAGATAGCATCTATCAACTAGCTAATAGCTCACATGGCACTTCTCCTATTCTTTCAAGATCAGGATGATATTGTCATATTGATATGTAGGTTCAATTCATTCCTCTCCCACCTTTTACCACCTACCTAGCTCTAATCCTTTGGACCTCCTATGTTAACGTAAAATAAGGATACTCTAGCAAATTACTACACAACTGCCACTTACATTTTTCATTAAAAGGAAAAAAAAAGGATGGGAAAAATAAGTACAACAGAGGCAAACTTTATATATATTGAGTCAAGGACACCAAAAATTCAGAAAACAAGAAAAAAATAAAAACATAGGGAGAAGAATATTCCAGGAACACCATGCTACCACAAATTTGTATAGAGATGGCTTAAGCTGTCAACAATTGGGGGGAAAATCAACATAAATACATATCATACTTAGAGTTTAAATGATGGGAAACAGAAAAGCCAATCCAGTTCATGCGATGGTTTGGCTTAAGAGTCAAAAGTTGTTGTCTAGTCTCAACAAAGCCAGATAAATCTCTCATTTGAGCCTGTCAGTCAAGAGTAGAAAGAACTATCACATAAGTAGACAAAATTACATGATAAAAAAGAATCACAAATTTTTTACTCGTGCATATTTATTTCATAAGTGATGGATACATAGTACAATAGAACAAACAACAGAGCGTTTATTTGCTCCACAGTTGATGGTGAGCTGTATGAAAATTAGCAACACAAATCTTATTATAATGTAGGATATTCCTAGGAAAAGCTCTCAAATTTTTGCTTTATTGAAGAGTTAGACATTTGATGTACCCTGCTTGGGATAATGGACAGCACTCACCCCTTTTGAAGACTATAATGACATCAAACTCTTCTCTTTTGGTACAAAGAAAGGAAGTGTAATTGACACATGACAGGTTCTAGATCCAATAAGCTTTAACATTAGTTAGTTTTTTGTGTGCAAGAATATACATGTGTTTGCAACTCAATCTGCTAAGAAGAGTAAATTATATTCCATAGGTCTAATGTAGGTTTTACTTGTAATATTATGGCTTGTTGTTTGAGATGTCTTCCACCGATCTCCTTCCTTGAATATATGATTATAGCTGATTAAAACTAAATATGAAAATTGGTAAAAACAAACAAACTACATTAACATGAGCCAAGTCTTTGAATTAAAGGATTTAAGTTTTCTATTTCTGCAATTTGATTTAGAGGCTGAGAAATGGTTTCGCATGCATCTGATTTAATCTTAAAATCAGTTTTCTAAAGATGGCTTAGTTGGGCCTGATAAAACCCCCTAAATACTTAAAACAAAGGCCCTAGCCTTAGAAGTTGGAAATCATTTGAACATTGATCTCGAGCTCTCTTTGAAATGTCATATCATAGCGAGTTTTGTAAGTATCGAAAAACCACCAATAGTTTGGGATTGCCACAAAGAGCCCAATTGTGAATCAGCTCTCTTCCACTGCCCCTTGAGCATGGTTAAGCAGATTTAGTATAGTCCTTTAAAAACTGCATGACTTTTACATTCTTTCCTAATAAGTGTATTTATTCTTGTTGTTTATGTAGATGGCATTGTTATCAACGTGAGATGATTGTGAAGGCATTGAACACCTTAAGCAACTCTTGACTTAAGGTGACTGCATTACTTTCCTGGAATAGAAGCAACTCAATAAAAATCAGGTATAGTCATATCTTACAAGAAATATGCTTTAAATATGTTCCAACGATTTGGATGAGATTGAAAGTTGACCAATACTCCTATCGATCCAAATGTAACTCATGTCAATCTATGTTTCTAGGATTGTGTTTGACCTAACCAGAATTCCAAGAAGTCTCATTAGTGCAATCAAGCAACCTTGCACATTTCATGTAATACCAGTCTTTCGTTAGCAAATTAAAACATAGAGATTGATTGCCAGTTTATTGGCAAGAATGTTTACTCTATAGAAATCATTACAATTATGTGAATTCTACTATTTGCTAGTAGATATTTTTACTCACTCAATCTGAGGTCCTACGATTGACAACCTAGGCCGAATTTGTATATGAGATGTATAAACTATGGTTGATTGTATTAAATATAAAAAATAGACATTGGCTTTTTTACATGAATACAAGTAAAAACTACATCTAGATTATTCAATGCCTCAAATTAAGAGATGACACTCTTGTATTTGTGTATTTAAAATTGAGAGGTTGATGGTTGTCTCTCAAGCATCAAGTTTACAATGTTCACTAGTGGGCTTCCTTGTCATTAAACTATTTCAGTCGAGCTCACTCTTCAATATAACAGGTTTATGAAACTAAGTCACTCACCTATAATTATCTCTGTGCATCTTCAGTTCTAGCAGATAATCGAGATTCAAATGACCACATGAGAATCGTGTGTGGACTATGATCTCTAAACATCAAACCTTGCAAACTTCATTATTTTACATTTTCTCATTCGTCTATGGGTAGCTCACATTGTTAATCAGATTTATTTGTTCAAAACCTTAAGACATATGTCCACAAAAACTGCTACCTCTAACCCATCTATTAGTCACTTTTTGTTCAGTAATACATTTTGTATGACTTGCGACCAAAACCTAATCTACTTAATAAATAAGCCAAAGACAAAATGAAGATGTATCCACAAATAAAACAAACTCTTGGCAGTATGATTTCTGAATCAAGTACATGCCAGCATAAAAGACCAATGTAAAGTTAAATCCATTGCACTGTGTGTGTTGTGTTCAAATACTTTCTGAATTCATATCCACTATAAAAAAAAAAGCAAGTAATGCATTTAGGATGGTACCTGTAAGAGTGATAAGTCACGCAGAATTTCAATATTGTCAGGATCTATTCTCAGTGCATTTCGGTAGCACTTGATTGCCTCCCTGTATTCTCTGTCTGACCGATAAAGGAGACCAAAAACATGCCAGCAAACATGACTTTTAAGGTCATTCTGTACCAGAACAAAAGCCGGATCACTTGACAAACAATGATTTAAAGATTCATAAACCAAGTAAAATAAAATACAACACACGGACCTTCAATCCTTGACGAACAAGTTCATATGCTTCGGACTTACGATCCATGCAATTTAATGTTAAACCCTTCATTGATAAAGTTTCTACACAAACAGACACATAAATAAATATTAAAATACATATAAATGACCAAAAAATCCAAATATGCATATGCTACACCTGAAAGCAGAGAGATAGAATAGGGGAGGTTGCACGTAAAAAGGAGGGCATTTCTTGCATGATTCAAACAATTTGGGAAGGAAGCATTAAACGTTTTCTATTCCCAGTTCGTATTTTCATTGTTTCTAGTTTTCAATGTTTTGTATAGGAAACAATGAAAGCCTTATTTTTTTTGTTTTCTCATTCTGTTTCATATGCAAAACTTCAAAAATAGGAAATAATTGATATATAAGAAACAATGAAAAACTCTGTTTTTGTTTTTACTGATTTTAATACAAAACTTTAAATACAAGACAGGACAAGACAAGACAAGACAAGGAGTTATTTCAACAAAGTTCAAACAAAGTGTCATTCGTGTAAATAACAATAACAAAAGTTTAAACAAAGAGACAATTTCGTAACTAAAAGTGAAAACATGAAAATAAAATAGGAAAAAATTCGCAAACTTAACAGACCTTAACGTCTACTGACCCTATAGAAAATCATTAAAAGGAATTGCCAAAAAAATGTGTACCTCCATGGTTTGGAAATTTTTTCAAAATAGCATCAGCTGCCTTGAGGCCCTTTTTATATTGCTTTGTTTCATATGATTTCTGCGACAATAAGAACAAGGACAAATGACATCATCATACAATTAACCTGTCGCCTCAAAAATCAAATATCATTTCACAAACATATATATACTAAAGATAAGTTAATCAAATTTGAATTGCATAAGCTTTAAGCAACAAATAGACATTTTAACATACATAAAACTAAATTTCAAAACCACTGCGATAAACAGCTAGTCCCTTAAGGAGACAAAAATGCCAAATCATTTTCATCTTTTCAGTTTTAAGCCTGTATTAAGTCAGTAACAGTTCCCAAAATTTATTTTGACTACTCGCAGCAGCTAGTAGTCCACACACACACACACACATTGGTAAAAACAAGCATCCAGTCATTCTGAAACAGCGTTATCAAATGGTGGCCACACCAATTGCATTCGCAGAATATTTACCAACACAGCATTAACCAAGTCTTATCGCACTAAGTGGGATCGGCTATAGTTTCAGGGAGTTGGGCTCCAAGGCTCGCCACGGTAAGGGCAGACATCAAGACTCAGCAAGCTTGTTCTCAGTTGAGTCAACTCCTTACAAATTGAGTCCTACGCCTATAACTAAAATTCTAAAGTGCGAAATTATTTCTCATACCTTTTAACTCAAATGCTAAGGCATCAAATAAGCTCAATTTATAACAGATTCTGATATCAGTTCAAACTCCCGATAACAAAAATTCCAAACCACTCAAAATCTAACACTCAATCCAATAACTTAAATAATGAATTCCGGAATAGTTAAAACAAGTAAATTGAAGCTAGAATCCTAAAGTATAATTAAGATTAAGATTTGGTTAGTTACCAAGAATAGGGTGAGAATCTAGGGTTTAAAGAAGTGGAATTGAGTGTTAATAAAGTTGGATCGAGAGAGAAAGAAAGCTTACAACAATAAGCTTGAAGAGATTGGCCTCTTTGGGAGGCAGTGAAGCACCCATTGTTGTTGTTGTTGCAGAGAGAGATATAGAAGAAGGGTTTATGGAACCCTACTACAGAGAAACGAAAGAGATGCAATGCGTGCGCGGCGTAGGTACTTCAAAAAGCTATAAGCTAGCTGATAAGTTAAAAGTCCATTTATTTAAAAATAATGTATTTGGTAAAATTAGTTGTTGAAGTGTCCGATAAGTATAAATGACATAAAAGAACATGTTTATATATATACGAAATTCTATGAAATCTTTTGTAAGAATATGAATTTTTTTTAATTATATTTTTGAACAAACCGATCAACCAAACCAATCTAAACCGAACTAAACCGATTAGTTTGGTTTGTTTTTTTTTTGAAAAATAGTGAAAACTGAACCAATCCAAACCGATGAAGGTTTCATCGGTTCAGACATTTTTTTGACTAAAAACTAATTTAAACCGAACTCTTACACTCCTAATGAATATTAGATAAGGTGTTCAAAAGATATTATTAGTAGCATTACTAATGAGCTTAAAATTAATAATACATGAATAGATGATGATGCATGTGTTGGAATCTTGTTGCCAGGTGAATTCCACATCCTCCAACCTTAAGGGTTGCTTGAACAAGTATTTATAAGTGGTGGTAGTCTTGATCTCATAAACCAGTTATGTGGAATTGTGTTAAGTTAAACCACAAATTCTAAGATCAACTTAATTTTGTGGTTCTCCCGTAATCTTTGTGGTTCTCCCGTAATCTTCTACTACATTTTTTAACATACGAGGAATTTATTGAACTAAAACATAGAAAGTATCCTCGAGAATAATTTAAACTTTCATGGTTTGAGCGATTTAAACATATCACAAGATTCCTCTAATATATTTCCTTCTATAATCCTTTTGATTTACTTAAATGTAAATAACTTTCCGCGAGAAACAATGAATGCCAATCACAAGAAAAATGTTTATTACCCCTTTAAAAAAAATATATGTCTTATCTTGTTGTTTAATCTTCAAATAAATCATTGAGTTTGTCTCTAACTTTGTAGAACACTCTAAAATAAGTCCATAAAATTATGGATATTTAAATTGATCCCCAACTTTGTCAAACACCACTCACATTCATCCTCAACGTTGGTTGATCATCATCGTTCATGCAATTTGTTGCCAACATGATTAATAATTGTAACGTCAAATTTATACACTCGTTTAAAGTCAGGAGATGCCAAAAAACCAACGGGTATGCATGTAAGTCATATATTCCAAACAAATATGATCCAACATATTCAAAAAGAAAACTAAGAAAATCATATGCAACATAACACCAAATCCAAGTGTAATGCGACAGTAAAACAAGTAAAAAGAACTATAAGCAAAACAAATATCAAACTAATGATTCTGAAATTTTTTATGTCAACACAAGTCTAGAAGTTATGAACCAACACTTCATGTTTATTGCTCATTGCTTGTGTAAGGTAGCATAAAACAATTATCTTTAATACTACTTACATATTTACTACTTGCAACCCGGTAGTGTTGGGTCATGAGGGGTCCGACGGATCATTACATTAACATCCGTTTTTTCATTCAATATGAGACATTTTCACTCACATTTGATATCTCAATAATCTCCCTTTTAAGTGTGAGTCCATTTGTTTTTTATGTGTATGTTTTCGCTCGGACATAAGCTTTATCATCTATATCTACTTGCACCACCGTTGTTGGCACTCCAATGGGACACGCCGCCTAACTAATATGCTCTCTCTAATCGTTAGTCTCTTTCATCTCCTTCCAGCAATGAATTATCTTATGTGTGGCCATGGAAATCCAACATCATTGAACAAAATAACATTATGAATTTCAATAAGATTTTTTTAGCAGAAAAAAAAAAAGTGAAGTTAAATTCCACCAAAACTTTCTTTGGGGAAAATTTTAATCGATAAAATTTATGAATCTTCGCTCTAAAAAATAAAACTTAGCAATAGGGAGGTTGAATCACAATATATTGTATCGGAAAAAATACAAGAAAAACAAAATAAATGGATAAAAGAATAATGTTTTTTCATCTTAGTGAACCACTGATTCGTTTCTCAAATAATTTATTCTTATTACTCATTTGTCATATTCTTATTTATCATTTTGTCTCTATATTTTTTATCTTTCCATTCCATCCACCTAAGACATACACTAAATAGAAGTATCCTTTTTTTTTTTCTTTTATGTTTTCATACAATTCGACAGTTGGGTCTTTTAGATCTTAAAGTAACAACTCATAAATCTTTAAAATATAGAATTTAGTGACAAAATTAAGTTGTGTCGTGTTTTCTGGTTAATCTTCAAATCCGGATGTGGTTTCTATCTTCACATAAGTTATTCCCACAAATATGATTCGACAAATGAATTGTGGGCGGAAGTGAATTCTCAATTGAGGGAGGGTGATTGTTTGTGGTGGAAAGAAATTGAAGAGAAAAGGAAAACCACAATCAAGTGCATAGGAAATATTGTAGTAGTGTGCAGGTTAGAAGAATCTGATGGTGAAAAATTGTAGTACATGATGGACCAATATTTATAAAGGTCCAAATTATGTGGACCATAAATTTAAATACCGGAAAAAAATTTCCTTTTTTTTTTTGTGTAACTTATGCAATGAGATGAGCTGATTCAATGATCAGTCAACGACTTGTGTGGTTAAATCACGGGTCAATGACGTAATGACTGGTTTAAATTCACAAAAGATCCAAATATACGACTGTCCTTGAGTTCGATTATTGGTTTAATTTGAATTTAAAATATTTCCTTTCACTCAATCCCCCACCTTCACATTTTTTTTCTCTCAATAATGTCATCTTATTATTATTTTCAAGACATTTGGAAAGTTTAAAATTTGAAAACAAAACAAATGCTGGAATTTTAAGATTTTCTAACATGAAAATGTTATTTCAATTTTTTTTTTAAATTGTGAAAAAATGGAAATTTTAGTTTTTATAGAATTAAGCTAGTCAACTATCCGTGTTATCGCATGAATTTGTTATATAGATATTGTTGTTATGTTAAATTTTAGTGATATGGAATGAATAATGTATTTGATTAGTTATAGAAAGAAATCAAATAATAAAAATAAAATCAATCCCTCTCCAACAAGTCAGCTCTAGATTTTCCTCTCTAGGTTTTCTCCTTCAGTTTTTTTATTGGGGGTTGGTTTTGAGTCAATTTTTGACCTGAAATCGCCCATCTTCATCTTTTTCTTTCTATTTCAATCTAAATAAGTGATTTTCACATAGATCTAGTTTTTTCTTCGTGATTTCATCATTTAGTTTGTTGTTCGTCGTCTTGTGCGGTGTTGTTTGATTTTCCGTTTTCTTGCGGTGTTCATTTGATTCATATTGAAAGATCAATTATTCAACCAAAGATTTGAGCGTCAACGTTGTAGACCCGGAGGCATGGATATTCCGGTCACTTTAGTTTTATCATATATTTTTGTATGCATTATGTCGTTGTATGCTATTAACTTGATGATGTGAGTTTGTTCGCAGACCTTTACGTTTTTAGCGCTGTTGAATAATGTAATATCTCGATTTGAATTAATTAATATCATTTTGTTTTTGTCAAAAAAAAAGAAGAAGCAATGAAATATAGGCTTAAATCGATACAATTGAAATTAAAAAACAAAAAAAGTAGAATTCATGTTTTTCATCAAACACCTAGGAAATTTCTCATAATTTAATGAAATAATTAAGGGATTATTGTTTAATTTTTTGGTACAAAAAATATATTTGTCTCGTGTTTTTTCTTATGTTTCAACAAACAAACATTTTTTTTTAGGAAAACAAACAACATTTGTCCCGTGTATTTTTAAAGCTTATCAAATATAACATTTTTTCTTGTTTTTTCATGTGTATATTATCGACATGTATTTGTTCCGTATGTTTTTATACCTATCAATGACAAATTTTGACTAATGTTATTTATATAAATCAATGACAAATATTTGACACGTTTTTTTTTTTTATTTCTTATCAATGAAAAACATGTGTCCCGTGTTTTTTTATTATCTGTGATAAATATCTATCCAATATTTTTTATCTAACAATGATTAATATTTGTCCCTTTGTTTTTTAGATATTAATCATTGAAAAATATTTGTCCAGTTTTTCATGCATCCGTGATAAAAATTTGCCACATATGTTTTTTATCATTACAGGTGACAAATAATTGTCTAGTGTTTTCATGTTTTTGCTTTATACTTATTTGTGACAAGTGTTTGTCTCGATATAAATTGTATGAAATCGATATAAAAAATAGATAATCAACTAGGGAGTCTTTATAGAAAAGATTATGCAAGTTTTAGAAATATGACAAGACTCCTTGGTTTCTTTCTATGTGCTACATTGACCAAGAGTACCTTAAAAACAGAAGCCTTACTCCACATACCTCTGTCATTCACTCATGTCCACCGCTAACAAAATCCACAATCTAGAAAAATTCTCATGATAGGATGCATTTTGACCTTTTTACAGAGATTAATTTATACACCTTCCTTTTTTTTAAGGGAATTTTTATTCACCTTTCTTATTAACACACTTACTTGAGTGAAAAAAGATTATGTTTCCTGAGAAAAAAATAGGATGCATTTTGATATTTTTACAAAGAAAAAATAATGTAACTTTATGCATGTTTTAGAAAAATAATTTAGACTCCTTTATTGCTTTCTCAACCTATCAAGACTAAAACAAAAGAGCTATGTACCATATATACGTAGCAATAAGAGTTCTGAACAATATAAGTTTGAAAGATTATGCTTCCTGGGAAAAAAGTAGGACCACATTTCAAAATTCTTGGGAAAAATAGGACACACTAGTTGGGAGTCTTTCTAGAAAAGATTATGCAAGTTTTAGAAATATGATTAAGACTCCTTGGTTTCTTTCTTTGTGCTACATTGATCAAGAGTACCTTAAAAACAGAAGCCTTACTCAGCATACCTCTGTCATTCATTCATTCATGTCCACCACTAACAAAATCCACCATCTAGAAAAATTGTCATGATAGGACGCATTTTGACCTTTTTACAAAGATTAATATATACACCTTCCTTTTTTTATTTGTTGAAGGGAATTTTTATTCACCTTTCTTATTAACACACTTACTTGAGTGAAGAGAGATTATGCTTCCTGAGAAAAAAAATAGGATGCATTTTGATATTCTTACAAATAAAAAATAGTGTAACTTTATGCATGTTTTAGAAAAATAATTAAGACTCCTTGGTTGCTTTCTCAACCTATCAAGACTAAAACAAAAGAGTTTTGTACCACCTAAATGTAGCAATAAGAGTTTTGAACCATATAAGTCTGAAATGCTTCATGGGAAAGAAATAGGACTGCATTTCTAGATTCTTGGAAAAATATGACACACTAGTAGTGAGCAGGGCCAGCCTAAGGGTCCGTCACTAAAGCAAGGGTTTTAGGCTCTGATTTTTTTAAGCCTCATATTTTTGTCTTTAAAAAAATTTCGTACGTCAAATTTTGTAAACATGCTCACTCAAAGCTCTAGTGGTATGTAAACGAGGATCATACTTCATGTTGCAAGTTTGATTACAAAGCTATCTATTTTATTGGTTATTTGAACCTTAAATTCTTTTTGCATTCATATTTCTATCAATCTAATTTGATGACGGTTGTTTTAAATATATTAAGACAAGTAGTGTGTAATCAAAACTTGTAAAAGTAAAAAATTAATTTATATTTGTATTATTTCAATATTATTTTGTTATTTTAAGATATCTAACAATTGGTAAATAATGTCTAATATTAAATATTATTTTCAATACACACGCGCGCGCGCACACACAAATATATATTAAAAAGGTCAAACACTAACTAAGTTGAGTATAGCGAAAGAGAATATACTCTCATAATGTGACAAACCAAAGTTTAACTTCTAGCTGACAAAATACTCATATTGAATTAGTGTCTAACACACATCATATATAATTACTTTCGATTGAGGGAATTTATAAAAAAAAAATTCTTGATTTTGTCTTATTTTATCTAAACGCAATTAAAAGGCCTCTATTTAAATTTTGTTTTAGGCCTAAAAATACATTAGGTCGGCCTGTAATCAAATATAAAAATTTTAAGTGAAAAAACATTTTTCTCGTGTCTTATTTGTGTTACAAATTTCTATTTTAACTAATTGACATGTGAGAGTAAATTTCTTAATTAATTGACTAATGACAAACATTTGTTTTGGTATCTTATAAAAAACAACCTACAAATCTTTCGAATATAGATTTAGTAACAAAATTGAGTTATGTCGTGCTTTCTGATTAAAATCTTCAAATCCAATGGTAAGTGTACGTGTCAGCATTGGTGTCATCTACCTCGCTTTCGCCGTCAAAATTAGCACTCTCATTGTCAGAATTCTCACTCTCGCCGTTGTAAGAATCATTACTATTAGGGCATCATCAGTTATGAATACCGCGGTCCCAGAGCGGCTACCACCGCATATTGCTAAACAACATATAGAACATAGATGTGAGTGTTGGAATGTTTCGTTTTATCGTTAGTAAATTTAATGAAATGGTTTCTACCAACCTGTGACACATGTAATTTTGCGCAAAATGTATATTGTGTAGTTAAAGAGGCTAAGGAAGAATAGAGAGAAAATTGAGAGAGAAGAAAAAAGAAAGAGATTCTTCATTGCCAAGAACCTATAAAGTTGATTTGCTAGAATACATGTGATGTTTTGCGTTCTCTTCATTCTTTTGACTTTTCAAAGAAAGTTGCAAATCTCTACCCGAAGTATAGGACACTTCATTGCCAAGATTTTCAGTAAACTTCCAAAAATTAAACTTAGATCCAACATCACGATGATACCACATATTTAGGGAGAATGTAATGTAATGTAGATGAAATTAAAACTAAATAAAATTGTGTATTTTTTTAATTGATTTTTTGTATTTGTGCAACTTTATTCGAATTTGTTCAATACGCAACTTTAATCAAAAAATTTCAATATACAACTTTAATCAAAATTATTCAATACACAACTTTAATCAAATTTATTCAATACACAACTTTATTTAAAGTTGCAAAATGTAAACCAAAATACGCAGCATGTCAAAAAAACATCCAAACACAATTAGAGATCACAAACCATTACATTTAATCATTTTCCTCGTCACATAAGTCAATTTGGTTGTCCTTGACAGTCCCTGTGGCACCTGCTTTTGGTCGAGGACCAAAGTAACAAGTCCTTCCGCTCCTCCTCAGCCTAGAATGATTGTACACCGGCAAATTGTTTTTTTTAACGGAACCACATTCGATTCTGTGCCATGTCACAGTCAAATTTGCTTTCTTCTTCTCACCCTCTTTTTTTAATTGAGCAGCATCGCCCTGTTTCTGAGACATATCTACACAATGCAAACATCGGATCAAAACTTACTCTAATCCTAAAAGCTATGCCACAAATTCCTAACAATTTTTACAATTTCTAACAATTCCTACCATTTCCTAACACAACTCAATCAATTAACTCTAATCAACATATAACAAATCAATCAAATCATAAACATCTAACATCATAAAATAAAAAATCAACAAAATCTAATTATGTGTCAATTTATCCAAAAAATCTAACAATTTAATCAAAAAAAGCCAATGCAATATGATAATAAGCACTTACTTGATTTGTGTTTGTAACTGGCGTTGAATGACTTTAACTTGGAGAAAATCGCACCTAAGAATCTCAAAACCGCAACAATGAAGTTTTTGAAATTCCTATGTCTGTTCTGTTCTTATAATAGAGCATCGACAGTTAACTACCGATGAAACTTTGGTAGTTAACTATCGCAGGTTCATTGCTTCGGTAGTTAACTGCCACCGAAACATTTGCGTCTTTTACATGTGTTTTTCAGCCTTATATGAAGTGTGAACAACAATTTTCATTTTTATTAGCTTGATTTGGGTCATGGTTCTGATTGTTATCATTCCCCTTTAGGCCCATGATTTGCCTTAGTTTGTTGGATTTTGCTCTTTTCATTTCACAAATTGCTCTTTGACATCCCAAAAATACAAATATATATTCGTTGGCAGTTAACTGCCATTTACTTTCAACAACACTTAATTGTTTTTGGAAGTGAGCATCGGTTAACTGCCGCTGAAAGTATTTTGAGTGTCAAAAATTAATTTGTGAAGTGAATTGAGCAAAATCCTAACTTGTTCATCTCCAAAAACCTCCCAACTTCCCTATTCAGCTACACAAGTGGGTCCACATTTATATGCTGATGGTTAATTTGAAATTCCTCACTATTCCTTGATTTAAAATCACAATTAATTATTTGTAAAAAAAACAAAAAAACAATTGATTATAATCTAAAAAAATCTATTATTAAAATTTCTAAGATAAGATGAGTGAGTACCCACAATTTTTTTATGTGGTTCGTAAGCATAAACATAGACATGTACCCGATTGATTGATTTTGTACAAGCAAGAGCGTTGAAAAGAGAAAGCTCTCTTCAGTTATCCTATAGAAGCTTCTGAATTATTTTTGGTCCAGTCATCCCTGTGTATTTAGACTATGAGAATTAATTAGTTTTCTTCATGACGTACGTATATATTTTTTTTTTCCTTATATAGTTTGGACGAAACATGCATTGACTTTATTAAAATAAATATATAGAAATGAGTTTTCTCGATGAACTCCAGGAGCTTAGCCCCAGAAAAAAAATAAGACAACTTCATGCTTTTTGAATATGGAAAAGTATTCAATTATGTCTATCAAGTTTGTTTAATACCAAAATAATTGGACCGTTTTCATAAAAGGAAAAAAATACCTGGACCACAAATCAAACTGGTTACCTTTTTATTATTATGATAAAAATAAAATTATACAATGCTTAAAATATATGGTATTTAGATTATTTTTTTAAGGAATATAAGGTATTTTTTATTATTGAATTAAATAATTTGTTCGTATCCTGTCAAAAAATAATAATAATTTGATCGTATGTTGATCATGATCAATCTAAATTGTGAATATGTTCAGAGTCCATTTTAGAATGTCACCAAAAAAAAAGAGTCCATTTTAGAAGAGATAATGTCTCATCGTGTATTTATATAAGGGATTGCAATTTGCAATGCTTTTCATACAAGTCAATTTTATAAAGACAAATTGGATGTAATATAATTTTTTTAAGATGGTATCAAAGTTGAGTTAAGAATTGCAACGCGAGAATTAGATTCGGATCCACACCCGACGTAAAGGTGAATGAATATTAAAACTGTTCAAAGTTTGTTTAGAGTCTTATATTGCTTTGGTACAAATATGCTTGAACACCTTTGTTTTGAAGCTATTTTTAGAAGGACATTCAAACCCATTTAACATAAAATTTATTTAATTAAAATGATTTTTTAATAGTGAAAAGTTTAGATTAGCCAATGCACTTCTATGCATGATCATGAAAAATCAACATTTTTTGCGGTGATTTAAAATAGAATTTATTGAATCACTACAACTTCGTAGAGTGGTGTCAAATATTAATATTGATTGTCCTCGTGAGCTAAACTCAGTTGATAGAGATAATCCATAATATATGTAAGGTTCGAGGTCCAAACCATGACCACCACAAATAAAGAAATGCTAATATTGAGTTTGACTAATACAGAGAAGTTCAAAGATGGAGGATTGCAATAGTGAAAGAATATTTTATTTTTGGTACAAGAAGAGGACAGAGCCCAATGAAAGAATAAATTTAATTTAATAATAAGAAAAATAATGAACAAAATATAGTATATCCCGTAAAAAAAAAACGTAACATGTTTTATTACAGTTCATTAAAATTAAAAAGGTTATTTAGGACTTTTAAAATTTTTATCAAACTAAATTTCCTATCGTTTAGAAGACCTAATTCAACTAACGAAAAAAACGAAATTGTTAGATCAGATGTCGCGATTGAGGTTTGAACTTCAACCCCTTTATTTTGGCGTGCGAGTTTCAATGATTATTTGTTATTTTGTCTATTTAAAAAAAGTAAATTCATATCAGATTTTTTTTTTGTTACAAATTCATATTAGATGCAACCTTATTCATGTACCAAATTAAGGTGACATTAAAATTTTTAAATTGTGTAAATAGAAATTAAAAATCGTTTTGGCTGAAGTGAAGGATTGTTAAACTAAAATTGTGGTTCATAATAAGGTATAAGTGGATACCAACACAACAACAAGGGTTGAGTTTAGCATCCTTCGGAAAAAAGGGGTTTGAGTTTAGCTGAATAAATCAAACTCTTATAAGGTGGTGAATTAAAATTCAAAGGTGTTATATTTTTTTTTTGAAAGACAACGGTGTTTATATTTAGTATCCGAAAGTATCATGTGAAGCAAAAAAAATAATATAAAAAATAAAACATTGTTAGTGGATGTATGCAGGGGCGGAGCCACCCTCCAGCTAGCCTGGGCACTAGCCCAGGCTCAGCTCTAACTCTCCTTGTAGAAAGCCCAGCCATTACTAGAATTTTTAGTTTTTCCTGCGGATTTACCTGCGGATTTTTGGGCAAATTCCGCAGGAAACACATTTCCTGCAGATTTTGCCATGGATTTAGGTTCCCAGTGAGGTAATAGTAGGATTTTAGGATCCGCAGGAAAGATATATCCGCAGGAAATGTGAAATTATCCGCAGAAAATGTGAAATTATCTGCAGAAAATGTGAAATTATTCGCAGGAAGGAAGTAATGTTTTGCGATAATTTTTTTTGCCCAGGCTTTATAAAATTTCTGGCTCCGCTACTGGATGTATGGTTTTGTTTTGAGTTATGATACATAGACACTTTTAGATGGCACTACACTCTTTGACACTCACACAAAAATATGACATGTGACCACGTGGATCCCGTACAAACACACTTTTTCTTTTCTCTCCTTTTCTCTCTCTCTAATATATGAAGTTTATAAGACCTCTAGAAAAATAAATGGTGTATATGTAACATTTTCCGTTTGTTTTATAGTTCCTCACATTTTTTCACTATAGGATTGATGGTTTCCACTAAGGAGAGAGTGAAGTCATTTCAACTTTTTCTTTTCCTCCCTTTTAAAACTGTTTTGCTTAACTGTCTGCTTTATTTTTACCCAAAAAGATAAATCTTAAAAAGATTCACATTCCATAAAAGTTTTTATTTCATGATTGCAAAATTTGAAACATCACCATTCCATTATATATTGTCCTATAATATATTTGTTTTTTCTTCATAATTTTTTTATAGAAATAAAAATATTCACTTTGATATAAGTTTCTTAGAATAGTCGACAAATTTATATGGTCACTATTGCTTGACATAGAGGCTATCACCAAAATTGAAATTGAGTCAAATTCTTTGTTTGGTTCTTGAACGATTGATTGTGTTTACTATCATTCTTGCTATAATTTATTTACGAAGATTCAACGTTTTGTGCAACAAGAAGGCTCTTTTCCTTGTGGATTCTTAGGCTAAACATGACTTGTCGCTTGTTAATATCCATATATTAGTATTATGTGAATTTGTTGTATAGAATTCTCTCAAACATTCTACGATTCTTGATAGACAGACACACACATTTTCAACAACAAATATTTCAACTACATTTCACAATATTTGAATATAAGAGATATAAGATAAAATATGAACGTCATTGTTGAAGAGGGTGCAATCTACATCACTGAAGGAGACGGTTTTACCCGCAAGACTTTTTGGTTTGTATCCTGACCTGAATGCCTTGTTCTTTGTATATATTTTCAAGGAAATGATAGATACAACGACAAAATGTATTAAAAAAAGTTTAAGACAGTGTATTTACTAATGTCTTTTTTTAATTACACACAATTACCTCCTTTGATTTTCGACAAATAACAAATTTAATTAGTTAAGATATTTTCTTGATAAATTCTTGATAACATCTTTAAATAACTAGCGATGCTCATATCTCCATTCATTGAGAGTATCTTTACGACCAATGACTTATATACACTTACATTGTAAAAAAAAAAAAAATCTCTATACACTTACTTGGATTTGTCATAATTATTACTTTCATATTTTTTTACGCAACAAAGAATTCTTTTACTAAATTTTTATCGATCAAATTATTAAGTATTGTCACATGATTTTAAAAGAAATTTTGACAGCAAATTTTAGATTAATTTAATATTTGTGCTAATAAGTTATTATGGTTGACATCCTTAAAAAAATTATTATGGTTGACTATCAATCAATAATCCACCAAATGATGATAATTGAAACTGTGAAATTTAATGACATTAATATAAGAAAAGTACTACATCTCTACATGCATGCATGCATACATACATTTGTTTTTGTTTTTATTTTTATATTTTTTGTTTTAGCCTCCTGTTCTAACTTTAAGAGCAAAAGCTGTAATTAGGTCTGAAAATTAAAAGCAAAAGGCAATATGTTTTGGTCTCCTAATTCTTCAATCACTGAAGGAATTGGTGATCCAATTTTAGTCCATTTTTTCAGATTTTTAAACATAAAAATGGTGATAGCTAGATCATATTTCGATTGAAGTTTTTAGAACGTTTTCGGTAATTTTATGGTTGACAATAATTTACATTATCAAGTCGTAAGTCACATCACCGTATATGAGTCCAAAAATATGAAAGAGCTAAATTTTGGTGATTTGAAAATGGGGGACCAATTCCTTGTTTCCTAAGTAAGTGAAAATAGGAAGACTGGAATTGTAATTAAACCTAAAAATTAATAGCAAAATGCGATTTATTGGCAAATTATTGAAAACAAGGTTTAACGGGGATTGAAAGGTCATCTTGAAGGGGAAGGAAATCTCTACGTTTTCTTAATTTAACAAATTGACTCTCTGCAATGAAGTCAAACAAAATTAAAGGTATAATCTAAATGACTGTTATTTGATTCATATGGTGTACGAGAAGGTATAATCTGCTTCCCACGCTATGTATGTGGGAAGCTCCAGCGTTATATAAAAACTAATTTAATTAAAGTAAACTCTTCGCTGTGAATCTTATAAGAAAGGCGAGTTAAAAAATATACTAACTTTTTAATTTTAACGGCAAAGTTTCCAAATCACCGATATCTTACACAAATAAAGAGAGACATGACTAAAAAATTAATGTACCAACATATAATTAATATGCTCATCCAGCTGTGTAACGTATATCTTACATAGCACTTGTTATTGTCACCCCATGGAAGAACATTGTGGTCCATTTGATATTTTATTAAGATCACAAATTGCTGAGCTTCTAGAAGAATATGATATAATAATGCATGCATGCTATATACTATGCTATCCATTTCTACAAAATATTAAATGCAAAAGGACTTTGCAAGCCATTGGTGGTGATTGACCCTAGTTGAAATGAGCACGTGCCTACATCAGTTTTAAGTTTGGGGCCTCCAGTTTCCTAAAGTAGGTAAAATAAAAAATGTACTTTCACTGGTAAGCTAGTATTTCTTTCTTGATTTGGCTATGAAGTACTTAAGTGGAACCAATGGAAATTATGTTGCCCAAGAGATATGAAAACATCAAAGTCAGTCAGAGTACTCATTATCATCTCTCGATTCAAGTTCATGGTTGTACTTGAGAGTTAAATCTTCTACCCCTTGCACGTGGTTCTAACAACTCTTTCTAAGTTCTAAAATTTTATTTTCAAAATTTAATTTGAGGCCATTGCCCTTGATTTGGTGAGATCTTTACTCATGGTAGGAGCAACAAGTTCAGTTCACTCACAAAATAACTTGGATATTTTCTTTTGGTGCAGTAGTGTAGGAATTAGAATTATGTTAAGTATGCACATTTTGTAAAAGAATTAAATTTTCAAAAGAGTAAAACAATCTTCATTTGATCTCCACCCTAAAGATTAATTTTATTTTGTTTTGGATTCAACGCACTTATATCCATTTTAAGTGACAAAAGTATCAAATAAAAACACATTTGTAAAATACGAGATGACATATGATTAATTGAATGTGTTGTTGTTAAAACAACCTCTGCCCATACAATATTTTTGGAACTTGAGTAAAAAATAGTAAAGTTAGAGTCACGTCAAGAAGGTGCGTGTTTTTGTCTTTGCAATTGCATTTTGATGGGATGAGTTAACTCATATTTTTTTGGTGTTTAACCGTCCGGATCTTAGGGCAAAATCCCTTAGTATATGAAGTTCGGTCGTGAGGTAAATATAATATGACCCGTAATTGGTTCACTTAAAATTCGAATTTAGGTTCTCGAACGATAATTAAGTTAACTCATATTGATTTGTTGTGCAACACCATTTAAAAAAAAATTATGAACATAATTTGTTTCAAAAGACTACAAGATAAGTCAAGGACATGCAAGTTATCTTTGCGAGTTAATAAGGATAAGAGAACACAACCTTTTCCTGCTACAACTAAATGAGAGTCATCATCAATTTAATTTTTAGGTTATATGCATAAGGGCTATACGAAGAAAATATTCGAGATTTGTATGTCATGACTAGATTTCCCTCAAAAAAATAAAAAATGTCATGACTAGATTTGCACTCATTGCACTTCTCTCAATGATTTTATTTCAATTCATTTTGCTGTAAAAAAAAATGATATCATGTAAAAGTGAAAGTATATTCCTTTATGTGGTTGACAAATTTTTTTGGGTTCCAAATCAAGCTTTCCGTACGATACATTATAACAAAAGGAAAATGATTCATAAACACCATTTTATTCATACACCCCATTATACACCTTATGTATTAGAGATATTTTGGTAAATTAATCTCTCAACCACACTTTCTCTTTTATTGTGTAGGGTCCAGGTTACCACGTGTCAGAATTCTGTGTGAGTGTAAAGGATGTATTGCCACATGAGGGTGTCCATGTATTACCACTCATAACAAAATTATTCTACCATATTTTTCAAATCTATTGTAAATACTATTGCCTATTTTATACTTCTAATATTGCATCACGTTATCACAACACAAACTTCATTCTCACTTTCAAAAAATAAATAAATAAACTTCATTCTTAGATTGCACAAGCTGAAAATAACAATTGATAATAATTTTAAAGAAATTATTATAAGATGAGTACCCCCAATTTTGTTATGTCGTAAGCATAAACACACCCCATTGATTCTTATACAAGCAAGCAACATATCGTTTACTGTGTTCATGATATATAAAAAATTATTGTATCAAAAATCATTGAATAAAGAAATGTCTCTCGTCCTATAGAAGCTTCTGAATAATTTTAGGTCTCAGTTCATACTTGTGCAATTAGACTAGACCATGAGATTAAATAAGTGGGGTATTTTTTTTTTCTTTATACAGTTTGTCATAATTGGACGAAACATGTATTGACTTTATTATAATATAGAAATAAATTCTTTAGAAGTTCAGG
>Ga0209282_1000375_pt1 | contig 21804 bp, 25 predicted proteins | sample Mtrugardesep15_FD_187529 | JGI IMG/M metagenome (GOLD analysis project Ga0209282, IMG submission 187529) | Root nodule microbial communities of legume samples collected from California, USA - M. trunc garden sep15 (SPAdes) (version 2) | ecosystem: Host-associated > Plants > Roots > Nodule...
GCACGACCATGCGCGTCGGCGCGCTGCACGACTGGCCCACATTGCGGAACGCGGCCGCCACGCCCTTGGGCACAGCCACCGAGAGGTCCGCATCCGGCAGGATCACATTGGGCGACTTGCCACCCAGTTCCTGCGCCACGCGCTTGACCGTCGGCGCCGCCGCCTGGGCCACCAGCACCCCCGCCCTTGTCGAGCCGGTGAACGAAATCATGTCCACGTCCGGATGCGCAGCCAGCGCGGCGCCGACCTCCGCGCCACTGCCGTTCACCAGGTTGAACACCCCCGGCGGCACGCCGGCATCGTGCATCACCTGGGCAAAGAGCAGGGCGCTCAGGGGCGACAGCTCGCTGGGCTTCAGGACCACCGTGCAGCCCGCGGCCAGCGCGGCCCCCACCTTGGCGGTGATCTGGTACAGCGGCCAGTTCCAGGGCGTGATCAGCCCGCACACGCCGATGGCCTCGCGCACCAGGGCCATGTCGCCGCGCTGGGTGACGAAGGGGTAGCTGCGCGCGTTGTCGCGCGCCACGCGGATGTGCTCCGCCGCCGAGGGCACCTGCGTGAGGCGCGCAAAGCCGATGGCTGCGCCCATCTCCAGCGAGATCGCCTGGGCGAAGAGCTCGGCGCGCTCCAGGATCAGGGCGTGGATGCGATCGAGCAGCAAGGCCCGGCTCTGGGGCGAGCTGACCGACCAGGTGGCGAAGGCGCGCCGTGCGGCGACCACGGCGGCGGCGACGTCCCGGGCACTGCCCAGCGCGATCTCCGCGACAGGTTCTTCGGTCGAGGGATCGATGACGGCGCTGCGTGCCTGCGTGTCGGGCAGGACCCATTCGCCGTCGACGAAGATGCGGTCCAGGTGGCCTGCGCGCCGGAGGTGCTCGACGATGGAGGAGTTCATGGAGTGAGCCTTTTCGGAACGAGGTCGGGGTTGTTCATTCATTGCCGGCCGCGAAGCGGGGCTTGGGATGTTTGGCAACGCAGCGTGGTGCGACATGAAGGGACGGAGGTCGGGCCTTTGGATGCCTAAAAGTTTAGGCGGGGGTTCGCTCGCGCCGATGCTGCAATGAGGGTCTTGCACGAAGCAGGCTGCGGTTGTGCGAGCCGCTACAAGCAGATCCTGCGGTCTCGATTCGTCGGGCGTCTTCGCATCGGCTGCGGTGCGCGGGCGTTGACGCAGCCGCCGGCCGGGGCATAGCATCCGCCTGCACGACACGCGCCCAAGGCGTCAGGCCGTGCGGAGGGATTGCCATGAGCACCACGTCTTCGACCTTCGTCGCCACCGACGGCGACGGCTATGAACGGCTGATGGGCCGCTGGAGCCGGGTGCTCGCGCTGCCCTTCCTGGACTTTGTCGGCACCGCGGACGGCGACCGCATCCTGGATGTCGGATGCGGCACGGGCCACCTGGCCTTTGCCGTGGCGCGCCGCACCGGCGCCGGCGAAGTGCGGGGCGTGGACCTCGCGCAGCCCTACATCGAGCACGCCAGGCGCCACAACCAGGATGCGCGCATCGCCTTCGAAGTGGCCGACGCGTGTGCATTGCCGTACCCCGCGCAAAGCTTCGACCGGGTGCTCTCCCTGCTGGTGCTGCACTTCGTGGCGGAGCCGGGCAAGGCGATTGCCGAGATGCGGCGCGTCGCGAAACCGGGCGCCGTGGTCGGCGCGGCGGTCTGGGACGCGCGAGGCGGCTGGATCTCCAACCGCATGTTCTTCGACACCGCGGCCGTGCTCGATCCCGCAGCGGGCGCGCGCCGCGCCCGCAACTACACCCGGCCCCTCACGCGCCCCGGCGAACTCGCCAAGGCATGGCGCGACGCCGGCTTCAAGGGCGTGGAAGAAACCACGCTCGCCATCCGCATGGAGTTCGCCTCGTTCGAAGACTACTGGGCACCGTTCGATGGCAGCGACGGTCCGGGTGCCGACTACGTCGCCACGCTCGATGCGCCCGCCCGCTCGCGGTTGCGCGATGCCGTGCAGGCGGCCTACCTTGACGGGGAAGCCGATGGCGCGCGTTCCTATGCGGCGCTGGCGTGGGCCGTGAAGGGCAGGGCGCCCGCGTAGTCCGCGTTCCGTCCCGACAGCCGATGGTGGTCGAGGTTCGGAGGGAGGCGGCCAGCCGCTATGTATTTCCGCCGGGGTGCTGGTAGACCCTTTCGATCACCTTCACTCGAGCGCCCAGCGCCTCGAAGCGGTGGACAAGGTCGTCCTTCAGGGCAACGCTGACGCTGTCGTCCAGCAGCTGCAACGGCAGTTGATGCTTGAGCTTCATCAGGCTTGCGCCGGCAAGGTGCCTGTAGCTCGGATGTGCCTTGAGCGCCGTCAGGACCCGCAGGGGCTCGCTGCCCAGGTCGGTCAGGTGCACCGTGTGGAAGACCGTGGGCACACTGCCCCCCGGCAGCGAAGGCGGTACATGCACCTGGATACGCGCGATCAGCATCTGGAGATTCGGAAACAGCGGCTGCGGCGACCAGCGTCCGCTCCCGTGCCAGTCCCACAGCACCGGCACCTCGGGCTGGCTGATGTCGCCGATCAGGGGGTCGCCATCGGCGTTCTGCAGCACCACCCAGTGGGCCTGCCAAAGGCCCGTGTCCACGGCATCACTCCACACCAGATGATCGGGCGCACTCGCCTGCTGGTCCAGGATGAAGCGATAGCCTTCCATTTCGGTCAGCAGTCCGGGCACGTCGACAGCGCCCGAGCCCGTGAGCACGCCACCCCCATCATCACGCCAGCCCGGTTCCTCCAGCACAAGAGACCGGGTCCCCACGCGGCGGCACCAGGCGAACCAGTCCTGGATCGGCGGGGGCAGGGGCGGCAGGGTGAACCGGGCTGCCAGCGAGGCTTGGACGGCGGCCCGGCTGGGCCAGTTGTCGCGTGTGAGGGCCATTGAGCGTCAGGACGTCTGCAACGGTTGCACCGGCGGCACCGGAATGTCGAAATGCAGCACGTCTTCACGCACGCCGAGCTTCGAATACAGGGCGACGGCGGGCGCATCGGGCGGGTCGGCCTGGACGAAGATCACGTAGGCCCCGCGTTCGGCGCCGATGCGCTGGAGCTCGCGGATCAATGCGGTCGCCGCGCCCTTGCGCCTGTGCTCGGCGGCAACGGCCAGGTCGTAGATGTAGATCTCGCTGCGCTCCTGCTCGAATTTTTTCAGCTCATAGGCTGCGAGACCGCCGATGACTTGCGATCCCTCGCGCGCGGCCAGTGCAATGAAATAGTCGCTGCCCAGCAACTGCCGGAGGTATGCAGGCCGGGGGCGGTGGGCGCCGTAGGCGGCGGGGTCGTCGAAGGCTTCGCCGAAGACACCGAGAAGCGCGGTCATCAGCGGCCCGTCGTCGGCCGAGAGCTGCTGGACCGTGTAGCTGGCGTGGGGCGTGGACATGGCGGCATCCTAGCAACAGGAAAGCTCAACCGGCTACTGTCGGCCCAGAAGCGGTCTCGCCGTGCGCTGTCTTAAAGCGGTCATGCGATGACCGGTCGTCGAAGGATCGGACGACATCAGGCCTGGCGCCTCGATCCCTCAAAAGACGTATTCGTGAACTGCCGCTGCGCAAGCACATCGCCTTTGTCTGACGGCAAGCACAACACCGCTGTCTCTCATGACCATCTGGCTCAAGGGTCGAGCACAGCCAGCGAAAATTGCGCAAGCGCCTCCAACTGCTCCTTCCCGGGTCGAGTCTTCTCCATGACTCGCGCCCCTTCGACTGTGTTGACGAGGTAGGTCGCGAGCAAGTTTGCGGGCACGCCCGTGGTCACCTCGCCCATATCCTGGCCGGCGATCAGCGACTTCTCGAACAAGGCGCCGATCTCGCGAAGCATGACGGTCGCGTGCTCCGCAACGTCGGTATCGTGGTCGGCCAGTTCCAGCGCCGCGTTGGTCACCAAGCAGCCCTCCTGCACGCCCGGCGCATACAGCGAGGTCATCATGAAACGCACGACGCGATCGATGCCGGTGCGCGGAGTTGTCGCCGACTCCAGGAAATCTGCCACCTGCTTGACCATGCTGGTCCGATAGTGGAGCAGGGCCTCCAGGTAGAGGCTTCGCTTGTTGCCGAAAGCCGCATAGATGCTGGGCTTCTCGACGCCCAGCTCTTTCGTCAGCATCTCCATCGAAGTGCCGTTGTACCCGTTGCGCCAGAAGAGGCGCAATGCCTGCTCCAGCGCCTTTTCTCGAATCAGTTTTCTGGCCATTTGCGCATTGTACCGTTTGGTATATGATTTTTTGTACCGATCGGTATAGTGCCGGTCTGGCAGTGCCACTCACGGCCCAAAACCTGGCGACCTTACTTGGAGAAGATGATGACCGACGCGAAGAAGAAACTGCTCGTTGACAAGACGGTGGCAGGTCACTGGAAGGTGGTCCTGGACAACCCGCCGATCAATCTGATCAACGACAGCATGTACGACGAGCTATACGACCTCGTGACCGAGATCGAGGCCGATGCGGGCCTGAAGGTTGTCACATTCGAGAGCGCCAATCCTGACTTTTTTATTGCCCACTACAGCTCTGCGGAGCCACGCAGCCGCTTCGGCGTTCCGCCCTGGATCGAAAGCGCCCAACGTCTCGCAGCCAGCAGCGTGCTCAGCATTGCGGTTATCCGAGGCCGCGTGCGCGGTGGTGGCAGCGAATTCGCGCTGGGCTGCGACATCCGTTTCGCCAGTCGTGAGAGGGCCATGCTCGGACAGCCCGAGGTCGGTACCGGCCTGATTCCGGGCGGAGGTGCTTTGGAGCGACTGCCTCTGCTCGTCGGCCGCGCCCGGGCTCTGGAGATTGTGCTCGGCGCAGACGACTTTGATGCCGATACAGCGGAACGCTACGGCTGGATCAATCGCGCAATTCCGGAAAACGAGTTGGACGCCCATGTGGCTGGGTTCGTCGCGCGAATTCTGTCATTCGACAAGCGCGTGCTGGCGGTGGCAAAGGAGACCATCAACAAGATCGGCCTCCCGAACGGCAGCGATCTTCAAGAGACCCAGGACACCTTCTTCAAGACGTTTGCATGGGAGGGATTCCAGCAACGCATCCCGAAACTGCTGAAGAGCGGGGTCGGACAAGCGGGCGACTTCGAGCTCAATCTCGGAAAGAACATCGCAAACATCTGACTTACGGGATGGCCCGCTGCGAAAGCACCGAGCGTGATGGCAGTCGAGGGACTGCTTCGACGGCGCGTTTGCAGACCCTGTGCGCCGAAGAAGGGTGAAGGTGCCATGGTCGAACAGATGAGCTTGCTGGATGCGCATGAGCCTTGAGGCAGCATGACTTGCGCTTTTCCAGAACTCGCGGCGTGGTCAGGCAGCACTCGCTACAGGATGGTCGCTCGAAGGTCTGGCCGAACGGCGATCGACCCGCCTCCTCGGCGACGGAGCATTGGGAACGACTGCCTGCTGAAGAGGCATACATTCAGCTCGGCGTGCGGAGCAGCGGGCGCGACAGGCTACAGTCGACCAAAACCGCCCATTTAGCTGGTCACTTCAATGAGCCCCCTATCCCCGTCGAGGCGGGACTTGTCGGTTTGCGCGTCTCGCTTCCCGCCAGCCTGCTCCAAGTACTCTACAAACCCGTCGAAGGCGTTCAACAAGGGCTGGAACCGCGCCGCGCCGCCTTCCAGTTGGCACAAGGCGTAGCAGGTCGCCTCCAGCGTGGACAGTTGGTTGGGCCCATGGGCTTTGCGGATACGGTAGTGCGAAGGCGGCAGGTTGTGCAGAGCCAAGCGGGGTAACTCTTGCAGTGGCGGGCTTTGGTAGAGCATCTTTCGACTTTTGCGCCAGGTGCCGTCCAGCACGACCAGGCGCAGGCGCGACTGGGCTTGCGGCCGCCCTGTCGGTAGCGGGGGTGGAACCCGCAGGTCCGGGGCGGTATCTTGCAGACTGTCCGGGTACAGCAACAGCGTGTGCTTGCCGTCCATCGGCCAGACTGGCACGGCAAACGCCTCACCCACCACCAAGCGGCAGTGCGCCAAGCTGAGGTGCAGCAAGCGGGCACTGCCTTTGGCCTGGTGTACCTCCAGCGGGTGCTGCAGTACTAGTACCTCCACCGCGTGGGCGGTGGGCGCGACCCAGCGGCAAATGCAGGCGCTGAGCGGGCGCAGGCAAGCGGTGCACTGGGGGCGTGGGACTAAGGCGGCGGACATTGCTGGATTTTATTCAGCGTGCCTAGCAGGACAATGCGTGGAAGGAGATGTCTCTTAGCTTTGGCGCGACGACCGGCATCTTTGGACAATGGTGAAAGACCGCAGTGGGCCCATGTAAGCCTTGGCGACGGAGCAAAGTGTCGGTCCCTCAACTGAAGGAGACCGAAATGGAATCCCTGATCGTCTCGGCGTCGCGCCCTCCGTGGAACAAGGACAAACTCGTCGGGCAAAAGCGGCCGTTCAAACTCAAGGAAATCTGGGCGATTCGCGTACGACTGCAGCTCTCATGCCGTACGCGTGAGTTGGCCCTTTTCAACTTGGGTATCGACAGCAAACTTCGAGCATGCGACCTCGTGAAACTTCGCGTACGGGACGTCGCCAACGGGGAGCGAGCAGCCGCCCGGGCCAGCGTGGTTCAGCAGAAAACCGGACGCCCTGTTCAATTCGAACTCACAGAACCGACCAGAGAAGCTGTGTCGAACTGGGTGAAGATCGCTCACCTGCGCGCCGAGGACTTTTTGTTCCCGAGCCGGGTGAGCACGTCGCCGCACCTTGGAACCCGCCAGTACGCGCGCATTGTCGACAGCTGGGTCGAGGAAATTGGATTGGACGCGGCCGCCTACGGCACACACTCGATGCGACGGACAAAAGCCTCGTTGGTCTATCGCCGCACCAAGAATTTGCGTGCAGTTCAGTTGTTGCTGGGCCATACCAAACTGGAAAGCACCGTACGCTATCTCGGTATCGAGGTAGAGGATGCTCTGGAAATGGCTGAACAGACCGACGCATGAAGTTCAGGGCGCCCCTGGTGGGCGCCCGCAGAGTTGACCTGGGCCTCGGAGCCGGACCATCGGGCAGAATTCGGCCCAAAAGCAGACCTTTCCGGGTGCGGCAAAATTCGTCATCCGGGCGGGCGCTCGACCTCGCGAGGAAGCATCAACGTATGAATTTTGGGGAGAAGCACGATTTCGCTATCGAGGCGATGGTTGAGCTGAACCTAGTCCTTCCCTCCTCGGTCTGGGGGCGGATGCGCGTATGGTGTGCCGGGATACCGCTGGGCGATTTCTCCGAGCCGCACTGTGGGTTGCCCTACAGCCCATTTAAGTCGCTCTGTCTGGATCTACCAGGGCTCTGGGACCCGGAGTTCGAAGGTAAGAGCGACGAGGAACTGTTTAACCATCTGGATGCAGTCTTGTATGGTTTCAAGGACGGCGTTGAGGTGGCTGATGAGCGGACGCTCGAGGAATGCGAGGATGATGCTCGCGCATATTCGCGGTTCAGCTTTCTCACCAACTGGGGCGAGATGTTTGATCGAGAGGGGAAATCGTTCATCTTCTGCGTGGATGGCGATAGCGTGAACGTACTAAATCGCCCCATTGGATCGACGCAACTGCGGTGCCTGAGAACTTCAGCAGTTTCCGTCCAGGCGGCGTGCTCGGAATTCATGATTTGGTTCGAGCAGGAGTTGACCAAGTTACGTCCACCATCTGCCCTGCGCAACTAGGGGTGCGACGAAGGGCTACAGTCGGCCAGGAGCCGACAGTCGCGCTAGAGACGACTTCAGCCTCCTCGACGCTCGCCGAACTGCATGAACTCCTCGTGGTGATAGAAAAGGACCCAGTTGTGTGCTTCGGACCAGACGCAAAGGTCATCAGAAGCCGGGTAGCAGAACGCATCCCAGTAGCACGCGAATATTCCCCAGGTCGTTGAAACTGCCATGTTTGGCTGCCACGAGAGGAAGACGCATGCCTCCTTGTCTTCATGGCAAGTAAGCAGCCAATCAGTGACACGCTCGGGTTCGACCTCGCTGGTTTCAATCCGCCTGAGCGAGAAGACGCGCTCACTTATGCCCTCCGAGCCATGAAAGGCAAGCGACTGCTGGAAAAGCTTGTCCGCCAGTGCCGATGTGTGGGGCTCGACTCGCGAAAGCACGTCCTGCGGCAGCAGCGTGTACTTCTCGTCCGTCCACCGCCAAGCAAGAGGAAAGTCTTTGATCAACATGGCGTCAGGGTGTTTGCGATGAACAGATGTTAGAGCTTCTGCCGAGCCGTAGCCGCTTGCCCGCGAATGACAGCTTTCAGGAAACTTCAAGGACTGCAGTGGTTAAGGGTTGTCCGATACCTGCCCGTGCAACACCACAAGCCCGCGCACGACAGCGGCCTGAGGGCGGGTGTTGGACAAGCCTCTAAGGAGGAAACCGCGGAATGCTCTGCGGTGGACGGGGAAGGCTACGGGTCTATGGCGATTCGGAACGCGTGGCCCGAGCTGGCGCCGATGCGGAGCCCGGGGGACGCCTCCAGCGGCGTTGCCGAAGCGCAGTAAATCCAGGTCGTCGTACGCGTCGCTCGACGCCAGGACGGTCGACGAAGGCATCACCGGACCCGAAGACCAGACTTCCTCTCATCGGCCCGATAGCAAGAAGGGTCGAAGGTTGGCTCAGCAGCTGCGTCGTCATGGCGCTCGGACCTGTGGCGGCGGCGCACGGATCGGCTGCCCGCGAGCCAACGTCAGCAAGACGATCATCGCAGCGCCGCAGTGCATGCAGACGAAGGTCGGTTGAGGATGGCAAGGCTCGGCATCCAGGCTCGCGATCTGCGCGACCGCGTCAGCCTCTTGCCCCAGTAGTTCGCGGATGCGCGCCAGGTTGGCCGTGCGATTGCCGTTGGCCAGAAGCCCGTAGTGTCGGATGCGGTGGAAGCCACCCGGCAGGACATGCAGCAGGAAGCGGCGCATGAACTCATCGGCATCGAGCGTCATCGTCTTGCGCCGGGTGCGGCCCTTGGCCCGATAGTCCTTCCAGCGGAAGGTGACGCCTTGCTCGTCCATCGCTACAAGCCGGCTGTTGGAGATGGCGACGCGGTGCGTGTAGCGGGACAGGTAGGCCAGCACCGCTTCGGGTCCGGCGAACGGTCGTTTGGCGTAGACGACCCATTCGCACTGGCGCAGCGGTGCGAGCCAGTGCGCAAAGGCACGCGCGTCGCTCAGCGCGGCGAACTCGCCGAAGAACCGCAGTCGGCCTGCGCGATGCAGTTGTCCGAGCGCTTCGAGGAAGCGCCTTCTGAACAGGCGCGACAGCACCCGCACGGACAGGAAGAAGCCGGGCTTGCAGGCGACCCAGCGCCCGCCATCCGACGACAGACCTCCGCCCGGCACGATACCGTGCACATGCGGGTGGTGCGTCAGTGCCGATCCCCACGTGTGCAGCACCAGCGTTGCGCCGATGCTTGCGCCAAGGTGCTTGGGATCGGCTGCGATGGTCAACAGGGCCTGGGCGGCCGCATCGAACAGCAAGGCGTAGATATCGGCCTTGTTGTAGTAGGCGATGGCGCTGATCGGCGCCGGCAAGGTGAAGACGACGTGGTAGTAGTCCACCGGCAGCAGATCGGCCTGGCGCGCCTGGAGCCAGCGCTGCGCCGCACTCGCCTGACACTTCGGGCAATGCCGGTTGCGGCACGAGTTGTAGGCGATCTGATCCTGCCCGCAGCCTTCGCAACGCAACACGTGGCCCCCCAGCGCCGCGCTGCGGCACTGCTCGATGGCCGACATGACCTTGAGTTGACCCAGGCTCAGGTGACCACGCTGCGCCTTGCGCCAGCCGGGGCCGTGGGTGCGGAAGATGTCGGCGACTTCCAGGGCGCAGTGCGCCATGAAGACGACCTACGCAGACAGCTTCTCCAGCGGGCTGACGACCTCGCGCAGGACTTCGGTGGCCACGTGCGTGTAGACCGACGTGGTCTCCAGCTTCTTGTGGCCGAGCATCACCTGGATCACGCGGATGTCCACCTTCTGCTCCAGCAGGTGCGTGGCGAAGCTGTGGCGCAGCGTATGCATGGTGACGCGCTTGTCGATCTTGGCCGCTTCGGCGGCGTCATGGACTGCCCGGTTGAGCTGGCGCGCGGTCAAGGGATCGACCGGGTTCTGCCCGGGGAACAGCCAACCGTTGGGTAGCATCTTGCCCTTCGCGTTCGCATACCGCCACCAGGCCCGCAGCCGCTCCAGCAGAACCGGCGAGAGCATCGCATAGCGATCCTTGCGACCCTTGCCCTGCTCGACGCGCAGGGTCATGCGCTCGCTGTCGATGTCGCCGACCTTCAGCGCAACGATCTCACTGACCCGCAGACCGGTGCCGTAGGCGATGGACAGTGCCGTGTGGTACTTGGGGTTGGTGGCCGCCGCGAGCAGGCGCGCGGCCTCGTCGCGGCTGAGCACCACCGGCAGCTTCTGCGGCACATGCACGTAGCTCATCCTCTCGACCAGTTCGCCGCGATGGAGCGTGACGTCGAAGAAGAACTTCAGGCCAGTGATGGTGGCGTTGAGCGTGATCGGCGAGACGCCCCGATCGACCAGGTGCAGCTGGAAGCGCCGCAAATCCTCGGCAGTGGCCGTGTCGGGGGAGCGTTGGAGGAAGCTCGCGAGGTAGCGCACGGCGCGGATGTAGGCCGACTGCGTCTTGGGGCCGAGCTTGCGCATGCGCATGTCGTCGAGCAAGCGCTGGCGCAGTGGCGAAACCACCGGTGTCGAAGGGATCATGATCGTGCTCCTGTCGAAGAACGAGGCCGATTGCCTCGGTCCCCAACATAGACAGGGGCGCGATGTTTGTTAAATCACAGACTGGGCGGCGGGCTACCGCGCGAGCGGTTTAGTCCTTGGGCCCACTGCGGTCCTTGGCTTTGCCCGATAGCAGCCGCCCAATACATGGGTAAATCGAAGTCACGTTGCGCTCGTATCGTTCCGCTCAACGCTTGATGTGAGAGTCGCTGACCGACTGGCCGAGGGCGCCCCCTCGATGACAAGGTTACGCCGCTCTCGCTCCGGCTTACTTAGCTTTCTTATGCCACTATTTCGGATAGTGCTCTCCCCAGTGAATGTCTGAGAGATGTGCGAGGAGCAGGTCGCGGTCTGCCCGCTCGACAAAGTAGAACTCGTTGTAGCCGAAGTCGTAGTCTGTCTTCACGAACCAATGTGAGGTCCACTTCCCGTTGTGACGGTGTTCAGTCTCGTCGGAGCAAGCCTTGTACTCAGAATACTTTTGCGTGCACGAGCCATCCATTGGGCCAAAGCGTTGCCAACACCAGCGATGCGTGTAGTCGAGTTCCGGAAAGGCCATTTCAAGCATCACGGCGCAGGGAAACTGGTGCAGCCGGTCTTCTCGTTGTCGATTTGCGAAGTCTCGTTCTTCGGGGGAATCATCCTCGCAGGCGAGATAGCTATCGATTGAGGAAATCTTTAGCGTCTTTAGTGTCATCAGATTCACAAAATGGGCGGCGGAAGTGAAGGTCCGGTGATGGCCGACTGTAGCCGGTCGCAACACCACCCCGAACGGCCCCTGAGCAGTCCTTGAAAACTTCGCAAAGCGATCACTCAGCCGAAGCCTCAAGGTTGTCCGGCATTCCGCCAAACCCCTGATTGGATCTCATTCGCAGAGCTTGATCCATCGTTCGAGTCGGCGCACCACGCGAGAAGTGTTGAGCCGGCCGATCGAGCCTTCCATATCCTCGTTGCCTTCGATCTGGCATAACAGCACAACCTCTTCACGCGCGCCGCCGGTGCCGAAGAAACCTTCACGATCAAGTTGTTCCATCGCGGCAATGCAAGCTTCGAAGAGGCCTGCGTGCAGGACATCGAATTCAACATCGCACGGCAGGTCGCTGCGGTGGCATGGCAGGATCATGCGGTAAGCGATATCGAGGAATTCACCGCCCTCCGCGTAAGGCCACTCGGCGGAGGACCAGACCTCGCTTTCATCGTCCATGTCGCCCGGAGCGCCCAAAGCGAGGCCGCTGGCAGCATGGACGATGGTCATCGCACCGTCATCGCTGCCAAGCGCGAAAAGGCGGATGGTCTCGTCAGGATGGGCCGCTCGAATGGCCTCGAAGGCGCGGCGAGCACCTTCGCGGATCTCCGTAGTGAGCAAGGGGAAGTCGATGCGAGCGGGATCGTGTATGCCCTGGCGCACCCGCTTGTAGCCCTGCGCCTCGATCTCGTTGCCTCGCAGCACGAGGGCATCCTTTGCCGCTTGGGGGCTTGCGAACTCGGCGACCATGGAGTGCCCCATGGACTTCACCTTGCCGTTGGCGGTCCACAGTGAATTGCCGAATTGGCGCAGCTCGTGAAAGTCCGTGGGCACCTCGTTGTCGAAGCGGTAGAACAGTGACCAGGTCATCGGCGGGAACTCCTTCTGGGGCGCAGTGTCACCACCAGCCTTCTCGCTGGAGGTTTTTCGAGCGGCTTCTTTCAGCCGAATTTTGCCGCACAGCAGTGGCGCCGAAGGAATCAGTTAATGATCTCTCCCATGCCTGCGCGTACGCGTTCCCTGAGCTGCCGGATGTACTCCGCATCGAAGGGTTCCCACGTCTCCAGTTCGCCGACGATACGAAGTGGCTCCCGGCTGCGGTACGAGCGTGTGGGATTGCCCGGAAATTTCTTGTCGGTGACGTTGGGGTCGTCCTCGAAGGCGCCCGAGGGTTCGACGATGTAGACGCGGGCACGGCCGTCGCCCTTCGCCATCTCGGCGGCCAGCCCGGCCCCCTTTGGCCAGGCGGTGAAGTAGATATGGTTCATGACGACGTCGCCGTCGTAGTTCGAGCGGAAGCCTGCGGTGAGCAGGTCGCCCACCCGGAGGTCCGCCCGCGTGCCGTGGAAGAAAGGGCCGGTGTCCAAGACAGCCATCGCGGGTCGCTCCTCTACAGAAACGAAAAAGCCGCGGAGTTTACTCGGGTCGATGTTCATGTGAACCGTCATGAGAGGACCCGTCCGAGTGAGCCTCTTGAATGGCGTCGACCAGGAAGTCGACCATCACCCGCACCTTTGCGCTGAGATGGCGACGGCTTGCATAGATCGCCAGGATGTCGATGGGTGGCATGCGATAGCCGGGCATGACCTCGACCAATCGGCCGGCCTGCACATCCGCGCCAATCACGAAGCTCGGCTGCCATATGACGCCGAGGCCCGCGAGTGCCGCGGCCCGAGCGGTGTCGCCGTTGTTGGCCCGAATGGCCCAGCGCACGCGGACGGATTCGAGCGTTCCGCCGGGGCCGGCAAACTGCCACTCATCGGAAGTCGCACCGTACGTGTAGCCCAGGCACAGGTGCCGCGAAAGGTCCGCCGGGACGTCGGGCATGCCATGGGCTGCAAGGTATTCGGGAGAGGCGCAGACCAGGTTCTGCGAGCGGCCCAGGCGGCGTGCAATATGGTTTCCCGATGTGGTCCGCGAGATACGGATGGCCAGGTCGTAACCCTCTTCGACGATGTCGACCACGCGGTCGATGAGCGCGATGTCGAGCTCGACGTCGGGGTACTTCGCCATGAACTTTGGCCACAGGGGCGCCAGCACGAGACTGCCGAAACTCAGCGGCGCGTTGATGCGCAGGCGCCCACGCGGCTGCAATGACGCGCTGGTCGCCAGCGCCTCGGTCTCTGCCACTTCTTCAAGGATCGACTTCGCCCGGTCGAACAATGCTTCGCCGCCTTCGGTGAGCGACAGGCGGCGCGATGTGCGGTTGATGAGCCGCGTGCGCAGGTGGGCTTCCAACTCGTTGACGTAGCGCGTCACGTTGGCCGGGGAGGTGTCCAGCGCGTCGGCCGCCTTGGTGAAACTGCCCCGCGCGACCACGGTGACGAACACCTCGTAAGCACGCAGTCGGTCCATGGGTGTGGCTCCAATCGTTCATGAAAGCTGAATGAGTAAACCACTTTTGGCCTCTTTCTGAAAGCGAAGCTGAACAATAAATTCACGTCACCCCACAAACTGCAGAAAGGACCCCACCATGACCGACACCCATCACACCCTCACTTCCATCGCCACCCGGCACTCGGTGATCGCCGGCGCAGTCGCGCTTGGCGCCGCGCTGACCATGGGCTCCACGGCGCACGCCGGACCTGTCGCCGACGCAGTGCCGGGCTTCCGCGAAGGCAGTGCGGAGGTGAACGGCACCCGCATCCACTACCGCATTGGCGGCACGGGGCCGGCCGTCGTGCTGCTGCACGGCTACGCCGAGACCGGGCACATGTGGAACCCGCTCATGCCGCTGCTGGCGAAGACCCACACCGTGGTGGTGCCCGACCTTCGGGGCGCCGGCAACTCGTCGAAGCCCGAGACGGGATTCGGAAAGAAGAACATGGCCGTGGACATCCACGAACTTGTCCGGTCGCTCGGCATCCGAAGCGTGAGCATGGTCGGGCATGACATCGGGTTGATGGTGGCGTACGCGTATGCCGCCCAGTTCCCTTCGGAGACCGACAAGGTGGTACTCATGGATGCCTTCCTGCCCGGCATCGGCGAATGGCAAAACGTCTGGCTGTTGCGCGACCTTTGGCATTTCCATTTCCACGGCGCGACCCCGCTGGCGCTCGTGAGCGGGCGCGAGCGCATCTATTTCGAGCATTTCTGGAATGACTTTGCGGCCGACCCCAAGCATTCGGTGCCCGAGGCCGATCGCCGGTTCTACGCCAAGGCCTACGCACAACCCGGCGGCATGCGGGCCGGCTTCGAGTACTTCAAGGCCTTCGAACAGGACGCGGCCGAGTTCGCCGAACTGGGCAAGACGCCGCTGCCCATGCCGATGCTGGTCCTCTCCGGCGAAAAGGCCGGCGGAACCTTCCTGATAGAACAGGGCAAGATGGTTGCGACCAACGTGCAGGGCGTGATTGTCAAAGGGTCCGGACACTGGCTGATGGAAGAGGCGCCAAGCCAGGTCATTCCGGCGCTGGTCAACTTCCTGGGCTAGCGGAACCGGCTCGCCATCCCCGATGGCACGACGGTAGAACTCGACGGGCACAAACTCAACCGACCAAGGAGTATCGACATGGAGCTTCAACTCAATGGAAAGCTGGCACTGGTGAGTGGCAGCACGGCCGGAATCGGCTACGCCATCGCGCGCACACTGGCCCAGGAGGGCGCCAGCGTCATTGTCAACGGCAGGTCGCAGGCGGCGGTCGACGAGGCGGTGGAGCGCATCCGGTCGGAGACGCACGGCACAGTTCTCGGCTATGCCGCAGACCTCAGCCGGGCCGACGCCGCCGAGGAGGCGGTGCGTCGCCACCCCGGTATCGCCATTCTCGTGAACAACCTGGGCATCTTCGAGGCCAAGGCGTTCGAAGATATTCCCGATGAAGACTGGCAGCGGTTCTTCGACGTCAACGTGCTGAGCGGCGTGCGCCTCGCGCGCCTGGTCCTGCCGGAAATGAAGCGGGCGAACTGGGGAAGGATCATCTTCATTTCAAGTGAAAGTGCGGTGCAGATACCGACGGAGATGATCCACTACGGCATGACCAAGACCGCGCAGCTGGCGGTTTCGCGCGGGCTTGCGGAATCGGTCGCTGGCACGAACATCACGGTGAACAGCGTACTTCCGGGTCCAACCAAATCGCGCGGCGTCGGCGATTTCGTGGAAGGGATGGCGCGGTCGAGCGCCAAGAGCTTCGAGCAGGTCGAGGCAGAGTTCTTCGACCACGTCCGCCCGACGTCGCTGATCAAGCGCTTTGCTTCGCCGCAGGAGGTGGCGTCTCTCGTCGCCTATGTGGCAAGTCCGCTCGCGTCGGCGACCACGGGCGCGGCGCTTCGCGTCGACGGCGGCGTTGTCAAGAGCGCCTTCTGACGAGCGCATCCACGCCCCCGCTGATCGCAATGCCCCCCGTTATTTCTCCACGAACGCGCGCTCGATCACGTAGTCGCCCAGTTCGCCCTGGCGCGGGCTGATCTGGAAGCCGCGCGCATCGAGCAGCTTGCAGCTGTCGGCCAGCATGGCGGCGCTGCCGCAGATCATGGCGCGGTCCAACGCGGGGTCGAGTGGCGGCAGCCCGGTGTCCGCGAACAGCCGGCCTGATTCGATGACCTCGGTCAGCCGGCCCTGGTTGCGGAACGGCTCGCGCGTGACGGTGGGGTAGTAGACCAGCCTTTCGCGCACCAGCTCGCCGATGTATTCATTGCTAGGCAGGTCGTGCTCGATGAACTGCGCATAGGCCAGTTCGCTGACCTGCCGCACGCCGTGGATCAGCACCACCTTCTCGAAGCGCTCGTAGGTCTCGGGGTCCTGGACGATGCTGATGAAGGGCGCAAGTCCGGTGCCGGTGGACAGCAGAAAGAGATGCCGCCCGGGCCGCAGGTCGTCGAGCACCAGGCTGCCGACCGGCTTGCGTCCGACGATCACCTCGTCGCCCGGCTGCAGGTGCTGCAGGCGCGAGGTCAGCGGGCCGTTCGACACCTTGATGCTGAAGAACTCCAGGTGCTCGTCGTGGTTGGCGCTGGCAACGCTGTAGGCCCGCATCAGCGGCTTGCCTTCGACCGGCAGGCCGAGCATCACGAAGTGGCCGTTGCGAAAGCGCAGGGCCGGATCGCGCGTGGTGCGGAATGAAAACAGCGTGTCGTTCCAGTGGTGCACATGCAGCACGCGTTCGGTGGCGAGTTGAGACATGGTGAGGATCGTGCGTGAATGAGTCAGGAGGTTGTCGGCAGGCCCAGGCCGCGCAGGTAGGCCCACGGAAAGATGCCGCGCCCGTGCCCGTCGGAGAACACCAGGTTCAGGCCCTTGTCGGACACAGGGTGGATGCCCGTGAGCCGGACCGATGCCTGGGGCTCGGGATGGCTGCCGCGCTCGCGAAAGGCTTGCTCGCACGCGGCGCAGCGGCAGCGCGCGCGCAGCAGCCCGTGCGCGAGCCGGCTGGTGCTGCCGTCCTGCCAGCACAGTTCGAGCACCCCGCTGGCCTGGTGGTCGACGATGTCGATGGGGAATTCGTGCAGCTCTTGCAGCGCGGGCGGGAGCGTTGCCGCGTTCATGTCAGCGCCTTCATGCCGTCGCGGGCAAAGTGGTGGTCCATGCCCTGCAGCCCGCCGCTGTGGAGCTCGCCGCCCATCGCGGCCAGGCTCTCTTCGCGGATCAGCGCCTTGAGCTGGCGCACCAGCGCCTGGAAGGTGGGCGAGGCCGTCATCTCGGGCGTGCGCGGGCGCGGCAGCGGAATCGGCACCTCGGCCTTGATGCGGCCGGGCCGCGCGGTCATCACATAGACCTTTTCCGACAGGAAGATCGCCTCCTCGATGTCGTGCGTGATGAAGAGCACCGACAGCTGCAGCTGCTGCCACATGTTGGTGAGGATCTCCTGCATGACCGCGCGGGTCTGCGAGTCGAGCGCGCCGAAGGGTTCGTCCATCAGCATCACCTGCGGGCTCGTGGCCAGCGCGCGCACGATGCCCACGCGCTGCTTCATGCCGCCGGAGAGCTGGTCGGGGTAGTGGTTCTCGAAGGAGAGCAGGCCGGTCATGCCCAGCAGCGTGCGCGCCGCGGACTCGCGCTGGTTGCGCCCGAGGCCCTGCATCTTCAGGCCGAACTCGACGTTGCGGCGCACCGTCATCCACGGAAAGAGCGAGTACTGCTGGAACACCACGCCGCGGTCCGCGCCGGGCCCTCCGATCGGCTTGCCGTCGAGCAGCGCCTCGCCCTCGCTCGGCTTGAGAAAGCCCGCCACGATGTTCAGCAGCGTCGACTTGCCGCAGCCCGAGGGGCCGATGATGCTGACGAATTCGCCGGGCTTCACTTCGAGCGACACGCGGCTCGCAGCCTCGGTCGTCTGCCCCTTGGTGCCGAAGCGCACCGACACATCGCGGATCTGCACGTGCCCCTTGCGCGGGGTGTCTGGAGCGGCGCTCATGGGTTGCTCCCGGCGCGTGCGCCATAGGTCAGCCAGGGCATCATCGCCTTGCCGATGAAACGGATGAGGCCGCTGCACATGAGTCCCAGCACGCCGATGGTGATCATGCCCAGCACGATCTCGGGGTATGAGATCAGCGAATAGGCTTCCCACGTGAAATAGCCGATGCCGAACTGGCCCGAGATCATCTCGGCCGCAATGAGCGAGACCCAGGCCACACCCATGCCCACGGCCAGGCCGGTGAAGATCTGCGGCGCCGCGCCTGGCAGCACCACGTACCACATGATCTGCCGCTCCCGCGCGCCCAGGCACTGGCTCGCGCGCAGCAGCACGCCGTCCACCGCCTGCACGCCACTGACGGTGTTCAGCAGGATCGGAAAGAACGCGCCGATGAAGGTGATGAAGACGATGCTCACCTCGTTGTCGGGCCACAGCATGATCGAGATCGGCACCCAGGCAATGGCCGGGATCGGGCGGAACACCTCCATCGCCGGAAACAGGAAGCCGCGCGTCAGCCGGTAGCGGCCGATCAGCATGCCCAGTGCCACGCCCAGCACCGTCGCAATCGCAAAGCCGATGAAGATGCGCCGCAGGCTCATGCCGACGTTCTTGATGAACTTGGGCGAGCCGTTGACCTCGACCACCTTCGACAGCACCTCCAGCGGCGTCGGAATGTTGGCGAAGCGTATGTAGAAATCCAGCCGGTAGGTGGTGGCCAGGTGCCAGAAGAGCACGATGCCCAGAAGAGAACAGGTTCCCATCAGGTAGGCCGGCGCGTGCTGGCGCAGTGCCTGCCAGGCGCGTTCGGCCGTGCCGGCGGCCAACGGAGGGGGCGCAGGCGGGGGCAGCGGCGCGCGCAGCACTTCCTCGGGGCGGGCCAGCCCGCGCGTGGGCGCTGCGGACTCGTCGGGCTCGCCATGCTCGGGCACTTCGTGGAACAGGCGTTGCGTGGCGGTGGACATCGCGGCTCCTGGGTGTCAGAGGCCGGCCGCGGCCAGTGCCTCGGGGTAGGTGGCCAGCTTGCCGCCGATGGCAGCGGCCTCGGCCTGCGCGTCCTTCTTCAGCAGGAAGGGCACGATCTGCGGCTTGCGCGGATCGCTCGCGTTCACCGCGTAGAAGGCCTTGTCGGCAAACAGCTTGATGCCCAGCGTCTTGTCGTTGAGGTAGGCGACCTTGACCTTCTTGCTTTCGCCCTGCGCCTTGTGGATCGCGGCCAGCGTGCAGGCGGGCGAAGAATAGGCCGCGATGGGCGCGCCTTCGACCCAGACCTCGCCGGCCTCCTTGGGGCGCGTGATCGTCGTCTTGCACAGCGCGTCGGTGCCGCTCACGTCGTAGTTGGCGAGCGTCTGCTTCTGCGCGTCGTAGTCGAGCTTGAGCTCCTTGTAGGCCTGGCGCACATAGCTCTCGTTGACCCAGGCGTTGATGTCGAGCGGCTTCACGCGGTTCAGGCGGGTGAGCACTTCGTGCCCGGTCTTGATGGTGTCGAGCCAGCGCGGCTTGATGGTGGGATCGAGCGTGTGGATTCCGCCCGGGCCGAGGTACAGGTAGGCCACTTCCTTCTCGATCTTGGTCCACTCCTCGATCTTCGCGCTGGCCGCCGCCGGGTTGGTGCGCACCCAGGTGTTGGCCTCCACCAGCGCCTTGATGTAGGCCACCACCACCTCGGGATATTCGGCCGCGAAGTCCTTGCGCACGACCACGCCATGGAAGGTCGGCACCTTGGTTTCGGCGCCATCGAAGATCTTGCGCGCAAAGCCGCGGTAAGGCAGCAGGTCGGCAAAGGGAACGAAGTCGGCGTGCGCCTCGATCTTCTTTTCCTGCAGGTTGGTGGTGCCCACCTCGGGGCTCTGGCTCACCAGGTTCCAGTAGTCGTCCTTCCAGCCGCGCGACTGCATGGCCTGCAGCACCATGCCGTGCGCGGCGGAGCCGAACGGCACCGAGATCAGCTTGCCCTTGAGGTCGGCCAGCTCGTAATAGGGCGAGTCCTTGTGCACCACCACGCCGTTGCCCGAGCCGAAGGCGTTGTACGCGATGATGGCCACCAGCTGCGTCTCGTTGCCCGGCTGCGCCTGGCCGGTGGCGCCGTTCACCAGCAGCGGGTAGTCGCCCATCATGCCGATCTGCAGCTTCTTGGCCATCATGCCGTTGGTGATCGGCGGTCCCGAGGTGAAGTTCTGCCAGTCGAGCTTGAAGTCGACGTCCTTGTACTTGCCGGTGGTGGGCAGGTACTTCTCGATGAGCTTCATTTCCTTGAGCACCACGCCGCCCGTGACGGTGTTGGTGGTCGTGTTTTGCGTGCCGATGCCGATGACCACTTCCTGCCGCGCCAGGGCTGGCGGAACAGAGGCCAACGCGAGCGCCAGGACCGCGCCGATTCGCAAGATGATGTGCTTCATGGACTGGTTCTCCGTGGGGATTTGGAAAAGGTGGCGTGGGGTGGCGGCTCAGGCGGGTTCCGCGAGGTCGAGGTGCTCGAGCTTTCCGGTCACCGCGGCCCATTCCTCGGCATCGGGCAGCGGCGCCTGTGCCTGGCTGATCACGGGCCACTGCGCGGCATAGCGGGCGTTCAGTTCGACGAAGTGCTCCTGCCCCGCGGGCACCTCGGTGTCGGGCACGATCGCGCCCACCGGGCATTCAGGTGCGCACACGGCGCAGTCGATGCACGCGTCGGGATCGATCACGAGGAAGTTCGGCCCCTCATGAAAGCAGTCGACCGGGCACACGCTCACGCAGTCGGTGTACTTGCAGCGGATGCAGGCTTCGGTGACGACGAAGGTCATGGCGCGGCCCCTTCGCGCTTCGCCTTCTGCGCCAGGCCGATGCCCGTGAGCGCCAGGCGCGCGAGCTTGCGCACGTCGGGGTCGGGGTCGGCCAGCGCGGTTTCGAGCGGTGCAATGGCGCGCGTGTCGCCGATCTCGCCCAGCGCGATCACCGCTTCCTTGCGCAGGTTGCTGATGGTGTGCGTGAGCGACGCCACGAGCGACGGCAGGCCGGCCTCGGCCTTGAGCAGGCCCAGGCTGCGCGCGGCCTTCACGCGCACCTGCCAGTAGTCGTCCTGCATCGCATGCACGAGGTCGGGAATGGCGACCGACAGCCGCAGCTTGCCGACGGTCTGCGCCGCTTCCTCGCGCACCATCCAGCCGCTGTCGCCGAGCGCGCGCGTGAGCGCCGGCAGCACGCTGACGGAGGTCGCATAGCCCAGCGCACCGATCGCGATGCGCCGCACTTCGGAGTCGGGATCGTTGGCGGCCACTTCGGCCAGGTCGCCGATGGCGGCCGGGTCCTTCAGGTAGCCGAGCACGCCGACGGCTTCGCGCCGCACGGCGGCATCGGGGTCGCGCAGCGACAGCATCGCGGGCTCGAAAGCTTTGGGTGAACGCAGCGCGCGAATGGCATGGAAGGCGAGGGCGCGCACTTCGGCGGCGCCTCCGAGCAGCAGCGGCAGCAGCGGGCCGGCCGATGCGGCTTCCTTCAGCTCGGCCAGCACCTCGCCGGCGGCCTTCCGCACGTCGGCCTCGGGGTCGAGCAGCATCGGCGCGAGCGCCTGCACCACCTCGGGTTCCTCGAAGCCTTCGAGCGCGCGGATGGCCTCGGTGCGCACCTGCGCATCGCTGTCGGCAAGGCGCGGCAGCAGCAGCGGCACGATGTCGTCCTCGTCGCTGTAGGGCAGGTCGATCACTGCAAGGCGGCGCACGGTGGCGTCGGCGTCGGCCAGGCGCTCGGCGAAAGTCTGGAGTCCGGTGTCCATAGTGGTCCCTCTCAGCGCAGCAGGTAGGGGATGTCGACGGTGACGGCGCCGGTCGGGCAGTCCTGCTCGCAGGGCAGGCAGTACCAGCATTCGTCGAACTTCATGTAGGCCTTCTTGGTCAGCATGTCGATCGCGAGCACGTCCAGCGGGCACACGTCGACGCAGACGGTGCAGCCCTTCTCGGCGATGCACTTGGACTCGTCCACGCGCACGGGAACCTGGGTGATGGTGGCGGCAATGGTCATTCGGAACTCCTTGGTTCAGGCGGCCTCGGCGCTGCTC
>Ga0209282_1000376_pt1 | contig 21788 bp, 9 predicted proteins | sample Mtrugardesep15_FD_187529 | JGI IMG/M metagenome (GOLD analysis project Ga0209282, IMG submission 187529) | Root nodule microbial communities of legume samples collected from California, USA - M. trunc garden sep15 (SPAdes) (version 2) | ecosystem: Host-associated > Plants > Roots > Nodule...
AAATATTTGTGATTGATTCGTTATACCTACATGGTTGTGAAATTAATTCATAGGATAGAATTGTAGAGTTTATGGCTTTGGCTACCGAAATCGACTTAACTTGATTAAAAATTGGTTTGTGTGAACTTGGGTTGAATTATATGGACATGTATATTGACTTGCATTGTATAGAATTTGAAGTTCGTGCTCAATCGAATCGATCCATTAAAACATTAGGTATGTAGGATGCAAATAAATGAAACAAACAGAATGAACAAAGCTAACTTCATACCCAACACAAAGTTTGTTAATTATAAATGCCTTAGTTACAATGTGAAGTCAAAGATCATGATACAATATAGAAGGTAGCTCATCAAAAAACCATTGACGGTAGCAATTGAGGAAGCGAAAAGCTAGAGCTAAGAAAAGACAGGGAATTATATTTTTGTTTGTTGGCCAAGTAAAAGTAAAGAAAAATTGAGCAAAGTAATTTTGCAGTAATTAATTTTTTTTAGAGCTAACACAATTTTCTCAAATACTAAGCAATGAATAAGAAAAATAGGATGGTGAGCTTCTAGTTTGGAGAAAGTACACCTACTATGAGCTTCTAGGATTGTAATGATAAACTACCCAAGAAACATGTGAAGTCAAGGATTATAATATGGAACCAAGCGATAATAGCATGTAACTAATAGAAGGTAGCAACTATGTAGTCCATAGCACTCAATAGTGGCGACGCAAAGTGGCACCATAGGATGTGCAATAGCAGAGCTGTTTGGTGTAGTGCCACTATTGCAGATGTGCCTGAAATAGATGCTGTTGCGCTGAGATAGTATCACACGTTACATTTCTGCTGTTGATAACACTTGTAGCAAGTAAGGAACTCAAAGCAAGACGACGACGACAACAACAACCAAGCTTTATCCCACTAAGTGGGGTCGGCTACATGGATAAAATGACGCCATAGTGTTCTATCATAAACCAAATTTGGATCCAACTCATTGACCTCTAAATCCTTTTTAATGGTTTCTCTAATAGTTTTCCTAGGTCTTCCTCTACCTCTTCTAACTTGACTCTCCTCCATTTGATCTACTCTTCTTACGACGGCATCTACTGGTCTTCTCTCTACATGCCCAAACCATCTAAGCCTATTTTCTACCAACTTTTCTGCAATATACATTGTACAATTATCAAGCAAAACATTTCTCCTTTTTTCATTGTTTAGACCATAAAAATCTTTTGCTGCAAGTTAAAAAATGCATGAGTGACAAGGTGCAACAACATTCTCATAACTAGTAGAGAAATTAATTGAGAGATGGAGGGAGTTAAACTTGGTTTATAACTTAGCAATAGCATTCAGTTCAAATTTCGAAGTTACTCCCTCCCTCCTGTCCTAATTAACATCTAATTTCCCATGATTCTATTTTTGGAAAATCATTCAAAAAGTTATAGTAATAAATAAGTTCATAGTTTTGATTTTTTTTGTTTTTGTTATTATAATTGGGACCAGAAGGCGTACTTTTTAAGATGTTTTGTCAAGTTCTAATTCTCGGATTTATGTTCCTAGTTGGAACGCCACCTACGAGAGTCTGCTTGGGACTAACAAGCCTTTTCCTGAGCGCATTCCTCTTGGAGTAAGTTCTTTCATTCAAACTTGTTTCTTTATCTACTCATTTTCTGGTATACATGCTCTTAACCGTAACTGACGGTAATATCATTCGTGACAGGAAATGATTGACTTTCTTGTTGATATATGGGAATTAGAGGGCATGTATGATTGAACAGATAAAACAGGTTTTTATTCCCATCTAGCTTTTGCATCAGAGGGAAGGTGTGGTATTCATCTTCCTAATGTTTATTGGATGGTTGTAAATGAGTTAACTATGTCTAGTTGTTTTTATTTTACCTGTGTGGGGGCGTTGTACATTTAGTAAGATTATTACATTAATTGTGTGATGCTTCCTGATTTCTATTAAGTTGGTTTATGAACAAATCATCTGCACCAAAGTAGGTACTAAGTCTTTTATGTGTAAACTGGATATCCTCCGCGTGCAACTACGGAGACTAATCCCTCAACTTAGGCAAGATTCACTCCTAAGTGTTGCTACCCTGTAGGTGTTATGTTTTCACGGGAAGGACACTTGTATTTATGATCTTGGACCAATGCCTCCAAGATTAACATATCCTTCCGATGCTGCCGCTGCCGTAGGAATCATCTCATTGTGACATCGGTGAGGCTTTGATGAAGAAATTTCATAAAGTTGTTCTGTTTTCAGGTGCGGGTGCTAATTCAATGCAGCTGTTTCTTTTTTTTCCTCAACTAACGCAGTTGTGGATCATAGTTTGTCTATCATAATTGAATGACTCATATTTTAAGTCCATGATTTCAGTCAAAATACACAATATTGAATTGTTAGCCGTTTGATTTTGATGGAATAGTCTACCATCCAGGACTAAAGAGAATCAATTCTTTGTTTTCTACCTTAGTGACGATCTCCAAGATGGAATGGAACATATCAAAAAAACAGTATGATTTAATTATAAACATTATTGTAGTTTCAATTTGTCATAAAGGAAACATGTAATGATGTTTTTTATTTTTTTTATTTGATAATATGATAAAAAAAATTAAACTGAGTCATTATACGATATGCTTCAATCTAAAAAAATTAAGAATATTATCGCCTATATATTCTTTCCACGAAAAGCATTTTTGAACATATGTTATTTAAAAAAGAAGCATCCTACGGTGGATATGCAAAGAAAGTCGATAAACATATATAAAACCATTTTTAATTTTATAGATATTCCAAAAACATTTTTGTTGACCATGAAAAGCAATTTTGAACATGTTATTTAAAAAAGAAGCATCCTACGGAGGATATGCAAAGAAAGTCGATAAACATGTATAAAACTATTTTTAATTTTATCCTTGAGACAAGTTCTAGGCCACCGTGGACCGACCTAAAAATCATTTAAAGTAGTTGTCTTTCTTATTCTTATATAAAATATCACCGTGAATTATTCTATGTCCCCATTCATTGCACAAAAGCTTCTTGCATTTATCAGATTGTTTGTTCATGATCAAGTAAAACTTATGGGAAGTTTTTTTTAAGAAGCAAAAACTTATAGGAAGTTACGATTTGATGGGTGTTTTTTGGATTGGACAGTAACTTCTAATCGGTTTATTTCAAAGGTTGAGCAAATGAACAATCTATGAAACGTATAGAGCAATTATCAACATCACTACCTTTTTGTTTTTGCAATTTTTAATACATTCACTTAACTGATTTTAGTTTGACAAAAGCAATAGAAAATAGATATGTATATTTTAAAATTTGAGTAAACCACCAAAAGGGTTTTTAACCGTTTAAAGTGCTATCAACTTAGTCTATAATACTACGAATATTTAATTAGATCATCCACTCTGTAAAACAATTCTACGTTCTATCTTTTTGACGGGTCTATTATTGTTAATAGATTTGCACCTAAAATTGTCTATGAATTTGTAGTACTCTTAATTTTGACCCTAAAAATATGAATATTTCAATTTAGATTCAATGCATCCATCCTTCTAAGAATGCATGTTACTAAACATCATGGATGGTGAATATGTATTCGTTAAATGTATTATTGACGGTCTTGATTATTTCAAAGAGAAGAAAACAAAATATTCAAACAAACTATTTGAAACTATAAAATAGAGAGAACGATTTAAATCCATTTTAGAGTATTTGTGACGTTGTGCATTTGTAAAGTAAATAATTGCTCCCCGTGGTTTACTTTGAATTGGTTTCCGGAAATGTACATGTTGTTTGTTCTTTATCTTCCATTTCAATTTGTGGAAAAATAAAATTTGAAATAACAAATTGTGATCATTTTAATTTAAAATGATATGACTGGTATGATGGTGTCTCTTTCATTTTCTTTCATTTGATAACTTTTGTAATAAAAAAATAAGATATTTATTAAATGTGTTTGTGGCTTTATGCAGTGTCCTAGTTTAGTTTTTTCACTCTCTACCGAATAGTGTTCTATTTATGTGAAGACGTCGATAAACCTATTTGTGTAGTGGTGTTTGTGAGACAAGTAACAAATATTTTCTTTACGGTCAACTTCATCGCACTGGTAGGGAGCACATAATTATTTTCTTTATTTATATTACTCTTTCGAATATTGATTCTATCGGTGATTATGACGGTGTTTAGCAACAACATTCACATAAGGAAGGATTTGAGAAAAGTTGTACGAAGTCGAGGATTAAATTGAAATATTCGTAGTATTATGGAAAATGTCATTGTCATCACCGTGTATTTAGTAATAGACATTGGTTGGTAGAAAGATGAATTTGAGAAATGTTTCACCGAGTAGAAGAGTAAATTGAAATGTTGACAATCTCATTGACCAAATTGAGAGCACATTTTAAAATCAGGGGACATTTCGATAGTTTGCTTCTTAAAAAAAAAAAAAAGCATTTGTTTATCATTGTTTTATTGAAAAGCACCGATCAAATCACTTCACAATCCTATGAGTGAAGAGGATGGTAAGTTTTTACTTGGTACATATAGAGTGCAAAGTCACTCATCCTTAATATTTGAGATAATTTTAAATGATAGATTCAAGGTGAATCTTGTCATATAGTTTGATATGTATTTTTTTTCACGCAAATACTTTTCTCAACAAAAAAAAAGAAAAATTATGTTAATCTCACATCGATTATAAAAAAATAAAACGTTGAATATATAAAAGAGGTAACTCAATTACCTAAGTTATTAAAGCGATAATACTTTAAGACCGTAAATAAAGATATGGTGTCTCTCGATGTAGTGAGCATTGATCCTCGACCGATAAAAGGATATGTAATGAAAAGTTCAGTCTTGATAATACTTCTCAAAAGTCAAAAATAATTGTTAACCGTAATAGCAGGTATGAACCGAAGAATTTAAGCGAGTGGTGATGGTGACTTAATGTGGCATGACGTTGCATGAAATGAGAATGGAGTGGTGATGGTGATGCTTTGCTGATGATGTTGGTTCAAAGGCAGCAAAGGGAGAAGAACCTTGGAGTCAAATGAGTAAGTCAAGAAAAACGAGTGAAAATGAGCATTGAAAAATAATTCTATGCATGTCGCCTCCAAATTGGACCAAAATGCTGATTAACCGACTCTTGTTATTAACATTTTCCATAAACATATACAACCACTAGTTTTTTTTTTTCTTTTTCTTCTTCTTTCTTTCTTGTATTTGTTCTCTTGACTGACTATTGTGTACATTGAGAAGACAACGATAATCCATGTTTATCAAGAGGAGAATAACTCATGATCGTGTACTATTTTTGTCCGGCTACTTTTTAATCACTGTCACAATGCAAAAATTATTTAACTAATCAAACAAGCTTTTTTATAAGGAAGCCATTCAATCTCTAAAGCTACTACATTTAATCAATTTTTTTTCACGAAAATGTACAAAAAAAGTTGTTGGCATTTTGTATATGTTTCCGGGTAACACTTTGGTGCACGGAAGTGACATCCTATGTTTACAGGTTTATCTTTCAAGTGAGAGAATTAGCAAATACTTATTTTCAGAAAGTAATTATTATTACTAATTGCAAAAAAAAAATGGTAATATAACTAATTAATGAAATTGAAAATTTAAAAAGAAATTTATAAAAAGAGAAGAAAAAAACTCTAAAAAATTATATTTTGCGACGGAATATATATTTGGCATATAGGTTTTTCCACCCTATAAAAACCAACAAAAAGTAATAACAATTACTGCAACAATCCGAAATCAATCACGAGGCAAATACAAATATTAAGGCGATATTGACGCGATGGAGGCAAACTTTGGAACATGCGGATCTCAACAAATCTTGAAGCAATTAGAGAATCAAAGATCGGGAATCCAACCACCAACCGAATACACAAACACAACGCAACAAGTCATGTTGAGTGCAGATCATGGGATGCATCCAACAATACAAACTTCAACCATGGAACAAGCAGTGAAGATCGGCAACAATAGGGGAACAACGAGAAACCAAACATCGAACGAAATCCAAACAGCTTCAAACCGACTCAAATACCATATTCAAACGGGTTAGACAATATTTTATTATGAATTAAGAATGCCTTCTTATGTCTTTTTAGATGGTTTTTTATGTTTGAAAAGCTCAATTTATTTGAAAAAGTGTAATAGTGTATATATAGCTCACTTTATAGAGATGATTATATGAAATTTTCTAAAGAATTTAAATTTTGTTCAACTTATAATTCAATCACTTGAACAGATCACTTAATTAAAATGATAAGAAAAACTCATTGTTTTGGTCCCTATCAAAAAAACATTTCATTGTATTAGTCAAATGTTTTTTTTAAGAAGTTAAATTAGCCCACTTAAATTGATATCAGAGATAATCAAACCTGAGACCTCGAGGAGGAGCACATTCTCAGGTCCCAAGCCAATATCACTAGACCAACCTAAATGGGTTTGTATTGGTCAAATGTTGAATATGATTTTTTGGGTGATTCACTCATTTTATTTTTAATTATATTATCAATGCTTATTGATTAAAATTATTATATTGAAAAGATTCAAATCAAATTAAATAATACCTAAAATACTACCAACTCATCTAATTAGTATTGAACTTTTATTATATTAATTATTATTATTCTTTTCATATTATAATATTTTTCCTATTCCTAGTTTATTATTAAAAAAACAAACTTATAAAAAAAATGGACATCTGTAACATTTTTTAATGTGATATTTCAAAATATAAAAATATTTTATTAAAAAAACAATAGAAACAGTACATATGTACCGCATATAATTGCTTTAAAAAATGTACTGCATATAATTATAAGTCAAAAAAATGTTCTGCATATAATATGTTCACACCTGAAAGCCCTACTCAAAAAATTATTATATGTTTGAGTATGATCTATTATCCGTCAAACGTTCGTTTTTAAGGTCTGACCTGACCTTTTTAAAAATTTGATCACATCTGAAAGTCTATTTAAAAATCTACATTAAGGTCTAGCAATATTTATAAGTATATTACTAAATAACTCAAATCTTACTAAGACCTAAAACACGCAAAAAGGTCTGCTGCTAAATAACGAAACTTTACAAAGGTTAAATCACACCATTATACATGTCACTAAATATTCAAATCATGCGAGGGCTTAAATTTATATAAAAAAAAACTTTAACAATATCAATAATAGAAGAAATATTATATATAATATGCGTAATAGGGCGACCTGACGAGCTTAATAAGATTTTTTGCAAGCCTAAGTCTGACCTATTTAATTAGATAGGTTTTATAAAAGATTTGAGCCTAGCATTCTTATTAAACAAGCTAGACCGAGATAGACTTTAAATAAGCTAGACCATCGGCCTTATCGGCGCAGTTTGACATGTTCACACTCCTAACTGTAAGGATATATTAAGACGCCTATTGAGGATCAAAAGATCTTAATTACAATTGAATAAAAAAAACACCTTTGTAAATTTATGGGTAAATATATTTTTGGTCCCTGTAAATATGTCAATTTTTCATTTTAGTCCCTCTAAAAATTTTCTTCAACTTTTGGTCCCTATAAAATTTTCAATCACTACTTTTGGTCCCTCTTTTAAAGTAAAATCATATGTAGAATTCATATTTTTGAATAAAATTTTGCATAAAAATTCATAATATTATAATAATCTCTCCCAAAAAAATTAGAATTTTCTAACCAAACATGAATTTAATATGAATATTTATATATTTAACGGTTAAAAATTCATATTTAATTTATGTTTTGTTAAAAAAAAAAAAATTCTTTTGGAATTTTTTTACAATATATTACGGATTTCTTTACAATTTCATTAAAAAATAAAAAATTAACTTAAAAATAAGGACCAAAAGTAGTGATTGAAAATTTTATAGGGACCAAAAGTTGAAAGAAAATTTTAAAGGGAGTAAAACGAAAAGTTGATATATTTATAGGAAAAAAAACATATTTAATCCTAAATTTAATTGTTTTGGTCAAATGTTTAAAACGATTTTTCAGGTGATTGACTGGTTTATTTTATAATTGTATTATCAATGCTTATTGATAAAGAAAAGTTATTAGATTAAAAAACAATTCAAATAAAATTAAATAACACCCAAAATACTACACTTATATTTTCTATTTTTTTTAGATAGATGAAATGACAAAGCCATTATAAATTCACATACACAAGTGGAGGTACTGGGGTTCGAACCCCTGTCATAGGGTTCGGTCTAACAATTTCGGTATTTTGTCAGTTAAGCTAGGACTTGTGGACACTAACTACTCTTATTAATGTCGAATAATTTATCACTAGTCAAAAAATTAAATAATTTAATTACTATTTATTTTCATATAATTTTTAAAATATTTTTCCTATTCTTAATTCTTCAAAAAAAAAAATTAAATGTACAGCTGTATTTTCTTCTAATGTGATATTTGAAATACAAAAATAATTATTTTATTCCTTGAAAAAATAATTATTTTTTAAAAAAGAAACAGTCCCATATGTACTGGCACTACATCTAATTTAACAGTCACATAGTTTTCCAATACAAGGGCAGATTAACATTCTTGCAAGATTCATTGTATCCACAAAAAAAACTCCTATGAACCAGCTGTCAGACAATCAATCAATTAAAGTAAAAAATGAAAAAAATACCAAAAATAATAATAAAAATATTTAGAAAATATAATTAAAAATAATAATAAAACCAGGGTCTGGTTTCTGGTATTGATTTGGTGGGAAGAATAATACAAAGAAAGAAAGAAAGAAACCCCACTTTCATGTTTTGATACATTGAATTTGAACATGTCACACTCAATGTACCCAACAATCTCTTCTTTTTTTCACTCCCAATAAAAACCACACCTTTGACAATCCTTAACCTTCACTTTCATTTTTTCTCTCTCCCTTTTTTTTGCCCTATCTCATAGGGTTTTCTCTCTCTTTTTTTTTTGCTCTCAAGAGTTCTTCTTTTTCCCTCTTCTTTGAGGTTTCTTTTGTTAACAACAGTTCAGATTTTACCTTGTGTTGTTTTTAGAGCTATACCCATGTCTAAAGTTCTCAGCTTTACCGGTAAGCTTTTGATTTGGTTCATGTTTCATTTGACTATTGGTTTTTGATTCTGTTATTTGATGAAGTTTGTTATCATAGATATGAATTTGATGTTTTGATTTTAGTTTTCTGTGTTCTATATTGATATGTTATGATTTTGTAAATTAAATCTACTTTTTTGGTGGATCTATCTGATTAGTGATATGAACAATTTTATTTTATTTTGAGATAGTATAGTATATAATTTGGCATGAAATTGTTTTAATAATTTGCTTTTAGTGATAAAAGATAATTTTGTATGGTGTGGGAAATGAATCATGTTCACATATAAGATAGATAGTTTTGTATGCATATGAGATCAGGAATTTTGCTCAAATTTGATTTGTTGTCTTTAGAGGATGTGTTGGATTTCATTAATATGTCTAGTTTATATGTTTTGGTCAATTTAATTTTTTTGTTTGGTTGTGTGTTCAAATCTTTTACTCAGAATATATAGTATTCATGTGGTTTTACTGGTAGAGTTTTTATGTTTCTCTAATTGTTTTTGTATGTTTGGATTTATGTATATTGACCTTGTGTGTGTTTGATTTCTCAGGAGGTGATGATTTTTATACTGGAAGGTCGATGTACCTTAACCCGAAGGAGGCGGGTCTCTTCTTGTCTCTTGGCCGTCAAGAATATGCTTACAGACCTCTTCAAAAGAGATCTCGCTTCAATGTTCCATTTGATTTCAGTGGAGAAAAATGGTTTGAGCAGAAGCTAGAGGAGACATCTATTGAAACATTGCCTGATGAATGCCTCTTTGAGATCCTTAGAAGGTTGCCTGAAGGACAAGATAGGAGCTTATGTGCTTCTGTATCCAAGCGCTGGCTTACGCTTCTAAGCAGTATTTCCAAGAATGAAATCTACAGCAACGCGAGTTCTGGAAACAAGGACAGTGATGATCAAGAATTTGGTGATGAAGGCTATCTTTCTCGAAGCTTGGAGGGGAAAAAGGCAACAGATGTTAGACTAGCTGCCATTGCTGTTGGCACACAATCTCAAGGAGGATTGGGGAAGCTTTCAATTCATGGAAGCAATCCAGATCGTGCCTTGACTGATGTAGGGCTCAAGGCAGTTGCTCATGGCTGCCCTTCTCTGAAGTCTTTCACTCTTTGGGATGTTGCTACCATTAGCGACGAAGGCTTGATCGAGATTGCTAATGGTTGTCATCAGATAGAGAAGCTTGACCTATGCAAGTTGCCAACAATTTCTGACAAGGCTTTGATTGCAGTTGCAAAGCACTGTCCGAATCTGACTGAGTTATCGATAGAGTCATGTCCTAGCATCGGTAATGAAGGTCTACATGCTATTGGAAAGTTGTGTCCAAATCTAAGGTCCGTGTCAATTAAAAACTGTGCTGGAGTTCGTGACCAGGGAATTGCTGGCCTTATATGTTCAGCATCCATTATTCTAAAAAAGCTGACACTTGAATCGCTAGCTGTTTCTGATTACTCACTAGCAGTTATTGGACAATATGGCTTTGTAGTTACTGATCTTGTCCTAAATTCCCTTCCAAATGTCACCGAGAAAGGATTCTGGGTGATGGGTAATGGCCATGCACTGCAGCAACTAACATCACTCACAATTGGGCTGTGCCCTGGAGTAACAGATATTGGGCTTGAAGCTGTAGGAAAGGGTTGTCCAAATGTGGAAAACTTTCAGCTTCGTAGGTGTGCATTTCTGTCAGACAATGGGCTGGTATCGTTCACCAAGGCTGCTCCATCAATTGTGAGCCTACAATTGGAAGAGTGCCATAGGATTACCCAATTTGGGGTTGCCGGTGTCATTTTAAACCGTGGTGCAAAATTGAAGGTTCTTACTCTGGTAAGCTGCTACGGGATCAAAGATTTGAATCTCAACTTGCCAGAAGTATCTCCATGTCAGTCAATTTCGTCATTATCAATCCGTAACTGCCCTGGAGTTGGTAATTATACTCTCAACGTCCTTGGGAAGCTCTGTCCTATGCTTCAGTGTCTTGAATTGATTGGACTTGAGGGAATAACAGACCCAGGGTTTCTTTCACTGCTTCAGAGGTCTAAGGCCAGTTTGGGTAATGTTAATCTAAGTGGTTGCATCAATCTGACAGATGTAGGAGTTTTGTCCATGGTCAAGTTGCATTGTTCGACTCTTGGAGTGCTAAACCTTAATGGTTGTAAAAAGATCGGGGATGCTTCCTTGACAGCAATTGCAGACAATTGCATTGTCTTGAGTGATCTTGATGTTTCCGAGTGTGCAATCACCGATGCAGGAATTTCTGCCCTTACTCGTGGAGTCCTGTTCAATCTGGATGTACTTTCTTTGGCAGGTTGCTCATCGGTTTCAAACAAGAGCTTGTCTGCTTTGAAAAAATTGGGTGATTCCCTCGAGGGATTAAATATCAAAAATTGCAAGTCGATCAGCAGCCACACAGTTAACAAGCTTGTGGAACATCTCTGGATGTGTGACATCCTCTTCTGAGCAGGTAGCCTTGATGTCTATACCACAAAATCTGGGTAGCCTGTGCTCCAGATTTTAGTATCAGTGTTGGCGAGGTAGTGTTTTTGGGTCCATCAATTATCGGTGGGTCTTGGTTGTTGCAGTACTCGGTTCTCTTTTTCCAGAGTATACAGTTGTTCAATCTTTATTTTTGCAGGTTTCCTTATAATTGAAAGGAAATCTGTTGGAAGTTTTTTTGGCATCCTGTTGACGGGATGCCGCTTTTAGAATGACTGATCATCTCTGAGAACATAGTTACTGGGTCCTGAATTTAGGTTTCTTTCTGGTGTTGGCACCTGATGTTTTTTCGCTCCATTTTGCATCAGTTTTTCCACCATGTTTCGTTGCTCCCGTGTTTTCACAGCAGTCTGTACCAAAGTTTGTCCAGAGTGGTTGGTGTTTACCCCAATTTTTCGCGTATTTGAACTATGTTCTGTACGCGATGTTTGTGGTCGCAGTTTTAGTCAAGGGGCGTCTTGAAGTTCCAGCTTATGTGATTTTGTTATCTTGGTTACTATTGACAGTTCAGAGTTATATGGAGCCTTTAGTCTTCTCTAGGGTTTTGGCTATGACAGCAAGTCTGTCGCAACAATCTTTTTCCATTGGAAAGGATTGTTTTTTTTACCAAGCCCTAGTTTTTTTAGGCTTTTTTTTTTCCTGAACTTGTCATTCTAACCTCTATATTATGTTATTATGTAATGATACTGATATTTGCCCTTTGTACTGAATGGTAGTTATATTATGAAAATTAATGAATAAATGGTTTGTACTTGTACTTTTAGTGTTTCATTCCATATCATGTTCCTGATAATATCCTTGCATACTGAACTATATACGTTATACGATAAACTGGGATTTAATTCATAACATAACATAAACTAAAATGTTGAAATGGTCTTTCTCTACTACTTTATTTTATTTTTCTAAGTTATCTTGACACTATAATACTAATAGTTGATCTTGACCTGACCTAACTTTGATTTTATCAGATACTAAGCTAACTAAATTAGCCATTTTATTATTATTTGAAGTAACAACCTTTAGGGGATTATTCATCTCATAAAAAAAAAACTTTATGGGATTATATTATTGTTATTATAATTGAGCATAGTTCGGTAACACAACTGATTTGAGGTCTAAAATTCAAATTTGAGTCAAGGGTTAAAGAAGTTGTAGGACCTGTTCAAACTTAGAGAAAAGAGTAAATGTTATATATTAAACTAACAACAATAATTACTAACTTTTTTTTCTATCAACATCTTATTATGTAAGCGTGTATTGTATTTCTGAGATGTGGAATTGAGAAGAGAACAAACCTCACCTAAAATATCTTTCCAAAAAAAAAACCTTAGCTAAAATATAATTGTTAGGTTGGTTCGCAGAAGATTAGTACGATACTCTATAATGATGGCACATGTAATGTATGTACTTCACATGTGCATAAGTGCATTGTTCTTCATAATAACGTAAAGCAATTATTGATGCATTATTTGTCAAGCCACCACACGTTTTTTCCTCCTTTTTCAAGTTTTGGCGAAGTTTCCATATGAATAGTACTATACCTCGATTCTAAGACTTTTTATTACTTTTCTTAATCTTGTTAGTTAGTTAATTAATTAATTAGTTATCATGAATTCATGATCATCCTCAAATGAAGTTTCCTTTTTATATTACCAGCAGCCTGGGGCGGTTGGTATACACTGAATATGAATAGATTTATTCTCTAAAGTATATAAAATAGTGTATTTTAAATCGTCAATCAAAGTTGACTAAGTTGGTAAGAAATTGATTTATTTGTAAGGTTGTGGATTTAATTTAGATTAGCAATGTAAAAACGTTTTTTATGATAATTTGTAATTAACTTTTTAAGCATTTTTTGCATTGATGTTTGCGTCTGATGCATTTTTAGAGTGCTCTTGATGCGTTTTTGAAGTTCAACTCACATAAATTTTTTGTAAGGAAAAGAAATAACGATTAATAATAATGATCATAATTGTAATAAAATACATCCAATTGAGATAGAAGAAGCCACTTTGTAAGTTTCATAGAGTCCTTCGTAAGATTAATCACTAACTTCCACTCTTTATTTTTTGAAGCACATCATGATGAGCCAAATATGAACAGACCCACTAGATAACTTAAAAGCCACAATATATTAAGCTACACACACAACTGGTTCAACCATGATTTCTTTAGAAACGAAGTAAATTGTATACTAATTTTAATAGAAAAAAAATTGTTAGTTTTATTTCAAGTCTTTCTTACACTTTTAAGATCTAAAATCATAACTATATTTACTGAAATGGAATTACCCTAAAATAAGGGGCATACCTAAAGTACAGGTTTGATCCTCTTAATGACAGGTTGATGGTTAATTTGTAAAACAAAAATGATAGTTACACAAACTTAGTATTTATAGAATCATTACAGGCTTTCATCCAGATCTATTTTAGCTGCAATTTCTTTTGTAACTTTGTGATATGAGTATAGTATAATATAGATTGATCAGAGACAAAATATCTCAAGGTCTTAAATTATAGAAGCACTTTAAATTTGTTCAACAACTTGATTGATGAGCTTTTAGTGGAAAATCTGTAGTGGTTGAGATGGATGTCCAAATCCAATGAATCAAAAGGTTCTCTTTTTGTCAATGCTTATTTGTTGTTTGTTCTTTTATGATCAAAGCTTTTAACCCACGACTCCATCAAGAGATTTATGTGCATCGTAAAGAGATTCTTTTCAAAAATCAGTCCTTTCTTACCTTTGATATGTTGTTAGGGAAAATAATAGATTTTATTTTTGTCTGCCTCTCTTTATTTTATTTTATGCTATAGAAGTTTTTTCACTTATTGAATTTTTCATATGCTTGTGCTTGTATGGTCAGGTGGGACTTAGGGATAGAAATAGTTCAAATTGTGTGACAGGGTCTTTGTTCATGTTCTGGCTAGACCCCTCTTTTCTTTAATTGAATAAGACCATTTTAAAGAGTCCTTTTCGTTTTTAGGGATGACCATTTTGAAAACCCTTAGAAATATATTTTATAAGTCTATTTAACTAAATAGATCAAGCCAGCTCAAAATTTTATTTGGTAAACCTAATAAACAATCTATTTAAATAAATATAATATTTCAAAGAATAAATACGATCTATTTAAGTAAATATAAGTAATTTTGCAGTGTGTTTTTTAGGAGCATATTTAGACCATCTACAATGGAGTATCCATTTGGGTGCTTAAATGTGTCCTGATTGTACACTCGTTTTATAATTAATACTGAATAAGCACCTAATCTCATCAACCTAACACCTCAAAATAATTATGAATTGGGTCCCAACAATAACTTTGTATCATTAAATTTTAACAATGATTTATATACTCATTCATAATTATATAATTTTAAAATATTGAAGGAATTTAATTATAAATTATAAAAAAACGAACATTTTTTTTTGTTATTATTAATAATTCAAGAAACTATTATTTGCACCTATTATATAATTTATTTTTAATATTAAAATAATACAATATTGGAATATAGAGAAAAAAATATAATTAATTGTACATGTGGGACTCATGAGTAATAGGAGAGAGATGATGCCTATAAAAGCACCTATCTTTATAATCACATTCATTGATGTCACAATAGGGTGCCTATTTAACATAGTGCTAAATAGGGAAAGGACCTCCCATTGTAGATGGTCTTAGTAGTTTTGGGTTTTTAAATATGTAAGTTTAATTTTGTTGACTAAATTATTTAAGCATAATGACTTGAATATACAATTCTTTTATATGTTATTGATAATGATACAAAGTTTTCACCGCTAATCAGCAGTAACTAATCTTCATCGAAAATCTGTGATTTTTTATGTCCAAATTTATTTAATGATAAACTTATAGTTAATTTAAATAATTCTCTCAAAAAAAAGTGCCGCTTATGCCATGTTACACTAACAAGAGGAGACCAAATTTGAGAATAGATTCTTATAAACAGAGGAGATACTCCTACCGGCTTTAAGCCTTTAACTAGAACACAATTTTAGGGCATGTTTCGTTTCATTTTTTGAGAATCTCATTTAAAGATATAAAATTGATTTTGACATGTTTGATTTTTGTGTGGTAGAATTGATTATATTTAAAGTTGTAAATTGTAGTTTCTGATTCTATGATTGTTTTTTAAATCTAAATTTATTGTTCAAATCACTTTAACAATATATTCAAACTTATCTTCAACTCAATTTTAGTTTGAATCAATTTTACATAATAAATTTACTTAATTAATTTTTCTTTCTATGGAACCAAACATGCACTTGATGCTCGTTTGCTTTGATGGTGGTTTTTATAGAATCACGGTGAATTTTCACGTTTTCACAAAAGCTTGCTTTTATAGCTTCACGATTTCCACGTTCAACTTGCATAGGGACGTGAAAATCGCAGTGCAAAAGCAATTTCAAAAATATACTTAGAATCAAAATCATGTCCAAAAGCATCGATATCAAAACATGTGGGTTTACTACCAAAATTGAGTTTGACAATCTAAACCCATGTCTAATGGTTTCTAATGTAAAACCAAACGGGTTTTGACACGTAATATATTTTAAACAATGATATTTGAACAATTAAAATATGACAATTTTTAAAACAACTGTATAAAAATAGAAAGTTGAACAATTTTTGGGTTGTTAAAACAAATTTTTAGTCTACTTACACCCAAGGTGACACATTCTAATGGATGTATAATGGTTCCAGTACCACCAACATCAAATCAAATAAACAAGATGACGACTTGATTTTTCGACAGAGAACTTGATTTGTTTAAAAACACTCAACAATCATCCAGGCCCACAGGCACCCCAAAAGTTTTTTAACAACGCAATAAAATGAAATTGACCATTTTCGTACTACTTTTTTGTTAATAAAATGGAGGTTTCACTCCCTTTTGTAGGATCTGATTGAGGGCTCGATGCACACAACCAATTTCTTTTTTCAACTAGATAAAATAAAAGTGAAATGTTGACCAGGAAAAAAATATAAAAGTGAAATGTATATCACAACAGTAGTTAACCTTCAATTTAATAGAAAATTTCTTAAAATAAGGTGGCTGCTATGGTGGAAATCATAGGTCATAGGTGGCCACAACATGCTATTTCCTCTTTTCTAAATACAAGTTGGATTTTCTTAACTAATATATAAATATAAATATTAGAATATAAAATGTTGTTCAATTTATTTCAATGAACATTTTTAAATTTTTTTTTTATTGTAGATAATTAAATATATTAATATTCAAAGTTGTGTATTGATATGTATGAAGTGGTAGACCCACGTATGTATTTAGGAAGGGAAATCGTATTTTTTTTAAAGTCATTGGATTCAATAATGTACTTGAAGAATTATTTTTAGAATGCATACCGTATAAAATATACATGATTTAAGACAGTATATATAGTATTATTTGTTATTGAGTGAAATGTATGAGGCTATAATTAACTAATGTTGGCCTTGTTTCGTATTTGGCAGAAAGTGATGAGATTTCACAAGTCTCGTCAAATAACCATGAATGTACGATAAAAATGTGTTCGAAAATGTCGAGCTAGTATTTTCTCTAAACTACTTTTTCAATGGAAGAAACTATTTATTAATTTTTTAGAGATATTGTTTATTAGTTATTTAACGAGAATAATAAATACTTAAAGCGAGAGATTTACTAGGTACTATCTAAGTAATGGAACTTAAGTGTTAAAGAACTTATATTAGTGATAAAATATTTAGAAGAACTTGTGTTCAAATTTTAGTTATAGAACAATCATGAGTTAGACTTTACTTACATTATGACCGGATTTCGGATTAGTAAAACCTCTTTTTCTAGAGACTTAATATCTAATAGAAGCCATTGGTGTCGAGGTTGTGAGGTTGTTGTGGAGGTTACCTTAATGAAGAAGCTATCGAAGTGTTAAATGAGATCAAGTCAATAAAATTCATATTATTTTAAGGCCACGCACAAGAAGTGCAATACGGCAAGGCTAATACAAAGGGGCCAGGACCTGCTGTTCCCAACATAAGCCAACCAACAGTATCAGCTAGAAGGACACAGCAGACCCAGCAAAGCAAAAAACAGCCCTGTTAGCAAAAAACAGACTGAAGCCCACCTAAAAATCCCTCCCAGCCGAAAACAGCAACACAGCGCCAGTTACAACGTCCAAGATTGCTGCCAAACCTCAAACCTACGTATTAACCAACTACCATGCAAGTATCAAAGACGTTTATCTTTCATAGATGAAATGTGTATGATTGAATGCATGTTTTTGTTCCTTTCCTTCATATTTACTCCCTCTTGTCTTTTTCAATTGTTACATCTGAAAAGAGAGAAAATTGTTATCCCTGATTATTTATTACAAAGGGAGAAATATATGAAATATTAAATGATTAAAGTTTATTATTATAGGAAAAAAAGAGGAAGAAACAGGAGTATTTATGCTTGTACGGTAACACTTATTGAGACATTTTTAAAATGATCCAACACATTTGTTCTGGGAATTACTAAATAAAACCGCAAGCATCCCTTCATAACTCGAATTGAAAGAGGAAGAGAAATTTGATATCAGTTTCCTTGTCTCACTGTACCAAATAAGATGAAGAATGTGTACTTGAGTTAAAGCGAGATAGGGAAAGTTAATGTACTTTACTTATTTGATTGCCTGTGTGGAACATGTGGATATGTTGCTATAGGAGACAGTAGGAGCGGAAAATTAATTGAGATAGTGACAATACATTTTGTTGCATAACAAAGCATAGCTGTAATACGACTAATCAGAATGGTGTCCACAACACAAACAGCTAATTTAATGTGACAATGCCAACTGTTTAACAGAGCAATGCCTAAACAAAATGTAATGGAACCACTGATGCCAAGCATTCTCAAAATTTTCGGTAACATGTCAACCAAATAGATAAGTGTTGCATACCTAACATCAACTGGAACAACCTGACAAATATTTATATTATTATTATTACATATAATGCTGCAAGGAGGAGAATCATAAGGACAAAAACCAGCAAGCTTTGGGAGTAAACACAAAAGATACAATGCTGCTTGGACAAACTTACATCACAAAACATAATGCAAATATGCAGGCCTTCATTGTAAAATAATCTCAGTCATATGCTTCTATAATATTCACGAGATGAATCAATTGCTCTGATAGCTGACACCAGATTATGTTCCTGCTGTTTGCTTAATGCTATCCTGCTACGGGTTCTTGTACCAAAATGAGTTGTGGTTTGTCTTCAATCACTATATCACCATTCAATTGAGATTCTGCTACATCTGGCTCTATGTTCAGAGATGGAGTTCCACTTGTCTCATCAGACAAGGCATTGTTCTCCTCAATAGCTGCCGCTGCTTCAACTTTCTCTTCCCTTGTTGCAACGGACAAGGTGGTAACTTCAGTTGTTACACTAGATAAGGAGGTTTTCTCATCATTCACCGCCTTAGATGAAGTCCGCGCAGTTGCTGAGTTGGATGAACTGATCCGTTCAGGAGTCAGTCGAGGAGGGAGAGATCTTCTTTGTGGCTTCTTTGGCTGAACAGGACTAATTCCTTTAGTGGGGTTATTCTGAGACACTTTCTCATCCAGACTTAAACGGCATTGTTGAGAACTGCCGTTTGTGTTTACATCTAGCTCTGAAGACGTTGTTGAACTCTTCTTACGACCAAGCTTGGGAGATTTTGCTCTTGTAGTTGGTATCTAAATTCACAAGTCCAAATGCTCAAGGATTTCAATTTCTAAATCATAGACAAACTTGGTAACTCAAAAAAGTTCATGGAGCATATCATCAGTTTGTTAAAACTACATGCCTAATGACAAGTTTAAACAGCAAAATAAAATAAAAAACTCTGTCGAAAGAAAACTGGGTTCTAGAATCACTTTCTAGTTAGATTTAGAAAATCAATAATATAAATATGAAGGCTCCCATAAAAATATCAACTGGTGTAAGTATTAAATTTCAAAATTTGTTCAGGCCCAAGTTCTTGAGCAATTACAATTTGTGTGAATAAAATCATTTTGATTAGATCAGCATAGGATTGCTGTATAAATACAATTGGGGTAAATCTGTAAAGTTTCTTGCTAGTTCTGCTCAATTAATTGACACTGACAATAGAGTTTAACCAACTAGCTAACTTTAAATATCTCCTCTAACTGGAGCTAAGCAAGTCTGGTTTGAAGTTGACGTGGCATTTGGATGAGGAGATGATAAATCATCTGATAACATAAGTAAAACCGGATTAGATGCACTTTACCACACACCTATGCCTAGATAAGTGAAAAGTCATCTAGAATAACAAATTACGAACCATTCATTTTTAGAATCAGATATAATATCAAAATCAGTTTAGAATTATCATATCTACCTAAATTTCAGAACCCACACGACATGTACAAGTCACCAAAACACAAACCAAATTTAAAGGTTCCAGATGGATATCAATGAAAGCGGGTAACTGAAAAGAAGTTTCAACACTCTAAAAGAAAGTCTCTAATCTTATAAAATAAATAATCAGATTCATCCATTCAAATTGAAATCATAGTTATTGAATATCCAATATATATAGCAGTATTTTGAACTTGTATATATAATATAATAGGCTTACATTTTAAAAATTTCACCTCCTAGCTAGTGTTGGTCCAAGGATCCCAGAAAATACAAGTTTTATAATGTTAATAACACACTCAATCTCTACAATAAACATTCCATTAACTAGAAAGACAACACCACGGAGAGTAATTAACATCTATACGTAAATGAAATTTTATATAATGAGTGGAGACAAATCATTCTTAACCATGGAATATTTCAGAACAAGCAAAGACATTTGATTAGACAAACACCAATTGATAGAGTGAAGTGGAAACAATGGGAAGAAAGCTTCAGTCAGCAGATATTGATCTTTTCAAAAACAATTCAGAATATTGCCCAAGTCAAGCATGTGGGTGCGTGCATGCATATCTGTGCACTTGGGCATCGACAAGCCAACAGAAAATACATTGCCTATAGTTAAAAAAACCGAAAATAATTAGACAGAGGGCTTGCATGCAATTAGGCAGACAGGCATCCCTATATGCACATAAACAGAAACTAACCTTCTTCAACTCCACCCTAGAAGGAGTAGGCTCCTGGTAGAAGCTTGGCATTGGAGTTGCTTTAAATGCTAGTTTTTTCCTAAGCCTCTTAATCTCAGCTTCTTGGCTCTCCTATAAAAAGAAATCAAAGGTTGAGATTGAGATGTGGTTAAAAAAGGCATTAGCTGCAAGTTTTCAGCCTAGATATCATATATTATCACCTTGGTTTTTGCTTGAATGTTGCTCTCCTCCACTTCCTTCGCATGAATCCTTTCCTCAAGCTTAGAGTAAAACTGGCCACCAAAATATAAACTTTTTTTAAAACTACAAGCTTATTCAAAAGAAACCCTCATGGTAACCCAAGGGAGAAGCAAGTAATAATTATTTACCTCTTTTCTTCTCTCAGCTCGCTCATTACATTTGAAACTGAATCCATAAGTTGGCATTGTCCCAACTCTACGAGGTTTGGCATCTTCTGATGTAGGACTTATAAGTGGATTAAGGATAAACCATTAAACCATAATTGTAAACTACATTGTACTCAATAATAAATTTACAATAAGTTACACTTCCCTCGCATAAGATATGCGTAAATTACACCCTCTCTTGAGAGATGAATATCTGCAACACTTTAGTCTATTTTAATTTGAACAAACATTGTAGGGATGTTATTTTCTTCCTTGTCATTTTATAGATGACCTACAATTAGCATAAGGGTTCAAAATGAGGCATGAGGCATCGATGATGTCCCTAAGAAGCTTATTGCGTTAAAAATTGGATAAAATGTAGCACATCTCATTTTCATCTCCAAAGAAAATATCATTCAAGCATCTAAGGGAAATGTAATTTACCCATAAACTTACTATCGTGATAAAAAGAAATCTCCCGGTGCTCTCTGTTTCCACTCACAAGTAAGAAGAATAAAAACTTGACTACAAAAAAAAGGATACGAAGATGATTCAGCTTTTCCTGGAAGATTATCAAGGGGTTCTTTCTTTATTAAGCGTGGTCTAGTCTTCTCCCTGTATTCAATAAGTTGCAATTCACAAATCAAATAATGAAGAGGATCAAGTCTTT
>Ga0209282_1000377_pt1 | contig 21775 bp, 12 predicted proteins | sample Mtrugardesep15_FD_187529 | JGI IMG/M metagenome (GOLD analysis project Ga0209282, IMG submission 187529) | Root nodule microbial communities of legume samples collected from California, USA - M. trunc garden sep15 (SPAdes) (version 2) | ecosystem: Host-associated > Plants > Roots > Nodule...
AAAAAATAAATATATCTGATGTAAAAGACAAGTAAGGAATAGAGGAGATTGGAAATTTGGAATACAAGGTAAAGCGACGCATGAAGATTTGACCCGTGATAATCTTTTAAAAAGAAGTTAAGCTCAATCGGGGCCGTCCATATAAAATAGGAGGTTCGGCTCTCTTATTAAAATAGGTCTTTAGTAAAATAAAAGTGCAATTTTTTTGTGTAGCTAAACTTCATTAAAAAATCAGAATATGAACTTCTAAACATATGTATCAAAAAAACAAAACTTCTAAACATGAAATGAAATAAATAAAAAAAAGAAAGAAAATAAGTGCAAGAGAGATGAAATTTACATAACAGTGTCGTTTGAGTTTGTCACTCATTCGTTGTGGGTAGGGAAACCAAATGGTTTATGCGGAAAAAAAAATGATTGTTGTGATTCTTTCAATAAAATAACCTTCCAAATTGACTGGTTAAGTGATTTTACAAATTAAGGTGGTCTGATAGTATCAGATTTATGTACAAAAAGGAGAACTAAAGTCTCACAAAAACTCAAACGTGTACTAAAAAAGAAAAAAAAACATATTTTTTTATTTAAATGAGGGAGGGATATTAGACATAATTTTTTGTTTGAAACACATAACATTTGGAGGCCTGGCCCGATAGAGCACCTTCCACTCCCTAAAGGCCAGGCCTAAGCTCAATAGTATGGATTGTGATGCTAAATAAATTTTAAATAAAGTTTAGTTTACCTTGGTATTAACAATTTTTCCCTAACCCGACAATTTAATGGCTAACATTTATCTTTATGAAAAACACTTAAAATGACAAACATATCATCAACAATTTTATCAACAACAAAAAAGATATCATTTATCAAAATTTATTTTCGAACTTTTTACCTTAAGTCTTATGAAAAATTTATCGCCATCCAACATAAATTTGTAATTGGAGCTTGAAAATTTGCATAAACCGGTATGTTGTTTGGGCTACTTTAGTGTTTATGTAGCGGAATTATGGGACGTCATTAGCTTGTCCTCGCACAAACTAATGAAACGTCATTAGTTTATCACGTCATCTTAGCTAATTTATGGACATCATCATCTATTTGTTTCTGTAAAAATTCAACACGAAAGTTCTTTGTATAATTAACTAAAAAGAGTTCTGCTGTTTTTAGCAATGGCTCCAAACTTTGTTTAGTCGCATCTTTTGAAAGTAAAACTATCAACCATCTTTTTAGAATTGAATTCAAAAATCTATTGGTCCTAAGTTTATCTCTTGAACCCATTTTGGAGTGTTAATAACAATTTTATAATGTTTCCGATATGCATATCACATATCGACTGAAACCATTCTGTTTTTGTCAGGACAAAAGCACATATCCCATCTCGAAGGCACATACCTATACCAACCTCATTATCATGATTAGTAAAAAATGTGTCAATATTGCATTTCATTCTTTAAACTGAATACTCTCCATTATATATATTTTTTAATTTTAAACGTGTCTATCCTGCTGGACATAAGAGTACGAAGGCATTTTGGGATATGAGAAACCAGCTGTTGATAAAAAATTGAATCAAAAATAGGGACATTTCACATTAGGAAAAAAAATAAAATCAATTCCAACATAAATTTCAAGATAAAAATTATATCTTAAGTTCTTTCAACTTGTTCTTCTCTTATTAGCAAGACTCATCTTGACCTTTAGATATTCCTTGTATCCAAATTTTCAACATAGTTGTTGTTTCTTTAGAGTGATAAATCATTCAAGTCAACTATTATACTGTCCCACCTTCTCTCTATGCAGTACCAAATATCCCACTCCAAAACATAATCTCCAATGATATTGTTGTACTTCAAGGTTAGAGTCACTGATATTGATATCGATAATACAAACATAAATAAAATGAGTTTTAAGAAACGTCCAGTACCGTCCTAACAATCCATAAAGGGCAACTACCAACATCCTAACCACAACAACAACAAAAACGACCAAATATGGATATACATATAAAAAGTCAAGGAGTTCAAGGGACCACAATAGCTGGTCACTTACAAGATTTGTAATGCATTTCTGGAACTAAACCTTCTCAAAGAGAACAACATTTCAACTACAGATAAGGTCACCGAATTCGTCCACTGATTTTGTAAGATGTTTTCTTTTGTAAGATTGATTTGACAATAGATCTCTAATATATGTGTATCAGACTTCACATCCAATATTTTATTCAAAAAAAAAAATCATAGCCAGCACATGTTAAAAAAAAACACTAAGCAAACTTCAGAACCATTTTATCGCAAATTTACATGATCACTATAACTATTTCTAGATACTTGGATTAATTACAAGATCTTACTAATTAGACACAACTTGGCCCAAATTATCTCAACACAGAAAATAAAGTCACTTAGAAGCAAATTTTTTAGAAGACTCAATCAGAATAAGATTATTCTGATTTCTTATCCATAAGATCTCCCTGCCTAAATGCCTTAGATATACCATCAATAGGAATCAAAGGTAAATACCCAACAAAACTATAACCCTTTCCAGCCATGTCCTTGATTGCATGGTTGTACTTCTTAGACCAGTGAGCAGCAGTGGGAATTGTCATCTCTGCCACTGCATGGAATGGTGGAAATTTGTTGAGTCCAGTCCACAGCTTCACTGAATTGATTAGTAGCAAATTCTTGGTCTCTGTAGCAACATAATCTACAGCTGCTCTTGGTCCTGCAGATCGACTCACAGTCACAACTTTCCCTGCCTCATGTGTTACTTTCTTAATCAAAAATTTGGTTTTGTCCGTAAGCTGCTTAGCAATATGAGGAGCATGCTCACTGAACTTGTCGGTTGCTTCGTCCACCTACTCAAATCATATGCTAGTTAGTTAGTTCAACCACAGCTCAATAAATTAATGAGTCATTCCCTAATTCATTCAAACATTATCATGGAATTGGAAGAACACAGACTAGTATGATTGAATATTGGTTCGTTTTCACTTTGTTCAAAAACTTCTTTGTTTTTTGTTTAATCTTACCTTTAAATAAGAAAAGATAAGTTAAAAAGATACAGTCGCTTTTAAATCAAAGTTACTATTATTAGATTAAAGAACAACCAATCATCCTGAAATCACCGTGAGCTCTAAACCCAGAATGCCAGTTGCCCGTCGCTTAAGCAAATTTTACTAATCAATTATATGGAATCAAATTTGCAACAAAACACATACACTTGAAGGATTTAGGGTTGCTTTAGCAAAAGAATCAAGCGTCTTTTCATGACAAGAAAAATGGAATGACAAAAACATTGAGAACTCTGTTTTATTCATTTGGCTGGCCACTGAATCAAGGAAATTCCACACCTTATATTTCAGCAAGCTCTGTTTTATTATTCATTTGACTGGCCAATGACAAATCAAGGAAATTCCACACCTTATATTTCAGCAAGCTGCAGCATAAGTATTGTGCAACCAAACCAATTTTGTCGATTTCAAATCAAGCTATTACTACTCACTAAAATACTAGCATAAAGTTGTTTCTTCTTTCTATTTTAAGGAAATCATCACCCTGAAATACAAAATACGTCTTGTGTGGCCGAAATTTTGACAAAAACTACACTTTAAAACATCATCAAAACTACGGTATCACCGTAATTTTATCAAACTCCCCAAGATTTCAAACATGTAGTATGAGAGTTGATCATGATGCTGGTTGTAAAAAATTGAACGAATATTATAAAAGCTTTCTCCCAATTTCGCTATATCACTCACTCTAAATTAGATCGATGGGAAACCAGAAAGGTTTACAAAATCATAAAAAATAAAACAATAATTCAATCTAAATTACTATTAATCTGAAGGCAGAGGGAGAGAGAGAATTACCTTGTTGTCAACAAACACAAGGACATCATCAGGGACATCCTTGAATTTGTTGTAGACAGGACCAACAACAGTGGTTACAGTTCCCTCCACTGTTTCTACAGCTGATCTCAAAGGTCCTGAGTTCTTCTTAGCGGATTCATACAGATATGAGACAAACACGAAAGTATGAATAGCAGCGATCTTCACAAACCCCAGACGTTTCAGTTCCTTGTTCTTGTTCTCAACCTTCACACACAAAAAATAATTACAGTTGATTCAGGTCAGAAATTACAAACTCCAACTCTATTAAAACAACAAAAAATGGCAGAAACAAACAAGATTAAAAAAAGTTAAAAATATAACTATGCTAACTACCTCGTTGGTGGCCATTGCTTTGTCTGTTGATTGAACTTGTTTCGTGCTAAATAATAAGTAAGAGGTAAAATTCAATTATGTTTATAATGAAACAGCAATAAAAGGCCCACAGAATTTAGTGAAACAAACGATGAGAAATAGGATTGGAGAGAAAGATTTTCAACCTTGTTTGATTGTGATTTGATTTTAGGGTCAAGACTCAAGGAATAGGGCGGCTTATATTAGCATCTCAATCTCATCTTTTGCCATAATAAATCAAAAACATCATTCTGCGTTCGTCAAGGTGGGGGCCCACAGCTACACCGACTCCTAGGGATCTTTCTAGGCAATACTAGGTGTTTCTATAAGCCACGTGGCGGTTTCTCAGAATTTGAGAATTTTCTTTGGTGTTGAGGCAGTGACTGTGATGCCACGCTATGCGTATTGAGTGTTTTAAGGAGTCATATTTCTTTGTATGGATCCATTTTTATATCCAGATTAACAAACTACTTGACTGAGTTGTTGTAAAATAAAATTGTTAACAAAAGCATTCAGATAAGAAATTCAATTGACATAAAAATCAATATTATAATATCAATTACATTAAAATTGGATTGCATTATAAGAAGTGGACATACAAATATGCAGCCTAGACAATTATGGTCAGACTTGACATTTTTAGAATATATGCATTAGAGTAAATTGGATTGCATTTCAGTATGAGTAATGTCACAAATTATAATTATCAGTAATCAAATGAGTTTTTTTTTCTTCTTTTTTTTCTGTTATAGATTATGTTTATTAGCAGTGTTAAGTTATTACTAGTGGCTGTCAATTGTACCTCAATAGTATCTTTTGATCAAGATCATATACTAAACTCTTTCTTTACACACAACTTAGTGGCTGTCAATTCTCAGCTCTGATTGGTTCTTCCATCCAATTGAACCTTTCTAAGTTGATAAGATTCTAATGAATTAAAACTTTGGAGGTACAGATAATTAGTAATTTCTCAAAATAGAATATATGGCAAACCTTGGGCCCGCTAAATGAAATAGAAGATGAATAAAAACTACAACGAGTTGAAGAAGCTGGGAGCAGTTTTATAAACTAAACTTTGTAAATATAAAAATCCTTGAAGTAAAATGGCAATACTTGGCGTAAGCCAGTAACAAAGAAGTAGGACAGGAAAGTAAACTAAAGATTTTTCTTACAAAGCATTGTCTCTACGACGGTATACATTACTAAATGCTTAATTGTATGGTATATAAATTTGAGATGCGTATCAGTTTTTGTTTGTCATCCACAAATACTGAGCAATCCATAAATCAGGTTCATGGAGCCTGTGATCTCCGACGCTTCACACTTTGATGGATAGGATCCTTGACCTGCAATAGAAGGATAGAATGAAAAGAGTAAAAAAAATGTTCTGCAATCAATTATAAATTACACAGACTTGTTTCAACATTGAAGTAAATAATTGCATCAGTGTGAGAAATAAGGAAGCCAGAGTATACCGCGCTTGTTTTCCTGGGGCGCTTGTCCTGGGATGACCTACTGCAGATAATTGTATCAGCTGCGTCGCCTTCATTTGCAATTCCATTTCCATTTGCTGTGCTGTTCTCTTTCCCGTGCGCAAAACTCTCTCTTGAAGCAACTGGCTGTAATTGAAAAATAAATCACATTGTCAGTTACATGCTAGTAACATTCAACCACAGAAACCAGTGCCAAAAATCATAGAAACTGAAATATCAATCAATATATAACTTGCCCCAACCCTGCTTGTTGGGGTGGTCCCCGGCTCTTTTGCCTTTGGCATTTTCGGTCCACTCATAGAGTCAGTATCATTTAACTCAGATGTCACTTTCATTCGTGTTAAATCTGATCCAATGGAGTGGAGAACACCACATGTTGAGATGTCGCGATTGCTACCTGTTTACCAGGAAAGCAAGCATATGATAGGTGTAAGTTGACTAAGTATCATCAATACTGAAAAGAAAGCTTCAGAGTTTGTGGTAGGATGCAAAATATTAATAGCCATTACCACTCATACGGTAACCAGCTTTTTTGGATTTGCTATTTGGTTCACAGTGATCAACATCCTGTAAAATTGAAAAACTCAATGGTAAATGGTGATATATAATTATAAACCTCAAATGATCCGCGGTTGTTAGTTATTACCATAGCTTCAGCAGCACCTAGAGCTTGTTGGACCTCGACATATTTTCGCTCAGTCAACTCAGAATGGATCACACGTTTTCCTGTTATACGGAAGTTATAAGTAACCAAAAACCGAAGAAGACAAAAAGTGCAGGATTATTATTTGAGTTGATTAATCTGATACCTAGTCTTTTGCTGCCTTTAGGTTCAACAAACCCATCCCTGGTCATTTTTTCAATTATCTTTCTTGCTGCTGTTTGGCTTATTTCTCCCTGGAATGAGCTTTGAAGTTTGGTGACTGACACATACGCCATTGGAAGAGTATGGTAGAGAGCCTGAGATACTTATACCAAAGTTAGGCCATACTATGACAACAAGTAGTTCTAAGACAGATATAAGTCATATAACCAAATGACAACTATCCTAAGACAACAGTTTAAGAGATTCATGATCATACATTATGTGGTTTACTGACTACAGACTCCATCCTCTCATTCACCAGAGATGCAGAGTTTTTTCAAAGATATAAGGTACATTTCACAATGAGCAGTAAATATAACTAACTTGAATGAGGACACAATTTCATTCTCTATCCCAAGTTCAAATAAAGTGTTAAGTTTCCTTTGGGGCCAAGAAACGCCACTTTTATACTTGAGCTGTTGAGCACTAGTTGTTGTGATTATAGGTGGCACAGATTACAATTTACAAGTCAGCTAAGATCTTCAGATTAATCACATACACAAAAAAGAGGAACAATTAAACTCACCTTCATGTATATGAGATCTTCACCCTGCAAAGCTTTATCAAGGACTGGAGGATTTTGACCATCAAATTCTTCTTTCACAATGGTGAATTCATATTCAGATTTCTGAAAATAAAGTTCAATCATCATAAATATAAAGGAAAAAAAAGACTACCAGAATCAAAGTTTGTTCAATTAAGAGAAAAAAAATAAACCTTGTCCTTCTTAATAGCATAGGTGTCATTCCCTATTTTTGATAGCACACCTTCCTTCACAAGGTTGTCCATGATCTCTGAAGAACGAAACAAAATCAAGCAAATGAGTATGGAAAGGCATGAAGTCTGCAGCACATTGAACATGGTAATAGAAATTTCTACCTTCAGTCAGAACCTGCAAGTAAAACAAGTCAATTGAAAATATATTAGACAAAAGATTAGGAGAATAGGAACTGAAATTGAAGTTACGCCATAATCTTAAAAAGGCCAAGCAAAAGCATAATCTGAGTAGTCAGGGAAAAGACTAGGTACCACTGAGATGTCTGGAAAGTTTGATAGAACATCAGTAAGATCAACGGTATCAAGGTGACAACAGTTGAGCCACTCCTTGATCCGAACCAATTGTTGCTCATCTTCAACTGGATCCTGGGTAGTCTCTGAAAGAAGTAGAGTTCATTAGCTATTTTTACTTATAGGCTTATAGCCTAGTAATTGTATTAACAGCTGTATAGAACAAGAAGAAAACTTCATAGCCCTATGAAAAAGACAGTGTTATAAATGTCATTCCTCTTGGTCAATTTATGAACAAGAACAATTTTCTGTTCGAGAGTAAAAGAGCCTAGTTTACCTTCATCAATCTCGCCATTATCTTCCTGTTCTTGCTGTTTCTCTGTCATTGTTAACTTGTTAAAATAATATACTGGAGAATATTAAATAAATTGTGCAGCAATAAGTAAAATAATCCTAATCACCTATGGGTGCAACAATATATTGATCCCCTTGGCCTTGAGTATGATCAACCTGAAAATTGTAAAATCTCAGATTTGAGTAACACATTTTCTTTAGTGGTTCATGTCTTTCAGTTACAATCACAAAAATCTTAACAGCAGTGACTATATCAAGCAACATCCTCACTTACCTCACTGTCAGTATCATAATAATCATTATTCTGCATTTCATCATCACTCATATCATCTTGGATTCCCTCATTGTCATCCTCACAAGGGTCCAGCACACTCTTCACCTATAAAATGGAAGAAGAAATCGTTGGCAAAAACAATTGAAAATTATTTTAAACTTGGCTTTGAGCAGGATATCCTTCAATTACCTTCAGAGCTAACACAAAATGCTTGCTGTTTACATTCCCAACCTCCATTTTCAGTGGATTTTTCACCCAAGGATGATTTGCTTCTTCTTCACTGCAGCCCCTGAAGAAAGGAGGCTCATAATCTGATGGCTGCATGACAGACAAGTATAAAATGTGAAATTGCCCTATTATGATTCAGCACAGTGGAATAATAGAATGTTGAAATGTTAACCAATTGCATAACAAAGCACATGGTCATTTTGTATCGATGTTGTTTTAACCATTTCCCTATTTAAACAACAACCTAGTCGAAAATGCATCTCAAGTCTAAAGTCTAGAGCCTAAACAGTTCAGCAATCCATATGAGAGCTAAAGAATTTCACAAACAAATTATAAGTATCTGAGATTTCCTATTCCATATTAAAGAACATACCGTCACATCATCATAATAGAGGAGCTTCATCAGAATGGTACGCTGAAAACAAAAATAGAATTCAGTTTTTGCAATGAAATTAAGAACTCTGAAGAGTGAATGATTTGCTGATAATGTGATATCAAGCTAAGCATTCTAATCCACTCACCTCTTCTGGCATTTTCTCCAGAGTTCTCATCAACTGAACTAGAGTTCTTATCATTTTGCAAGCAGAACTCCTAAATTATATCACACACAAATAATATTAGTTTAATTATCATGTTAAGATAAGACCACTTCAGGTTCAAAACTTCAAATTGTATTTTATTGTGACATAAACCTCATCTGCTGGGGAGTAATATCAGTAGTTGAATTACACTTAAAGGCTCCCCCCTGCTTTTTGCTTCCAGTGCGGTTGATGTTCATCGAAACCTCTTGCTTTTCAGAATCGGAATAGCTAAAGGAAACTGCAAGAGAAAACCAGTTATGTTCATGAATCTTCCATAAGTATCTCAAATTAATTTAAACTGGAATCTAAATTTTCTACTGGCATATATAGCAATCTTCCTAAAAGCAATAACCTATGTTAGGTATTCATTCAAATACAGTTTTCCAATTCCATCACATTTAAATAAGCTATGTCAAATCCTTACATGCATATTCCTCAATCATTGGTCCATCCACTGCTTCACACACACAGAATAGAAGAGTCTTCAGGTACTTCTTCTGCAGGGCATCGTAAACACCTGGAAAAGAAAAACAATAAAACAAATCAAAACAAGCATTATAAGGAATTAAAACTCGTTTTCTATAAGTTCAATCATCAGATAATAGCTTAAACGTGCCTTTCTCCATCCAATCAATCAGTCTCCGAGACTCCGCATCGACAGGCAAAAGCTTTTTGATCTTCATCTCTGTCATTAAAGCATAGTTATAGATTAAATTCAACGGCAAATATTAGCAGATTCTGTGTAAAAACTAAACAGTAAAAAACACAAACAACTGGAGTACTGAAGAGTGATTTTACCTAACGCGGGAACAGACTTGTCATTGAAGTACTTCTCAGGAAATAGTCCTCTGATATAACTGATGTTGAATATAGCAATTCGGAGCAGATTCCTTGTCTGGTACATGAAAATTCAAATTAGATTATGAAATTTCAAATTTCGAATTCCATATTCATAGTGTTAAATTCATGCATCTGAGATTGAGGAAACTTGATCGATGAAACCAACGTGTCTCCATGTGAATCAAACCAAACTTCACAAAGCAGAGATTACATATTCTGAGAACTACTTAAAATAGCAATGTACTGAAATTTAAGATCGAGAACTTCAACTTCTAGATCTCTGATTTTACCGAACATAAACGAAGATAATTGTGAGTTCATGTCAAAGATAGATCAAAACATTTTTACTCATGAAAAAAGGTTCGGTGATTGCTCATATTAGCAAATGAAGTTCGTAGAATTTGATTAACAAAATAACTATGACATTTCCACAATTTTGAAACATAAATTAACTGAAGAAATCACAAAATGCAGTGAAAGCTATAAACGATGAACTTATGCAGTAGTTCAACACAAATAAAATTAACGAAAACTGAATTAAATTAAGAAAATAATTGTGAAGTTTATACAATTTTGAAAACTAAATTAAGTGAAGAAATAAAAAATTCACTGAAAACGTTGAACGATAAAGTGAAAATGCAGAAGTTCAACAAAAAGAAAAATATACACAAAAAAAAAAACTCAGATCTGTATGATTTCAGTGTGATGAAATATAAATGAAAACGAAGCGTTAGTTAATCACCAGAAGAAGTGAATCCTGCTCGGTGATTTCAGCTTCCTTGAGTTTCTGTGCAACAACCTGGAAGAATGAAACGGAAAATTTAGAAACCGTAGCAGAGAGAGGAAGATGATGAAGAAGAAATTAGAAAGAAGAATCGAGAAGCTTTCTGAAATCACCATGGTAGATCAGTGGTTGAACACGAGAGTTACAAGCTCAAAGAAAAAGGTGGAGAGAAGAGAACTCTGTTAACTAATTGGTTAGAAAATTTTGAATGGAAAAAAGTAATGTGGCGGGAGAGAATGAAAAGTGTGAGCTAAGGTGTGTGTGATATTTATAGGCTGAAGAGTGAAGGGTGATCACAAAGATGCACACCACTACACGCGCTGGAACTGCTTCCGTTACGGTGCTGAAAGTTTGTTCAGATACTGTTGATTTTTTAAATTTGAAATTTAAATATGCCGTTTAATTTCACGATGGTTAGTCCTCGGTTAGTCACGCAAATTTGGTGAGTGAATTGGCGCGAAAAGGGAATAGATAATTATTCTCATTGTTTCTATTTAGATCAAATTTCATATTAAACGCTAGCATCCTTCTCAGAGTTTAACTAACGGCTCGTCCACACCGTACGATGCATGAATTCATTCAACTCAACCCCAAATATGACCTTGTAATTTTTTTATTTCAAATTCTTTGTATTTCTAATAAGTTGGTCTCCAAGCATTTTTTTTATAGATATTGTTACGTATCACGACAAATATTGTCCTGATTGTTACACGAGCGAACATGCACTCAATATCTCCTTAAGTTATGCCCCACCACCTCCCTTGATTTATGGACCGGAAGAAATTTGATTGGAAAATAGATTTTCGCTAGCAATTCGGGACAACGTGTATTGGGATAAATAACATTGCTCTTTTTTTATTTACTAATTTATTTTTTCCCCAAAATATCTGTTTTCTTACGGGCACGAAAGACAAAAAAAAAAATTATGTTTTCACTTATTTATATTTTCTGTGAACACCACAAAATAAAGTTTAGTCTCTTGGAAAAAAAATTAAAAAGAGAGAAAATTGAGATTAGTTACTTCTCAAATCGACCTCCATCGACATACCGTCTATTAGGTATTTACGTGTATTAATAATGTGATTATTAACAGCACCGTTTAAAAACAGATATTGTGACGACAACTCTATAAAATGGCCTGTATATTAATTTGATTTGCTAACATTAACATTGTTAAAAAACAGATAATGTGCCCTTCAAACAAAAGATATATGTATATATTGTGACAACTCGATAGAAAGGAGGACAAGTCAGTCCCTCTCCTAGTCTTCCCATATTGACCCCATTTTGTTTCCTCTTTGTGTAAAGGTTACATAGCTATTTAAAACTCTAAATTCTCAAATTATTTGTGAATGTCATTGACAGACAACAGAGACGATTAGTGTGCAAAAGAATAAAACATTCATAATGAAAACAAGATCAACAATCTAAGTCGCATTACATCATATAAAGAAGGTCAAGCTGGTCACCAGAGTAACACAGAATAAAGCTCAAGAAATATAGATATCAATTGGGGGATTTTTATTACCAGGAAGATAATAATCAATCAAGCATCCACACTAGTCTACCCTCCACACATACTTAAACTCTCTTATACCCCTTTTCTGGTTCAAAGTTGCCATTACTACGTTAATGACAGAGAATGCTGTTAATATCATAATATAAGTAACTAAAAAAAATCATAATATAAGAGTGTTGCAACAGACAAAAGTGCTCTCCTTTCCTAAACATTGTTCAATGCACAATTTATTCAGACAAGAAATCCCTTCCATTTGTATTTAAAGGATGCACAGCAGCAGCAATTCTCTCCCGGAGCTTGAACCTTTGAGCAATTTTGGGCCGGACATCATCAACTCCTACCAAACTTTCCAAGAAAGGAAGTAATAAAAGCAATTCTTTATCTGAAGGATCGTCAAACCAACTCTCAATTGGTATTCCATTGTCCACTTGGAATCCAAATGCCTGGGAACAAAGAAAAATAACAGCATAAAGCATTAACATTTACCATTGTAATTTCCAAGTCATAGCCTGGTTTTTTATGTGAACAGATATCTACTACTTACATAAGGAATTCTCCGTTTATTTTGAGAAATGAAGATAATCCTAACTCCATAAAACTCACGTAAATTTTATGCCTTTTCCATATTAACACAGTTCAACTTTAATTCTATCACAATGTCTATAATCTTTTGCTTGTTACAATAAGTCCTCTGGTGATAACTCGTTAACTGTGAATAAATCATAGCTTTTCATCCATATTGTGCACATATCTCATCACTTCATATTATTTATTTTAAAAACATATTTAATTTTTTATACTAACTGAATTAAAAAAAACAATTAAGGTCAACATTATAAAACTCAGACTGATGTCTTACTATAATAGGATTAGAAAAAGGATAATTTGTTTGCGACCAATGATTCAACTGGTCACCAGTGGCTCAACCGGCCAAGTTACTAGTTTGGCCACTAATATGGCATTTGCAGGTTCTCATACAATTCTGGTCAGACAAGTGACTGGACAAGTCACATAAATGTTTCTTGATCTGACTAGCTAGCATGAGCCAATTTTTATAACACTAATCAACACAAATAAATAGTTCAAATCTGATAAAGACGACTCTTAAAATACAAACAATATGATTCTTAAAATAAAATATATATAAATGAATAGTTTGAATCTGATAAATATGAAATATTGAGATTCGTTCAGTTAAGACCAAATCAACAGGAGGCCATATCATGACAATAACTAAAGGGGTAATACTATCATCTCATCTCACTATCAAGCACATTCTTTATAATAGGTTCATTTCAAAACCAAATAAATCAGTAGCTGAATAAGTTGATAATATTTTACAAATATGTTCAAGAGTGTTGTTATAAATGTTATATTATTGCTAACATTCCATATAACTAAAATTGAGATTGTTTAAGACAATCAAAATTTTAGGTATCTATTTGTAAAAGGCAGAGTTGAAGGTATCTAAGTAATTTTTCCCATTAGAAAGTAGTATTTAGAGTTGCAGAGTAAACGGTTCAGGTGTTCAGCAAGGTTTAACAAGATACCATATTATTGTTTTGGGGGAGAGGAGGTTCCAAATGTAACTATATACAAGAGCGGCATGTTACATGAGTGTAATAAAGATCTCAAAGCAATAATTTATAACACAATAAATATACCTGTGGGGAGTTGTCAATTATCATAACATGTGCTAAATCACGACCGAGCACTGTTAAATCTTTGAGGTAATTCCCCTCCACATAAACACAGGATTCACGGAATACACGATGGCGAAATATCTTCCGCTTCGGATCAAGCACATTTAGGAGTTGGTCAGCATAAATACTTTGACTAGCGGTAAATATAATAATCTCAAAAAGACCAGACACTCTCTCGAGAAACTCTTTTAGGTGAGGACGGCAGCGTACATAGACAATGTGGTCCTCGGAATTAAAATTCACAGTGAAAGTAAAGTCTACATCCTCACAAGGTTCTAGGGAAGAATGCACCAAAGTTTCTGCAAAAAGAAAAATACCATAAACAAAACATAAAAATGAGCAGTTCAACCAAAGTTTTATGCAAGACAAAAGAAAAATTTGAATGCGTTAAACTAAAATAATAGTTAGACATCAGCTGACTATAGAAGATCCAAACAGGAAGAATGGAAAAATCCATTTACTACTTAAAAAAATAAAAACATGTTTATTGCCAGTAAGCATTTTCAAACAGTTGGATAGCTTAAGAATACAAGATCACTTTAACTAAATCCAGACCAATCCTGTGCAAAAAAGTGGTTTTCAGGTTTTGCATTACTAATGCTAGTAGTCTAGAACTCAGCCAAAAAGTTACAAGGCAGCAACTTTAAGATTTCACCATCATGACTGGTAAATGTAATTAAAGCATCTAATTATCAACTTAAATTGAGAATATGACTTTCTTACCATCCAAGTCCAGGACAAGAGTGATAGGAGGGCAGCTCCGAGTCTGCTTAGGTAGCAACATCCGTCTAAAAGTGGGAACAACCTTTGACAAGTCTGGTAAGGTCTTTATGAATAAGTAAGGGTCAAAATCGTCGAAATCCTCAAATTCATCATCCTCTGGGCACACATCAGAGGATATTGAATCCTGACCATGCTCATCAACACATTCCAGCTTTGAGTTTTTCATGGCAAGATATATGGTAGGAACTTCCACGGAAAGACCATTTCCATCAAAATCAGAGTTGCAACCATTCACATTTTTTGAGCTTATAGCGGGAAGATTTGATGAATTGTTTATGTCTACTTCCATGGCAGAGTCAGAATCTTGACTAACATGGCCATCTCCTGCAACCTCCTGTGGTAACTGTGTTGCTTCTTGGTCTAGAGAACTTCTTTGTTGATCCTCACACCGAAATATTTTCACAAAATCAACTACAGAGAAATAAAAGAAAAGATTAAAAGTTAACAATGAAAATTTGAAATATCGCATTAAAATTAGTATGATTGTGAGGACAACTAGAAAAAGGTTACATTTACCTCTGTCGGCAACTTTTCCTCCAGAACCTTTGGATAAGTGAAACCCAGGAGAGAATATAGTTCCAGACTCCAGAGGTACAGCTTGCTTGTTACAACCCTGAAGCACCATCTTAAAACATTTAGAAAAACAAAAGGCGCTAAAGACTCCAGAGGTACAGCTTGCTTGTTACAACCCTGAAGCACCATCTTAAAACATTTAGAAAAACAAAAGGCGCTAAAGACTAAAGAGAATATCCATTATTTTATAGCTAATTGACATTTTGATTTTCAGAAAGCATTTGCATAACATGCTAGTTTATGTGTGAACTTTCTTGAATTCACTACACTTAAGAGATAAATAGAAAGTTACTATGCCCTGAATTTTAGTCCTTATGTATTTGAAGCCTATAAGATTCGTAAAACAGCTTTAAAGCAAAAGATAAACATAAAGAATAGCCTGCGTGTGCATAGAGAGAAATAGCAGGACTAACACAAGTAGCAAATCAGTTTAGTTAAACTACCTCAAAATCTACTGAAGCACCATCAACTGCTTCATTTTCTGGAATAGTACTGGAAATCCCCTTGTCAACAAGGTCGTACTCATTATTCAAATAAGTTAGGGGTGTTGGCTCATCGGATTTATCCTCGAGAGCGCAAGCTGAAGTTACACCAAGATAACAAGTAAAATCAGTTGATCAACCATTATATTATAATTGCATGACAAAACAACCTTTGGGACATAATAAAGGCATGAAAACTTTCAAAATACTAATGAAGTAAATTTTAGTGTCATATGAAGTAGCAGCATGGTTCAGATTCAGAATGGTAGAAATTACGATAAGAAAAAAGTATAAATATACCCATCGTCATAAGCAAATTACTAATCAATATCAATATATACTGTAAAAACAGAACTACTACTGACAACTTACGCGGTTTAATCTTTCTTGCAGAAGATGTAATTAAATCAGCCACTTTCTTTTCAACCACTTGGCTATTATCAGAGGCCTTCTTCTGCGCTCTAGAAACCTTAGGAGAAGTGCATTCTTGACTACCATTTCGCCTAGAGGCTTTTTTCTTAGTTTGCATGTTCGCTGAGTTATGTGGAACGACCTGGCTGACTTTTGTGGGCTTAATCAAAGCAGCAAATAAAGCTCCAGAATGATTATCCTAATAAGATGCATCGAAGAACATGTTAATACGGGGAATATCTATAACTCAACAGAAAAAATATATATACCACCAAGGATAATCTCTTCATTAAGCAATAGTTTTTCCGCAATGTCAAAAACACAGATAAATTTTCATAAATGATTAAACTTCAAACCTATGTCTTCTAAGTTCAAATCCCAATCTAATTTATTAGTTTGAGATACTCCTAATTCATACCACTGACCATGGTAAAAACTCAAAATTTTCTCCAAAGCAGCCAAATTTATTCCCAGAGTTATTCACAAATCAACACATTAGCAAAATAATTAACGCTTTAATCACCAGATTTTCATACATCTAAAAATCAACAAGCTAAAACTGAGAAAACCCTAAAAACACACCGAATCAAAATCCAGAACCAATTATCATCATTTTGGTATTTAAAATTCGAACACTGAGCAACCAAACCTAATCTTCACACTGAAATCACATAGAAACCCTAAAACTACAACATACCCATGAAAATTAAATAAAATATAATCAATAAAATTAACACAATATCATAAGCTAAACGAACAAATTAAGCACAAATCATAAATACCTGGTGTGAAAATCAAAATCTATAAGCTCTCGCAGCAAGAATCGCATTCAGATCAACTTTACTTTTGCCCAGAGAAGACAAATGAAAATGCTAAAGATTCAGCTCGAAGAAAGTAAGATGAAAGAATAGAGTAATAAAAACCCTAATTTAGAGGTTGGTGTTTAAATTTCTTTGTTACGAAATTTTGGATTTTGGATGTTTTCCCTCCAATGAGAAAGGTGAGAGGGAAAACAATGAAAATGAAAATGAAAATGAAAATATATTTTATCGAAACAAGGGATGGGACTGAGTTTATGTAATTTTGTCATAAATATTGATTATTAATTGTTTTTGTTATTTTTTATTGTCCACCGAAAATTAGGAATGGTTTTTTCATACACGTTTGAAACGTACACGCGAGGGTGTTCGTAGATGGTACCCGCCCATGTGGACTGGCACGTGTCCCAATTGCTAGCTTATTTTGCCCGTTATAGGAGAGTGAGCTTCACGGGTCATGACATTTTTCACTTGTGTGATTTTTGAATTTCAAAATCACAGAGAATCGTTTTCTTTCTCTTTTTTTTTTCATTTTTTTTTCGGTGAAAAATCGTTTTCTTATTTCACCATGCAATTTTTCTTTTATCTATTTGTTGATCATGGAGACATTTTTGTATGAACACAAAAAATGAATAGGATAAACATATAAAAAAGTTTTTTTTAAAAATACTAAATCATTTTATCATCAATTTCTGTTTTATTATTAGAAAAATATTTTAATTTGTGTTCGCTCAAACACTATTTGTTTATGTTATGTTCAAGTTAATGTGTAAATAAATATTAATGATTGAGTTAAATGTATAATATTTATATTTATTCAAAATTCACATAAATAATAACAGGAAAAGTTACTTGTATATTAATTCACAATTTATTCAATGAACAATTAACATCGATCTAAAATGTCTCATAAAAAAACTTCAATCTAAAATGTAAAATAAGTAAGTCATAATTGTGTAAGTTGAAATAATAATAAAAAAAAATGTGTTTAGAATGAATAGAATAAGCACGTGTAAAGGACAAAACTTATAATATGTAAGATTGATTAAAATAAATAATTTAATTGTTTTCTTCAAAAAAAAAAATTTAATTCTAATCAAATAGTTATTTAAATTTTTCTCTATCAATTTATTATTTTAAAAATGAATTATCTTTTAAAAAAAATTGGTTATAAACGTTTAGTGGACTTCGAATGCTTAGTGTTTACATAACCACTTACAAACTCCTCATCAAAGATGTTATCGCATGGACAAAGGACAATTGAACTCACAACATTGTGTGTGAGTCAACTCCTTATCGACTAAGTCAACATTCAATGGTAATTTCTATTAAATTTGATAAAAGCTACGTTGAGTTTAATATAATCTAAACCGAAGTTTAACGAAGGATAATATTGAGAAGCAAACAAATAATTAAAATTAAAATGTATGGTTATATTTAAAAAGAACAAAATAACTGTATGTTTATAATCTGTTTTAATAATAATAACAATAATATAACTAGTCATCGAAGAACATTTTGATGAGGGAATCTATTTCACCTTAACCATAAGTTGTGGGTTATTGAGCTCGATTCTAACCCTATGAGTATGAGTATTAATATAAGGATTGTTAATTATTGTTAGTTAACAATAACCATTCGATGAGATTGTTAATTATTGTACCAAAAAAAGATTGTTAATTATTGTTGGTTGTATTGAGTGGCGCTGTATTTGAACATTTGAATCTGCATCATTAAAAAATATAAATGAATCGTAATTGAATCACATCTAGGTCAAAATACAATAGACCATTTACTTAACCAAACATCAGTATGCAATACCTAATTCTCAATTCCAATCTAAAGTTATTCACCAAAAAATAAAATTTCCAATCTAAACTGAATAGTCTTCACCGATAGTTTTGATAATCATACATAAAAGGAATGACGAAATTTGTTTAACTAGGAGGTGATGGTGGAATGTGAGATTTGGCCATTGCTACCCATGCTACTATACCCACTGCAAGAATAGCCCATCCAAGAATGTCATAGGTAAACTCACTGCTCTTCTGCTTTTTAGATTCCTGAAATGAACCAAACAATGCTTGTTAACAGATATTCGTCAATCATATATAAACAAGTTATCAAGAATAATATTCATTGTAGATAGATGATTGGACACAATCTAAAATAATCATGAACTCTTCAAACAATTTAAGTCTGCTAGGTTACTTTCGTCGTTTTCCAATATCGGAAAACATGACATGCTGGTGTAGAAGAGTAGTAGTTCAAAGGATAAAAAATTTATTTATCTTCAATGTTAAACAAGATAGACTCAGCATATGAAATCTAAAAAACAGAAGGAGAATAACTATTAGGCAAAAACCATAACACTGCATATATCCATACAACGTTGATCGATAAGACCCTTGTTTGCAAATACAAACCCAATTCTAACTGCAGTATCATACGCAGCTAGATGGCAGACCAAATTGTGATAGTACTTTGAACGACACTTGGACCTGCATATAATTTACGGCACACAAACAGACACAATGCGACACAAATAACATGATAAATTGACAATACAATGACCTAACATCATTTTATCCCTCTAGAACATGTTGTCTAATTACTAGTTTTGAAGAAATTAAACTATATCTGCAATTAACACAATGCTAACAAGCTTTACAGAGAGAGGATGGAGAGATATCATAGGCAGGATCGACATGCTGCGCATCCATTAGATTCAACATTAGCACGATCCTGAACAGCGTGTCTCTTAGAATCATGAACAAGCATCTAGCTCCAAGATAAAAAAAGAAGTGCCAAATGCTATCCCAAATGGGAAGGCAAACCACATGATTTATGCAAAAATAATAGGCCTTGTGCATCCAAATTTGAGGCCTATATCCACAGAACAAGAACTCCATTTGAGTTTTAGCATTTTAAAATGGTCAAAAAGTCATTTCCTTGTACTTGACTGACATGAGCAGTTACAGTTAGTATTTGTGAGAAGTAGAACTAAGCAAATATTAAATTAAATGCAATTATTTCTCCAACCTTTTCTTTTGAAGAAGTAGAGTCCCCTCCAAGACCCATCTGACCAATCCCATTTTTGTGGATCTCCATGTGTAGTTCTGGGGCCTATGAGACATGGTTTACAGACATTCATTAAAGTAGAAAAGATACAATAGCAAACAAGTTACATATGATATTTATAGAAAGTACAAGGAATCAAAAGAACACTTGTCTAAAATGCATATGAGAAGTTCCTCGACCAGCAAAACTTATAAAGCATGTTAATAATGGCATGAGAATACCAATTTTCACCAACCTTTGTGAACTAAATCAGTTCCAGCAATGCATGATGATGGCAATGACAAATAGTATGCTAAAAATATACTCATCTGATTGCCTTAATATCACTTAAACTTTTCTCCCTACAGTTTAGCACATTAGCCATAAATAAAACCCATGGTATCTGGTATAGGTTTGCCGTTGTGATTTACAGAACAAACATCCTAATAATTTATTTAGTTTTACATAAGTCTTGCTCAATATTAAAAGAACAGAATCTGAATCAGTAAACAAATAAGAAAACCATTAAAACCTCAGATAAACCATGTAGTAAATAGCAGATGAATTAAATTTGTTGGCAGTAGAGAACTACTTTAGGCCAAGATATCATCACAAGCTGTGACTCCATCAACCAAAGATTGACACTTCCAATTTCAGGTAAAAACCAGAGTAGACAAGGTAGTTTTAACTGATTTGAGAATCTTTTTTAGCAAATTTTTTAACATGAGAATAAAATCACGTGCAGATACAATTTCAAAACAATGGTCATATATCTATTGTTACATTACCTTAAGAGCAACCTTCAAGGACTGTCTGTAGAGACCATTTTCAGGATCCTACAATTTCAGAATTCCACCATTAATAAACTTCAAGAACTACAAGTGCAGCATGTCAATATATGTTAAGAAGATAAGAGCAAATACATTACCACGTCCACGGCTTTCTGGAAATACTCATAGGCCTTGTCAAAATGACCCTTTGCATCACTGAGATCAGGAGTTAGGAATCCACAAGACGTAAGGGCATTCCCCAAGCACCAAAGAGTGTAATGCTTTGATGGATCGATTTCTAAAGCCTCCTCCAACTTAGTACGTGCATCTGGAATTAGTTGGTAAATTCAGTTCCCATCAAAACAAAGAATAATCAATCACAATAATTAAGCTCATTCCTTCACCAAAGAGAAAATTACTTATTTAGCTTGATTTTACTCATAACATATATACCTTCAATCATCTTCTTGGAATCCCTAGGATTTTGGCATGACGACAACTCTATCAAAGCTTCTCCCCACTTGGTCAAATTCTGTATAAATAGAAATACATATACATATGATCAGACACATTACGCGTTTGTTCAGTTTTACGGCGACGAAAATTGAATTTCATTGAGCATAAATCATTCTACTTAGATAGGTGAACCTAAAATCAAATTCTAATGAACCTGAGGTTTATTCTAAATTACAAGGTTATAAAAGACTGATAACGAAAAAACATACATATAGAAACAGTTTCGTGCAATACAGAACATGTAAAAGAAACCCTCACGAATTCGGAAATAAGATACAAACGAGTAGAGTAACTGAAAGATAAAGAAATAATTAGGTTAAGAATGAAGAATGATACGTACATCAGCGTCAAGAGGATCTTGAACGTAGTTTTCTTCAGCTGTTTTTCGATTGTTCTCGGCATACAGTAACCTACCAAAGTCCTCTTCTGTAAACTCCATATTCAATTCTTGTGTGATCGTAAAAAAAAAAAAAACG
>Ga0209282_1000379_pt1 | contig 21709 bp, 13 predicted proteins | sample Mtrugardesep15_FD_187529 | JGI IMG/M metagenome (GOLD analysis project Ga0209282, IMG submission 187529) | Root nodule microbial communities of legume samples collected from California, USA - M. trunc garden sep15 (SPAdes) (version 2) | ecosystem: Host-associated > Plants > Roots > Nodule...
TGTTGTTTAGCAAGTCCACTCCTGTGGCTGTGGAATATACACATTCACCATACCATTGAAGCTGTGACTTAGGCATGTTGAAGGTAGGTGGTAGCTGTAGAATATACATGCACATTCAAATTCATAGTTCATTAAAAATATACAAATTGAGTTAATTGGATTGGAGATAATTCAAAACTTGCCTTGAAGCGTGACAAATCAGATCCTAACTGCACATTCTTAAAGAGACTTAGTACTTGCTGCAAAAAATTTGGTGCTTTATAATTCCCATTGGAATCCGATGATTGGTTGTGATCTATTGTGAATGGCTTTGTGAGTACAATGTTTGTTTCCTACACGACAAATATCAAGATTCAAGATTGAGTGTTATGTTTAGTTTGAAAGGTGTGGGTTTTCTTCCTTTTGACTTAATTAACGAAGTAAAAAACGATGGAAAACATAATGACGAGATATTCAAATATGCTCGTGTTCGAAACCATTAGTTTGGATTAAAAAAATTAAGAGACATTTGTTCCCACCTCAATGATCAACTCCAATGCAAAAATAAAATAAAATTAAAGGACAGAACTTAATCTTAAACAATTAGCATTGCAGTAGTCTGCAGATGCAGATGTTCTTATATACTTTCTCTTATTCCATAATACCGTGAGCCTATTTAAGAATAATAGCCTCTAACTTCATTAGTTTCATTAGTTCAAATGATAAGGGATTTGGATCCTTGCAGCAAGGATTCGGCCAATGATTATTGGGTATGAAAAAAATTAGTTGAAAGAGAAGAACACACTTTATATATCTCCTATATTTTTCAACAGAGATTAGTTTCACTTCGTATCAATAACATGGTAAAGAAAAAACCTCAAGTTCATGTTTATATTGATCTACGGATTTAAATCATTAAAAGTGACTAAAATGTAAAATAAGAAAATTAAGAGTTTTATTTTTAAAAACTTATGATTTATTATAATATAGCTACAATATCTGCTTTTAATCTTAATCAATGAAATTCATTCACTTTATACTCTAAAGTGAAAGAAAACTGAAGATGGACCGGAGAGCCAGAAAGGGGAGAATATGAACTTACCATATTTCTGAAACTCTAACTTTGTAAAGAAGATGAAGTAGCTGAACGTGAATCAGAGCTGATTTTATGAGTATTGATGTATAGATGGAAAAAACCTTTTACCCTCACTCAGACTTTTATCTTTCCTCACAAACTTTCTTTTCTAGTCTCTTTCCTCCCAAACTTAAGAATACAAAACCAGCCACAATTTAGAACTTTATAATGTCATAATTATCTAATATTGTTATTGCATGTTAAGGAAAGAGAATATATCCATATATTAGTTATGTTTCATTCTCAGCCATAGCAATAAAAAAAATATCTTATAAAAGGACATTGCAATAATTTTGACAGTTGGGGTTGGTGTTATCATTGAATCACTGGTAGTGTTGGAAAGTTAAATGCAATACACCCTAATCATAAGAAAATCATGTGTCAAATAAGAAAAGTTATACTACAATCACTGGATTTAAACGCAATAACTCAATAACAACCACATTTGATAAAAATTAAAAATCTCAATAACACATAATGACCTCTCAAACAAAAAAAACCATATATAAATGTTTTGGTATGTTATGTAGTTATTTCCGAGTGCAGATCCTCGAAAATAGCAATCTCAATTTCTATAGTTAAAAATATGACACGTGGAAAAATTAATGTGAATGGTCCTGATTCATTCAATAATTTATTTTATTTTTTTAATTAAAAAACATAGAAAACCGTCCCTTTCCTCTTCTCACTTTTGGAGTTCAGATTCATTAATGGTATGTCGCCGACCACACCTCATCGTACCAAACATGAGGTTGACATCACTGTTACTACTCGTATTCGTGTTGCCGTCGATGTTCCGACTCTTATCGTTTCACCGTCATAGGGGGTAGGAGCTCTTCTTGTTGATTGCCCTTCTATTTGAGTTTTATCAGAGGTGGGTGTCAATGGGTTTGTTCATCCCTTAAAAAAAATGGTATGTTTATGTCTCTTCTAATGTTCAACCCATACCAACTCAAATTGGTTATGATTATTAATAATCTAACCCAAAACCAGAAGATTATGAGACTATAGATGCAGCAAAAAGAACTATAACAGAAGAAGTTAAAAGGGATTAAGGTTGAACTTTAAAGAATTAAGCTGTAAACACAACAACTCAGTCACAGAGAAAGAGGAAGGACTCAAGGGCATAGTGCCACTGGTGAAGGTTGAAGACGAAGAACGTGTTGCTGAAAACGAGTAAGAAGGGAGCACTTTAGTGCCTTTGTGGAGCCTTTGAACAAATCAGATTGTGCCACGTGGATTTGCACCACCAGCCTTCAATTCACTCTCCATTCCAACTTCCGACCCATTTTGATTGTTTCCTCTACCATGCACTTATGCCTTCCTCCGTGTTTCTATCTATATTCCTTCATTTTTGAAACCCATATGTGGGTTGGGGAAAATGGTGCTGTGTTTTCAATTTGGAGTTTTGCATGACATTATTCACATGAAAATCAACCATTAATTTGAGTTTATTTTATTGATCAAACTTAAAAACCTTATTCGTCAAAGAAGAGATATCATTCAAATGAAAAATCAAACAAGAAAAACCATGATTCATCAAATTGATATCATCCTAGTTAAAATGAAAAACCATGAATCACAGAGGGTGGGTTTTAAAATCATACTGTTTTTTATTGAAATTGTTTATAGTTCTAATTTTGATAGAAGGATCGAAATTGTTATGAAAATTTACCGAAGCCATTGCAACGGTTCTAATTTTTCAGAAGGATCGATTCGATGAGATTGCAATCTTTAATTCACAAACACGTGAACTAGCAATGACCATGTTCATAAGTCAACTCTATTTGAAACCCATGTTTCTGTGAGACCCATCATCTTCACCGGTGGTCGTGGAGAAGGCAAGAGGAGAAGCCACAGCGTCGGGGAGTAGCTGAGAGGTGGTCGATTCAGTGTCAAAGAAGCTTAAAACTAGTGAATTGAAGGTTGGTGGTGTGTTGAAGGTTGAAGTGGCAGAGGGCAGAAGGTTGGTGGTGCGGCGGAGGACGGCGTCGGAGAGGCGACGGCGGTGCAGTGGAGGACGGCGTCGGATAGAGGTGTCGGTGGTGCGCTTATTGATAGTTGGGTTATGTTCCTCCTGCTTCTTGCGTTTTCTCCTTGTTCCTCTTCCTGTTCTCAATTTTTATTTTTTTTATTTTTTAATTAAGGCATTGCCACGTGTCAGTTGATGATTGGGGCAAAGGCATATGCCTTTCCCGCCTCAAAGGCACTGAAGTGCTCCCCCTTCTTACTCGAGGAGCAGAGTAAGAAGAAAGGGACGGTTTTCTATCTTTTTAATTAAAAAATAATAATATATTGAATGAATCAGGACCAATCACATTAATTTTTCCACGTGTCATATTTTTAACTATGGAAATTGAGATTGCCATTTTCTACTTAAATGGAGATGATCTGCACTCGTTATTTCCTATGTTGATAGCTACCGTTTACTTTTATTTTTTTAAGGAAGTCACTGTTTATAAGTATAGACTCGGATTTTTGTTTCTGTCAAGAAGAAAAAAATAGTTTTGATCCCTGAAAATATAAAATCTTTTATTTTGATCCTTATTGTTTTATTTTAATCTTTGTAAATCATTTAATTTTAAAATTGGTTTCTATAATATTCATTTTCATCCTTACTTTAAGAGATTAAAATCAAATATTCTACATGTTACAAATACCAATTCTATTATATATTAATTTTGCAAGGATTAAAACAAAACAACAAAGATCAAACGCAAAATATTAGATATTTGAAAGAACTAAAACAAAACAAAAAACAAAATGATAACGACTTAAACCAAAATATTTAATATTTAGAGGACTATTTGCATATTAGGGTTTGTTTCCTGCACGTTTTGTGCGTGCTAATCATGAATGAAAAATTTCTTTTTTCCCTTTGAAAAAGACAACCATGTAATGACATGATCCACTCATAAGATAGATTCGTCTATCTTCCACACACAACCTTGTTTTCCCACACTTTTTTTTGTTGAAGAAGGTAGCTTTCCACACTTAATACTACAAGAACATCAACGGGCCCGTCCTGCCAATGTTAACTGCACTAACTCCATTTTGGAAGAAGAAGAAAAATGTCACATGTCAATTGTCACAGCATCCTCCATTCATTTACGTTATGTCCAACTTTGTCCCAACTCAATTTTATATCATGACTTGTGCATAGGTTAACACGGAATCAATATAAATTGAACTTGATAAGCCTATACTATAACATATACATTTTTATATTATACGTAGTTGCTGAAGCTTTGTGGTGTCAAAATGCTAATTAGTTAACGTATATGAAAACTATGTCCCTGTTTGTACGTCTCAAAGAGAGGAATATTGTTTATTGTTATATTTATAATATATGAAAAACAAAAATGAAGGCCACCATTCAAGATAGAGACATATTACAAAGAATAAACTTTGGAATACATGTGAGAATCTAAAGTCATTCATACTTTGAACCCTATGAATCTCAAGTCATTCATCCTTAGCATGAATTGATTGTTAGTCATACAAGAAATATTTACAAACATGTCTACAATTTAAAATAAAAAATAAGTATTTTGTATCTCATACCGTTGTCTCATCCAACTAAGAGAGAAATAGATGAGAAAAAGTGTGAAAAAAGAGAAATAGAGTTAATTTAATGAGCTGATTGGTACAAAAGAAATATAAAAGAAATAAAGAAAAGAGAAGTGTTAATTTTTTTGGAAGTACCAAAATGCCCTTGATTAAAAAAACCTTGATCTCATTGTTTTATCAAGTAACGTTAATTCAATCTTTAATTTAATGGATTAAATTAATTTTAATAATTTTCAATTTAAATTTGTAAAAAAAAAAATCAATTTATTTAAATTAATGAATATTATTATTATAATTAAATTTATAATTTTAACCAAAAAGTTAGAACGAATATTTTAATAAAAAAAATAAAAGGGAAAATGTGAATGAATATAGTCTATGTTTGGATACACGTTAGAATTGATTAAAGGAAAATTCTAACGAATATTCTTCTAGTTTAGATAAAAAGTTTGAAATGAAAATTTTATCTTGAAGTTATGTATTCAACATATTGAAACATTAAAAGGTAACCTTTTCAACATAAATTTTATCAATTATTTATTTTTTTGAATCATGGACACTTGTTATCAAAGCTTTTTTGATTAAACGCGGGAGTGCAAAACGTGATTTGATGCATTTATGAAGATGTTTGTACAAAGTCAAAGCAATTTTGATATCCAAAAATGAATGGTGGCAAAGTGAATTGATTCTAGTCTGACACCAATATATATTTTCACTATTACATTTTAGGTGCTCTTATAAACTTATATCTAAAATTGAATCAAAAATTGATCAAAATATTATTATTTTACCAAAATCTAACATCTATTCTCCCTTTTTCTCTTCCTTATTTCTCTTCAAACAAACAAAGGCAGAAAAATAATATATCATCCATCTCTAATTATAAATTTATTACTTCAACAACATTCCTTAATAATTGTGATTTTTGCAAAATGTTCAAAGGGATGGAGGGAGTATTGAGCCCCCCCGAGATCTTTGTAAATGTCTTTCACACACCCTATATCTGTTACCTCTATTAATTGTCTTGTCTTATATATGGTGAGATCTATAAGAAATAAATCAGCCTTTTATAACGAGATAAAAAAGGTAACATTGAACGGCCACATGTTACACAATTCTTTTTTGGTTGAAAACGTTGTTTTTTAATGTTTATATGTGTTGAATACATAAATCTAAGAAAAAAATCTACTTTAAACTGTTTATCATATGTCTTAAAGACATTTGTTAAGATTTTCATATTATTTTTTTCCAACATAATTATTCTCATTTTTTTAAAATAGATTGTATGCATCATCTTTTTTTGTGAACAAAGAGGAGCTGCTAGACTCTAAAACAAAAACAAAAGGACTGAAAACATCGAAGAGAGTATCAATTCTATCGGTTAGTAAAACTAAAGAAATACAATTTGAGGAGAAATCATAAATCTTTAGTAGACCAAGTTGGAACAGACCAAGTTTAACCAAAGCATCCGCCACTTGATTTGCCTCTCGGAGAGTGTGAGACAAATGAATCGAAGTCACTTGCGCTGCAAGATTCTTCATGTCACTTACCAACTCATGACAAGGATGAGTTGTCGGGCAACTTCTCGTAATTAGATTAATCACTAATTGAGAATCAGTCTCAATCAAAGTTTTGGGATACCCTCTACTCTTGGCTAGTTGACTTCCTTGAGAAATGGCCGAAAGTTCAGCAACTGTGATCGAACAAGTTCCTCGATTAGGAGAAAAGCCCACAACAAAATTGCCATTCGACGTACTTATAACACCACCACACTAAGCTTTAAGACCATAATCCACCTTAGAGAGTAGTCGCGATTAACTTTAATCCAACTCTCAGACACCAAGCAATGTCTAAGTTAGAACACATATGAAGAACTTTTGGTTATAGTTCAATGCGGTTTGGTTATGTTGGAAGATTGCAGGTTATCTCTACTTTGCAAGCTGCAACTTTCATGCTTAGAGAGAACTGTCACAAGGTGGCTCGAGCGATAGTGGTCGTAAACTTTAACTGTAAAATGTATTTGTGATAACAAGATGGATAATGCATGCATCGAGTTGGACTCTAAGCGAGTGGTGGATTAAATTAAACATACTCGTGATGATGTATATAATTTCGGTGCACTTTATTTTTCTGTCACAAACTTCATGTTGAGTTTATTCGGAGACTAACAAATAAGATTGCCCACATTTTAACTTGGGTGGCGACAAGTTTAGCTTCTGTGATATTGCTAGATGAATTGACTGTATTATTACTAATGAAATTGCTTGGTTCTTGTTCTGTCAAAAAGAAAAAAGTTACGGGGCTATGATAGGTGCAGCAGGTACCCATGTATTAATGGGTGAACAATCACAGTCCAACCCACTTTCATTACTGTAAGACACCAAAAAATTCTTAGGAGTCCAACGTTCCCCTCTGGTGTCTCTTTCTTTCAACATCTTACTTTGTCTTTCCTCCACACCTTGCTTTGCTTCTTTTGCTTTCTCCCAGTCATTGCTAATAATGGCTTGAGTCAACTCACCCCAAATAAGAGCTGATTCAGTTTGCCAAACACCCTGATGAACAACAGAATTTCAGCTCATATCCAATAAAATTAACATGCCACTTAATTAAAATAACAAAAACTTATAACAATTTTGTTATTTTAAAAACTTAAATATTCCTTGTTAGTTACCTCTGCATCCTTGACAATAGGAGCTTTGAGCCCTGAAATGACTTCTTTTGCATCGTATATCACTTTGACTTTCCCACTGCTTGTATCCTTCACGTTAACAGTCCTAAAATACATATATCAAATTTGATAAGAAACGCGACACTAAGACACGTAGCATAATAACAAGCACGTCACTAACGAATGATTAGCTGGTTGTCTGTAAGACTTGATTAATTGTTTTCATTGCAAAGAAAATGAAAGTGAAAGGTATAATATGGTGCGACATAATGAGGGATTACACTAACCTATCCCATTGACCATCAATGTCATATAGTACATTGAATGATGAGGAATCAAGGATCTTCCCTTTTATCAACTTACTATTCCCTCCAAGTCCAAGAAAAGAATAGGATGATTCATAGGATAACTCAGCCACAAGGCCTGTCTCTTTGCACCGTATATTAACATTCCCAGCCCAACTAACTCCTGGAACTGGAAGAATTCTGATTGAGAGGCGAGGAGAATTCATTTCATATGTTTCCCCATGATTTCTGAGCTTTAGCACCCTTTTACCATGAACTTCAGCTTCAATGCTTGTACCTAAAGTAAAGGGACATCATTTACAACTTGAAATTTACTTGAAATAAGAGTTTAATTTTGATACATCGTTTCTGTAAGTAAAAAGTTTTACACTGTCAGCAAATCAAAACCAATCATATGTGTGACTTTATAAGTAGATATTATTCGAGGCTTCAAGTCAAACGTTTTTAATGATCGACAATTATGATTGATTAACAATGCAAAAATCTTAATACTGACAGCGCATATGAAGTTGACAATTTAATGATATATAATGAGGAGTGAGTTTTGTGATATTTGAGATACCGCGAAATTTTGGAACAGCTTGCTGGCACCATATCATTTCAATGTTTTCCTTGTCATCTGTTGCATGGAGGGCAGATACAGGAGGATTGGCGGAAACCTGCTCGAGTAGAACGTTAAGGTTACCCTTGGAAACATGGTGTGTCTCTCCAAGAATGGGATTATAAGGAGCAACTCCAAAAGATGTAGGGCGTGTAGTAGATATGCTCCATGCTACGACAGATGTGAACCTTTCCAATGGACTCTGCTCATTGTTGCATTTGTTCAGCAAGTTTGAATTTGCAGTTGTGCTGTATACCGATTCGCCATAGCATTGAAGCTGTGATTTTGGAAAATAAAATAGAGGCGGAAGCTGCACATGAATACAAGCTAAGGTCACTTGTTAATTTCCAATGCGTATTAGACAGACGGTTTATATTATTTATGTATCCAATCCTAGTGTGAGCACAAAATTATAAAATATACGAGACTATATGCATGTATGGATTGACGGTAAGTTTGGCAAAATCACGATAGGCAAGATAATTTTTAGGCATAAAGCACAGATTGGAGTTTCAACCAAATCACCGTAATTGGTTAAAGAGTACTTGCCTGTAAGTTGGTGAGATCTGCTCCTGGTCGCACATTCTTAAGTAAACTTAACAAGCGACGTATAAGATTAGGTGCTCTGTAACCATAACTCGGTTCTGAATCTGATTCAACTTCCAATGAGAATGGCTTCGTCAGAACAATTATGGGCTGCTTCTTCCCTTCAGTTGCCTTTAGTAATAGTTATTAGAAAAGTCATTTTGGGATGTTGATTGTACCCAGAAAGAGCATTAAACAAGTACTAAGGTATATGGAGCAGTTCATTAATTGACCCAAAAGAAGCATAAAGTACATTAAAAAGATGAGAAACAGAGAGAGGACATACCATAGCATATGATTTAGAGAGTTTGAGTTGAAGATAACTCAAGTGAGCTGTGATCGCGTCTCTTAACTTAATTGCAACTTTACAGACAGAAAGAGAACAATGAGGAAATGAGTTCTGACATTTTTAGGTTGCAAAATGTCATTTCTCATCTTATATCGCAATCGCATAGTACATATATTAATAATATAATATTGAAAATAATTCATCCTGTTTTTGGATCAACTTGAATGAATGTCTTCGATAAATGTTTTACTCCACCCTCCCCACACATATCACAGATTAATTATTACTAATTTGTAATTTCATCTCTTCTACGGTCGATAATGTTTGCTACAAATAATCCCAATTATTAAAAAAAAAAAAAACCAGTTCTCGAACCCTACAAGCAAAAGACCAACGATGCTTAACAAATCATCAGAAACGTGGTGTTAGATTGGCAATAAAGAGCCACGTACATACTACAACTACACCCAGCTACTGCCGTGTGTGTTCAATCTAGTAAACACGAATAAAGATTCTCTTACTCGGAGAGAAGAAGATGAAGATAAGTCAAAAATATGAGGTGTTGGTGGCTCACGGTAAATACAAAAGACCTACATCATCCAAAGATCATCTTTTTGAAATGAAAAAAATAAAAATAAAAAAAAATCTAATGATTAAAATTTAAAAAGTTAATAAGGTTTAAAGTGGATCATGTTAGTCCCCGTGAGCTTAGCTCATTAGGGAAAGGATAATGCATTACATATGTAAGGTCGGAGTTCGAATCATGAACAACTCACTTATTCAATTTCTCTAACCTCTAGGCTAGTTGACAAAAAACAATTAAAAATCAACGGAAATGGCTGTTATGATTGACAAAAGCAATAAGTGAACAAAATGAAACATATAAATTAAGAGATCAAGTTTCCGATTTAGCTATAAAAATAATGTTGTAAAAATAATGTTCCATATACATTGGTACGCGATTTAGTTAATGTAAAAACAAAGCAATAGTAAACATTTATGAAAAATACTAAGATCACTCTCTAACATTTCCTCTAAAACTCACTTTCCTATTGGTTGAAACTCATATGGGCATCACCCCTTTATGTGGGATCTCTTTTCAGTGTGTGATATCCACGTGAATTTCACTCAATAAGATAGTGGCTCGTTAGAGTGAGTGTCCATAACACTTCGCAGCGTTTCTATTGGCCATTCAACACGAAAGATCAGTTCCCTGCAAAGAAATTATTAACTTCCTTCTTACAGACAGAAAAACCCTGGAAAATCATAACTAACCAATAGCATTATAGTAAGATTGATTGATACTTTGCAATTAATACCCGATGAGATGTAATAGATACTAATTATTTCATGTATTAATTATATTACCTGCAGTAAGCAAGTGACTGTTGGACTAGTGAATGGTTACAGATACATGTAAAAACTTCACAAAGAAGCATTTAACAAATGACTAGACAATAATATAACCAAAACTTTATACGTGGAATGGAACAAACTAGGCTTCACCCCCCCTTTACATTACACCTATTTATAATTCAATATCATATATAATATATTATATTTTTGGATGAACAAATCTAGCGCCATACCTTAACTTATTCCCCACAACATACAAAGAATATTACAAGCCTTTGTCAACAGACCAAACAAGACTCTATCGTGGGAATCCTTTCGCCACAACAGGGATCCTCACCTTATGCCCTCTGCTCCCTTTCATTAAAACTTCTCCGAAACTATAACTTCCTGTCACTGATTGAGACGTCAGTGTCACAGAAAATTGACGTGATGTGCCGGCGTTGATAGTCATTGCAGGAGGGTTGACTTCAATGGCAACTGCTGGTTCCATTCTGGCTGTAATCACATAGGTTTCTTCCTCGGCTACATTGGTTACGGTGCGGTGGACAACTTGAGTTCCCACGAGATGGGAAATTGTGATGGATGGAGTGTTTAAATTCGATGGTTTGCCCATACTAGTGTTACATGGTACATGAGTGTAGTTCTTTATCTCATGAACATCGATGCCAGGTGTTGTACATAAGAAGCCAATATAATCCTCATATCCTGCAAAATGAACAACAAAATTGATGAGATAAATTTACTAAAATTGTTGCTGTTATTTTTCTTTGGTTTTCCCCTTGTTTTTTAGGGAACCATTAATTGTGGGAGAAAATAGCAAACAAATGCAGAAGATGGGAGAGAAAATCCGCAGCTTTGGCAAGATATATAACAAGTGGCTTTAATTATTACTTCCATCCATGTTTTTTTATTCGTTTCAGCCATATTTCATGTTATAGTATCTTGTTTTCTGATGAACTTTTTGCATGACCTACCATCATAAAAAGGGTTCATATTCATTTCAGCCATATTTCATGTTATAGTATTTTGTCTTCTGATGAACATTTTGCATGAACTGCCATCATAAAAAGGGTTCAAAGAAGTCTTTAAGTTAACCGGGATTCAGATTTTGAGTAAATCAGCATTTTAGTCATTGAAACTGTAAGGGTCGATCAATTTAGTCCTTCAAATTTAAAAAATAGCACAATTTAGTCCCTTAAATTGAACATTGTAAGTCAATTTAGTCTTTTTTTCTCAAATTTAGCACCATAATTTTTAAGATTCTATACTTGTCTTGATCTAGCAAGAAACTATTTAAGTCAATATATAGGTATAGGTATTTCATTGGTTTTAATGTTTGATGGAGGTTCTAAATTTATTGGCATTCTTTAATTTTGATGGTGGGACGAAATTGATTGACCCTTACAATTTCGAGGACCTAAATGCTGGTTTACTCTTCAGATTTCTGAACTTGAAATAAATCCATGTTTCAAAGTTAACTGACAATTTAAAAGTTCTACGAACAAGTAATTAGTTATATGCGGAAGAAGAAATGAAACCTGCATCAAAGATGAGGCCAGGGTCCAAGGCAGCTGTTGGATCAACATGTCCACTCCCATAGTCAAAAGGTGTAGCTTTGACAAATTTTATAGCTTCTGTTTCAGAAGTTTGCTGAGCTAGAAGAGGATTCCCTGCTCTGTCTAGAGTTGTTGAAGTTGTCATCAATGCTGATTTAATGGCAGCAGGGCTCCAATGTGGATGCTTCTGCTTTATAAGAGCAGCAATTCCAGCTATATGTGGTGCAGACATGCTAGTTCCAGATACCATCGCAAATCCCTCACCTGCACAATCACATAATCGCTTAAAATAAATCAACTCTATGATGTATCAATATTAATTTTCACACTACAACTTAGTGAAGCCATTACTTACCAATAAAATTTGCCTCATCAGTTCCATTTGGACTCCAAGCAGCCCAAATCAATGAACCAGGAGCTAATATATCTGGTTTGAGAAGATCTGCCTCTTGGAAGCTGAAGTCCTTTACATTTGGCCCTCTAGCAGAGAATAATGCCACCTGCGGTGCAGACTTATGTAGAATAGGTATCAAACCGTCACCGATTTTACCTAAACCTTTGAAACTCTTCACCCGTCCAGTCCAGTCTCTTGGTGTAGAGATATTATAATAGTCTATAAGTTTCTGAAAATATAAAGATTTGCAATACTAAATTACACGATATAGTGCATGGGCATAATTTATTATAAACAGAAACTATTGATGAAAAAGTAGAACAAGGAGAGATGGGGAACACAAAAGCAAAGATAATTAGGTGATTGTGGAATTATGACCTGAGAAAAAACAGATTTGGCTGTTGTAATATTCAATCTACCTCTGCATAAATATACAGGTAAAGATGAGTTTGAGTACCTTTGAATTGCCAACATCTGTGATAAGAATCCCAGGAAGGCCAACAGGGACAGGATCAAATTTTGCTCCAGGGGAAACATTTTCAACACAGAGAACAAATCCAGCTGCACCAAGGGCCTTTGCTGTTTCTGATACTTTCTTCATTGATGAAGTACCAACAACAAAGTTGAAAGAATATCCGCAGAGAAGAATATTTCCCTCTATCAGTTTCTTGTTTAATAATTCTGGTCTCTGGCAATCTGTTGGGCTGTACTTCATAACCGAAGAATCTAGCAGCACATCATTTGCAGCAACCAATGTGTATGTTCGGTTTAAATGTGTAGAAGCTGTACAAGCCATTACGCAAATTTTAGCAAAATCTTTTGATTATATCTCCTGATGTCAGTTCATTAATAAGAATAGTATATCTGAAGAAGCGTAGCAGGAAGTTTGAAAACTTACGTGATAACCCAATTCCAGCTAAGATATTTCCATTTCCAAGCGTTAAATGATTTTTGTATCTACGATCATCAATTGCAGCTGCTACAGATGCTATCCATGGACTATATGAAACCATTGTCTTGGGGAAAGGACCGCCATTTCCAGCAGCCTGTGCAACAAATACACCAGCTTTCACGGCTCCAAGAAGCGTAGCATCAAAAGGGTTCAAAAATGTAGTTTTGGCAGCTGCTGGAGGACTGTTGGGTCCAACTGAAAGGCTGAGTATATCCACTCCATCATATACAGCCTGTAACTCTCAAATTTCAAAAGTTAGAAATTTTGAGATAGAATACTACTAGTGAAAACAATGAGATTTTATATTAAATAAATCATTTAGATGAATGGTTGAATTTTGAGTTGACTGTTGAAATATACAAGTCAATGTATTAATACATCATATACTTGCATACCTGATCAATTGCTGCAACTACATCTGCAACAAACCCTCCAAAGAGTCTATAGAGTGCCTTGTATACAGCAATCCTGAACATAAATAAACAAATGTCTAATCCAATGTAAAGGACTGTTTCCCAGTTTTTAATCAATTATGGGTATTTATTTCTCACCTGGCACGAGGAGCCATCCCACTTGCTTTACCAAATTCATGGCCATGCATTCTCACAGCAATTCCATTATTTCCAGCTGCGATAGAGGCTGTGTGACTAGCAGAGGAAGATGCAAGGAAATAGAAGGATTGTTAAAATGTTGTCAAATTGATAGATATGGCTGCTAATACTATCCAATTTAAATGCTCAGAAGTTAGAGCCTATTTGGATCGGCTGGCTTATTTAAGCTTATCTACCGACATAAGCACTTGCCACACACTGTCTGGGAAAGCTTTTTAAGAAACAGCTTATGAGAACAACTTATAACTAATAAAAAACAGTTTGACTATATTTTATCTTCTATTATAGAAACAATTGACACATAAGCACTTATTAAGCTGTTTATTCAAACAGGACTGTAGAATGAAAGACTACTTAAAGTTCTAATGACTTGCTCTAACCTTCCATGTCCATCCCCGTCTAGAGGAGAAGCAAAATCAATTGAAGGGTTAAATGCTCCAGAAGCTATTGCAGCTTGCGCAAAGTGTTGTGCTCCAACAATCTTCCCATTGCAGAAATTTCTTTTAGTATCGGGATCAACTTCACATTTCCCTCTATACCTTGGAACTGGCTCATATGGTTCAGTATTATGAGTTGCAAAACTGGGGTGATGAGGATAGATCCCCGAGTCTACAAATCCAATCACAATGTCTTCTCCAGCTCTATCAAAGCCACCTCCAGTTGGCCATACCCCAGTCGGAAGCCCTAAAAATTGAGGGGTATGTGTTGTAAGTCTCTTCACTTTCCAGTCCCTCTCAACAGATTTCACTCCAGGAGTATGTCTTAGAGTTTCTGCCTACTAATATAAGGGGACAGCATAAGGAAATTAGATTGAAGAAACGAATTCAAAATATATCCATGCTTAATCATTCTCAATAGCAAAAGGATAACTAACAACAGAAAACTTCACCTGTTCCGGCGAAATATGAACAGCAAAACCATTTATAAGATGTCGATAGCTATATAGTTTTTTGTATGTCCCTTGCTCAAACAACATTCCTAGAAGCATATCATGTCTTTTTTCAAGATGACGACCGTATGAAGTAACCAGTTCACTGGAAAGAAGTTCAAAAATAGTATTAAAGGTAAGTTACCGCATTTGCCAATATCCATTTCTTGGCTCATAATATACTAGAGAAGAAAATACTATATTAAGATTAAGTGCATAAACCTTACCAAAAAAATTAAGTACATAAAAATAACTGTTCAAACAGAAGTTGGTTGGTGATTATTGAATTATTTACCCTAAAAAGAATTTCTAAGAAGTTACATATACAAGAAATATAAATATCTATTTCTCAAATAAGTTAAACAACCATTACCTTGAATATCCTTATAGTGTCTAAATCTACTCAAACATTAATCAAATTAGTTTCTTAAAAAATATTTTCACATATTCTTACAGTGTCTAAACTTACTCAAATCATGAATTGGATGAAATAAACATGACTAAGAAGTTGAGAGTAATAGAAACTAAGTACCTAGTAGTATCAATTTTTTCATCAGATTCCACAGCAGTAGCTTCAAACTCATCAATACCTCCAGTATAACTTATGATAGGTTCACCTTCAACAGTTACTATATAAATCTCACCTTTTACAGAAACCACAAGAGCTAGTACAAAAATCAACAGAACACACCCAAACTCCAAAAATCTCATTTTCACCAATTAATTGGCAACTCCAGTAGCTTTCAAGATCTGTTCCAATGTCCAATCCAATCAAAGCATAAGTTAGTAAGTTCACTTCACTATAAAAAAACTGAAGCAACCCATTTGAAAAAATAGCTTAAAGTTACAAGCTTTACCAGTTTTCAGTCACTCTGATCTAAGTAGCAAGCTCTAGTTTACTCACATCTAGTAACTGAAAGGAGAAGAAAAAAGTGTGAAGTTGAAAAAACTGTAAGTGGAAGCAAAGAATCTTTGATCAGAAGAAAAGCACTAACATTGGAGTGATATGAGATCTAACGGTGAAGGTTAAACGTGAATGCCATGGAGATGGAGAATGGTGGTGAAGAGAGTGAAGAGGGAAAGAGAGAGAGAAAGAGAGAGATAGGGTTTTGATTAGTTTGGTATGAATGATTAAATGTTGAGAACATTATGATTTATGATCTTGAATCTTGATGCAGGGAATAGTAATTTTTAATTAACATTCATTATTATTATTGTTGCTTTTCAATTTATTTGTTAAAAGTTTTGAGATTATTATTTTCTGAGTTTTCTTCTGGTTTTGTTCATTTTATGAGTAAAATAAAAAGGTGGGAAGGGGGGACATTCGCGCGCAGGCTGTCGGAGAGACAGTCTACCTAGAAAGACAATAATGCCCTTCTATTTTTATTTCGATTACGCGTTTCCGAAATTATAGGGACTGGTAAAAAGGGAACAAATTTAACGTGCTCTTTTTAATTTAATGCATGTGAATTATTTTTGACACGATGCATGTGAATTATTAAAACAAATATTAATTTTGATGGAAATTATAAGTATATGGATGTTTGTGATTTTAATTTCCTATCCGTTGTTGTTATAAAACTCTTCACCACCGCAAAGTTTATGAAATTAAGAAAATTAATTGTAATAAGATACTTCCTCTAGTTAAAAATTCATTTTTTATATTCATTCAATAATGATATATGTGGTCTATATATAGAGACCACATACATACATCGTTTATTGAATGAATCAAAAAAATCAATTTTTGCTTATAATAATGATCGGAAGGAATAAGATATTTATCAAGTTGATGAAAGTTAGCAATACACATTATAACACTTTTCTATATATTCTTTAATTAATTGACGGGTCACGCTAACTTGTGTCTTAAGGACACATGTCAACTCAAACAAACCAAAAAGAGCAATTTTACATTAGAAAACATAATATCTTAACTTTTAATAGGTTGAATGCACGACTTTTGATACGTGTGTTTCTATAATGAGTTCCTTAACTCATTATATTTAATAGGACTTAATTGAAATTTAATGAATCACACTAAATCGTGTGTTAGAATGTGTATTTAATGGGACTTGTTTAAAATTCAACTAAAGAGAGAGTGTATTAAAAATCGTGTGTTAGAATGTGTATTGTTAATAGTATAATTTTTAGGGTCTTGTTAACCGGTGCCTTAGACCACTGATTAAAGAATCTAGAAATAAAATTTTATCTTGAAAATATAAATTGTCACTAATAATTGTTTAAAAAAACAAGACTGAGTCTACTAGTAATTGTAAATCACTTTCAACAGTTGACATATTCACTTGCTTCCAACTTGTTTGTGCCATCACAAAATCCCCGTGATTACTACTAACAATGAAGCAATACCCACTTCTACATGAAATGTCACGTCCATATTACATTTGAGCCACCCCTCATTAGGCTTCTCTCATTTCAACTCAGTTTGTTGTTAGACTGTCCCAGTCTGTTGTTATTGCAACCATTCAATGTATACCACCACTGTTTCCAAAGATTAGAAGCATGCAACCCAACATTATTTTCAATGGAAAAATTGTAGTTGATTGGTTTGTAATTTTCTCCTTGTAAAAATTGCAATTATAGTTGAGAGAGTATGCAATTTTGTCTGTGCAAAATCTGTACGAGGGAGTTTGCAATTTTCTCTTTATAAAAATTATAAGTTGAGGAATAAATATTCTGTTGAGAGATCGTGTGTAGATATGAAGTGTTGAACTACAATCAATTTGTGAGTTTTTTTTTTTTGGCTTATTTTGTGTGTGTGCTTCCACTTGTGGAGAAATTTCTTCTTATTATTTTATATCAAAATGTTAGTTGTTAGAAAATTGTAAGATGAGAGAATAATGTTAGTTCATGGGGATCGAACCAATGACCTCCTTCTTAAATCTCATTCCTTGTCCCTTAGGTTTTCAATTAGAAGAAATTATAGACGAGACGGGTTCTCTAATTAACTTCGTTCCGTCATAATTTCAACTCGCTCCGTCCTGTCACTCTCATCTAAAATAGCAGGTTCAATGGATCATTCCAACCCCTTTCCAACCTTAAATTTGGTTGAGTAGAGATTGAGAGCATGGTTTGATTCATTGAGCACCACATTCAAGTCATTATATTATCACACCACATTCAAGGCCTAAAGCACACAAATATGACTTCTACTAAACAAATACTTACGAAGAGTTAATCACACCAATATACCTGCTACTAAATAGCCAAATCATATGAAAGCTTGAGTTTATAAAAATAAAACGTCAATATTATCAATAATGAAATGTATATTATACTGCTTAATAGGTCGGCCCAACGGGCTTAATAGGTTTTTTTGTAAGTCTTAGCCTAGCCTATTTAAGTAAATATGCTTTATAAAAAGCTTGAGCCTGACCTTTTTATTAAACGAGCTGAGCCGAGTTAGGCTTTAAATAGGGTAGGCCATAGACCCCTGTCGGACGGCCTGGCATGTTCCACCCCTAGTAAAAACCTTATGAAAGTCTTTTTCTTTATTTATGGCCTTTATGATTCATCCTTTCGAACAATGGCCCCTAGGGATAAGGAAAAACTTATGTGAAAGTCATTTTCAATAACTACAGCATCTTTATTACTATTAGCATCATGGCCCCGAATATATACACACAACAAACATACTCACAAATATATATACCTCCCAAAGGACTTGATGAATTACATTTGAGGTAGAATCTGTCAATCTGGATATTTTTTATAAGATGGAATTTGGAATTTGTAAGGTAATGAAACTAAGATGTAAAGACTCGTGAGTTCATGAGTCCATGTGTTGCTTAGAATAGACAAACGATGTCTCTTGTATTTTTCCTTTCTTTTGGTCACTTATATACAATTACTGTACGTGTATTGCACATGTTGGGAGACCCACCAACTTTGTCTTAACGCTAATACACTACACATGTGATTTGAAGAGATGCCCTTATCGAAGGGATAAGATTATTAAAATTGGACTGGATTCTCTATGATTCCAAACTATAGATCATATAATTCTCATATGTACATACATGAACTCTAAAAGATATTAAGAATGTGAATAAAAAACACAAAATTGTGCATTTTATTTATTCTACGTGATAAAATATTATAAGTCCACAATCAATACTACAAATTGCCATTCAAAAAAAAAAAAATACTACTACAGATTGTTAAGATCCTATTAGAAATATGCAAACAGTGGTGCCTGATTTTTCATTATCTCAAATTTTGCATCCTTCTATATGTCTTTTCTTATCGTTACACATATTCATTCACTTTATTATTTTATAATCTATGGGAAAAAATCAATACTCTTGTCATAAACGACTTTAGTTACTCATTTGTTGACAATAGTGTCTTTGAAAGTTATTTTCATGACCACAGAGAGGAGAAAGGGTTAAAAAAAATAGAAAAAAGTTACAATTTCTACATTGCCAGTTGGTGATAGCTGTCTGGTAAGAAAACTATTATTAGTTTGATTGGAATTCAAGTTTTTTCATCATTAACACATGTAAGTGCGCATAATAATACTGGAAAAGGCAGAGGAAATTAAATTGAAAAGTAGTAGTAGGTTTTGACAAAACATTTTGCTTTTTTATTTTCCACATTGTGTTTAAGATTAGTGAGATTATTACATCACAGAAAATAATTTATATCACACATATAAAAAAAATACCTCATTAATATGAACTTAGACTAAGGTATATTTATTCGTTTAGTTTTGCCATAAAAAGCGTTTCTTTTCATAGCAAATATTAGTAGAAACTAGAAAGTAATCTAGATCTTTAACCCCATCCCCATGTGTAATAGGACACCCTCTAGTTGATGGATTTATTGAAATTGATTCATTCATAATTTCATCTGTAATAAATGGGGACAAAAGTGGTTGTTAAATTGGTAACAACAAAAAAAAGTGGTTGTCAAATCCAGAAGAAAACGACAATGGTCTTTTTTATCCTAGTTTAGGACACACAAATCACAATCAATCACCCTAAACAAACTCACCTTTCAGGGATTTTCACGAGTCACACGGTTTTGATCGCTAGAAATTAGAATCACCTATTTTACTAATTTTGCAATGCAATCTTTAGCTATCTAGTCCCTACTAAGAATTTTAGTAGAACCTTTTCCTTGTTGTTTTATAAAATTATTATTATAGTACTGGAACCTTTTTAATTTGGTCAATACTTTTTTGAGAGATGTGATAATTAGTCCATCCAACATGGGAGAGGTAGGCTCTGAATTTCATTATTTTAATTTGAAAGAGTCACGGAGGAGGAGGTTGTTTATCATTTGGTCAGGTAATGTACGTACCTGCTGAACTACTATTACGTACAGTACACTCATTTGATAGACACTACATGAGTTTCAGTGAGAGTAAATTATTAAACCAAGACTGAAAATTTAGAGGAGGATCATAGAGTCATAGAGCCAAAATGCCAAACTATATTTTTGACACAATAGGATATTTCTCTCATTTAAGAGATTAAAAACATACTTGAAATTTGGAAAATTATATAATAATATTCAACTATCCACATAATGCACACTTTTCAGTGATGATAGTAGTGTTTCATTTCTTCTTTAAAAAAAAACTTTTCTGTGAAGATATATGAATAACTCTTTTTTTTTTTTGTTGAGAAGAAAGCTAACAAGAAGAAATACATACATAGTAATTATAATTTTGACAAGTATTTGACTTATATTTTTAAAATAAAATTGTCTTTTTATGTATTTCGTAAGCAATACTATTCCTAGATCACTTTTGTGAAAAAAAACTCCATTTAATTGGCACATATAAGTCAAATTGAGCTAAAAAAAAAAACTTTTCTCCGTAGTTTTTTTGTGTGAAAGGTGAAAAAAGAAGAAGAAAACTACCGAACATGACATAATTGATGGTTACTCTCTGTCAAAAACAACTACTACTATTTGAATTGGTTGCTTCATTTGTCTTTGGAATATTTCAATATGACAATTTTTGTATATGATATGGTAATTTTCCCTCTCTTTCATTCATTCATAATACTTATCTAAACAAATTGTTTTGGTAGCGGGAATCCACTCGAAAGTTTAGCCACAACACTTCATTTATGGATCTTTCTTGTATAGTGGATTTTGGTGATTTTCTTTACTGTCCAAGTTATATATATTTTTTTTTTAGCAAACTGTCCAAGTTATTTGTTGATTAACTATTTTTAACAAAAAAATAGGTTCATTTATTACTACTTAGTGATTGTGACATACTATTTTGGGACCAAGTGATCTTGTCTTCGTATCGTCCTATTTTTATTGAATTACTTCATCGGTTTTGGCCTGTTTAATGGTTGAATCTGGGTCTAGAAAAATTAGCCATTTCTAATGATAGGGACAAACATAACCTGACATAACCCAAATTTCATACACACTACAATTAACTATTCTCTTCGTCTCATAATACTTGACACAGTTGATCCTATTACGCATACCAATGCATAATTTTAAGTTTAAATATCTTGAATAATATATTAGAAAAAAATATAAAAATTTGATATTTTGAAAATACTCATCGGGACAAATCTAATGACATCTTATATGATATTATTTATAGTTATATATTAGTAGAAAAATATGATCAAAGTAAGTTAGGTCAGAATTGCACATTTTCAACTAGGTAATCTATTGCAGGACGGAGGGAGTACTAATTTTGTACTTTTTCATTTCAAGTCAGAAATGTCGATAACACGGGCTATTTGTCCTCTTTAAAAGAAGTGTAATAGGAAAAAGGGAGGT
>Ga0209282_1000381_pt1 | contig 21657 bp, 14 predicted proteins | sample Mtrugardesep15_FD_187529 | JGI IMG/M metagenome (GOLD analysis project Ga0209282, IMG submission 187529) | Root nodule microbial communities of legume samples collected from California, USA - M. trunc garden sep15 (SPAdes) (version 2) | ecosystem: Host-associated > Plants > Roots > Nodule...
CAAAACAAAAAAAAAAACATAAATTACTCGAGAGATTAAAGTGTATGCCTGCATTATATATTCATTTTATTTATTTTAGTTTTGTGTGGTGTCTTTTTATTCAAGATTGTAAGCGGTTATACCTCGTTAGAATAACTCAATTAGTCCTTGAATGTCAGAGGATTTCTCTGACACCAAAAGACAATTTTATGAATTGGTTGAGATCTAATATATATAAATCTTAGGAAAAAAAATAGATATACTTTAAAATTTTATATTCGTATCAATAAAAAATTAATCAATAATAATTGTTAAATAATTGATTGAGAATGAATTAGTAGTACTCACATCAATGAATAGTGTTACCAAGGATGGGCAATTTTTCAAAAACATGGTTATATCATATGGATTGCAAAATTTTCCCCCATGCATAAACAATTGAAGTTCCCTCAGATTCATTAAGCAATATTGGACTTCTTGAAATACCCCATCACGAATCCTTACAGCCATACTCTGAAATTACAAGGTTTGTTAATTTTACATAATAATAAATATATCAATTGGTAATAATGATAATATTATTATTAATAAATGTATATAGACGTATAGCAAGCTATAATTAATACATATACCTCAATAAGTAAAGGTGTGATGGTGAGAATGGAGACATGAGAGAGATCTTTGACCAGAGCTTCCAGCTTAATAGACTGCATGTACTCTTTGGTAGGTGTAAAGTAAAAGAAAGCCTCGTACAATTGCATCCCTTGAACAATTTGAATTATTGAAAATTTTCCATGATAAAAAATTGAATGAAGAGTTGGTGAATCAATTTCAATCTCTTCCAAATCCTGGCAGCTAGCGATTCTTATTTTTTTGAAATGCTTGTTTTCTCTAGCAATTAAGTTCAGCTTCTTAATTGTAGAGCATTTAATCAAATCAATAATTGCAAGCATTTTACAATGCTCAATTAACACATGAAACATACCTTCAGTGATGGGGAGTTTACACAGACTTAGTGTTTGTAGAAATTGCAAACCACTCAGAACCTCTGGTAATTGGATCTGACATTTAACCAATTTTAGTGTTTTTAACTTGTGTAGTGCATTAAAAACACTAGACTCTACTGTGAAACTAGGTATGGAAAAATGCAACTCAAGATCTTCAAGATCCTTCCGGGTGCAAATTTGTAACCAGCTGTTAAGCAAAGCTTCGATCCCAACAGAATCGATATGTAACTTAAACGTTTTAATTTCATTACCTTCGTGCGATTCTAATAAGTGATCAACATTCGCAACCAAATTTTGTTGACCGTATTGTAAATGGAATTCTCTACCAAATAAGAATCGACGATTATGACACCATGATCTTTTGTACCTCGGAGATACAGTTGATGCAGCTACAATTGCATTTTTGATCGGTAACAAAGTGAAAATGGTATGAATGATATCATCTGAAAGATGATCAGTTGAATCAGTTTTTCTTTTCTTCAACTATTCGTTTTTGGGTTTTAGATCTGACCATCGGTAAAGAGACAGTAGAAAACAATGAAGAAAGGGATAAGGACAAGATTGGTGTAGCACTAAACTTAAAATTTGATGAATAAACAACATGGTTATTCAATTTTATAGCTTGAAAATTATTTAATGCCGACAAAAAAAATTAAATTGGAGAGATTAGAAAATGAATTTCTTATGACTATGTTGCAAAAAAATTGTAAGATATAGATTACCCACACTAAATTAATAAGGATTAATTCATATACACATAATTAAAAATAGTTTTTACATTGGCAGTCGATCGTTATTGTTTGATCGTTGAAAGAACCATTTCATATTTAACAAGTCCGGTCAAAATAAAATATCTTATCAATTAAGTTTTTACGTTACATTTCTTTTATATTACGCATTAATTTATTTTTAAAAGAGAAGTTCAACGAATCGGCGCGCACACACACATATAAGCAGCTAATTTACACCCACCTAATCACATTAAGGAATAAATTAGCAAGTGTGCGCATTTTCATTTGAACCAAAAAAACATTCTTCTTTACTATTTAAAACTAATAACTTGAGGGTTAGTTTTTGTAACTTTCACTAAAAATATATGTTAATTTGTACCCTCTTTGCTAATTTACACTCACTTTATTATAAACACATTATGGTGCGTTTTATTTGCTAAACAGTATGTACTGAACAGAACAACACAAGACAGGATAACACATAACCAACTTTTATTGTATTGTATGATTTGTGGTCTTACACGATTTTTTGTGGACAAAAAACTATTTTTGTGTTTTAGATAACTTATACGTCGGACATAAAAGTTGTGACATGGTTTAGTGAAGGACAAAAATTTATGTTTTTGTCTTGACCCTTGCCTCCAGTTTATTCTGCCTTAGAAACAGTTTTACAAATCAAACACTGTACAACTAGAGTTGTCATGTCTTGTCTTTCATTTTTTAGCAAATCGAACACACTTATAAAAATTAAAATCCCAAAAAACAAAACAAACAAAACATAAGTTGACTCATAAACAAAAACATGCATACAATTATAAATATTAAATATCCACCTTAATTTACACCACCTTGCTGATCTACACCAAATTGATCAAAATTTACAAAATTATCCTTGAATTCATAGGCTCAATTCTATATCATATTTTTAAAATACATAATATATCTTAAAATAAATTAAATAATATGGAAAAAAGTTTATATTTGTTTTTAACCCTAGAAAATTACAAAGTTTTTTTTTGACAAATCTTTGTAATTTTATAGGGTTAAAAACAAATATAAACTTTTTTCCATATTATTTAATTTATTTTAAGATTTATTTTTAAATTACAAAGTTTTGTTTTTTTCTCTATAAAAAGATAACATTTTTTAGTCCTATAGAATCACAATGCAATCAATTTTAGTCCATACACGGCCATGCTAAGACGAAACAAGGTTAGTTGTCCTTCAAATTTTAAAGGTGTTTACACGTAAAAATAAATATCATATTAGTCGACATCCACTAATTGAAGATTGAAGTTTAGGTAAAGAAACCTTTCGGGCAATGCAAGGTTAGGTGAATGCTGAAAAAGTTGAGCGATGGAAGTTGACTCATTCAATTAAGCCCCTAATTGAGTATGTGGGTCGTAAAGGCACTAGACTAAGTCAAGACTAAGTGAGGTTGTACAATGGTGCACAAAACTCATGTACCATGTTTGTAGTATGATAACCGGCAAATAAGTTGATTATCATGTTGCACTTAGCACTCATAATGGACAAGTAATTGGGTGATTGCAATGCCTTAAGCATCTAATCACTGCCTATTTTAAGATTTTATAGTTTTTAGTACTTTGGAACTAGTAATGCTTGTTTATGATGTTTGATGTTGTAGGTTAAGGAATGGCTCTAGAGATGTGGGAAGTTGTCGCGCGGATTGTGGATGTATGACTGAAGATTTGGAAAGTTGCAGCGTCCTATGACTCTAGCCGGGTCGTACACAGTACGAGTATGTAGGTTTAGCCTGTCCATTGCTTAATGAGGAAGAAATATGAGTTGTTCACAATTATTGGAATCCTGGGAAGAATAAAAGAATATGCAGTGGGTAGGTAGGATTGGATAAGGACAGATGGATAAGGACATCCCATGTAAAATGACTAAAGGGTACAACTTGTAGTGGATGACCTTGAACTATAAAAGGACACCCATGTCTTAGTGCCAAGGGTCTGAAAATTCACCTTAGAATTGGATAGGCAAGGTTACGACTAGGGTTAACAACTTTAGAGATATCATTCCATCTCCTCTCTTCCATAGATGAGCATGGTAGCTAGATTCTAGATTTTTTAGAGTTAAATTACTTGGTGATGTTTTGGCTCACCATACTCCTTCAAGGATTGTAATCTTGTGACAACTCTATTTAATCTGTCAATTTAGTTTTCTATGTTTTCATTTATGTTCATCTCCATTTCCATTTCTATGGTTCAGACATGGTGAGGTTATGATTTGTTATTTACTTGCGATATATGAAGTTGTAGTATCGTGCTTTACTTTAACAAATTGTTTTAACTTAAAATCTTTAGAAATAAATTCTGATCACTTTTATTTTATAGCTCCCTGATCCTAAAGGGTATGGGAATGTAAAATGTTTGTTAGATATGGATTTGTCCTTAAGCGCCACACCAGTGAAAGGATCAAGAGAGACTACTTGAATGATTATCATATGACCCAATAGCTTAATACCCACGTGTGGAAAGGTCGGGCACTTGAACCTAGCAAATATTGTGTGTTAAGTCTCGTAACCAAGCCCATAAATGAGTGATGTTACACCCTTAACACGATGGATGAGGTAACACTCCCTAAGACCAACTAGTTCGCCAGGAAGTCGGTCATTGAGAGATATAGCTCTATGAACCACAGAGTTGTGAGAAGCTAATAAACAGTTGCAGCTTTATGATTCATAAGAAGCTATGTAAGTATATAACCATGTGTATCTAAGATGCTAAAGATGCTTTAAACCGGCTATAGCTCTGAGCGACACAGGAAGTTATACCTAAGCTATAACTATGTACGTTGCAATAATGTTTTATCATAACTGAACCTAAATCTAAACCACACTTTTCATCTTGAGATTTTCTAAAGACTTTAAGTGTTTTTCCAAACTTAACCTTTTACTTTTATTGTTGTGAAAAAATTTTTATTTTATTTTCTTACAAACAAATTTTCAGCTAAAAAGCTACGCGAAGCTATAGCTCTGTAGTCCCTGTGAGACACCAAGTTTTTCACGTTGTTACTGGGGACAACAAGGTGTTATAGTTTTTAATAGTTTTTCATTTAAGTAGTTAGCTTATTTGTTTATTTTTGTTTTAATTTACTTGTGATGTTTGGTGAGTCTTCAGCAGGTGTTTTCGTGAATGCTCATAGCACAATCCTCACTAGAATTCCACCAAGATACTGAAATAGAAAGGACTTTTAAGAAAAGGAGGCAGTTGTTCAAGTCAAAGACGAATCTAAATCTAGAAGAGCTAGATCCATACTTTATACAAAGCTACAACTCTAACAAGTCCAACTTATATGAAGATTCATCTATCAACATGGCTGACAACAACAACACTATTGACATGACAAATGACAAAGCAAGGTCCATCAAGGAGTATGCAGTGTTTGATCCAACAACATTTCATACTAGCATAGTGAGGGCATAAGTCACTACCGCTCAGTTCGAGTTCAAACCTATCATGTTTCAGATGTTGCAGACCATTGGCCATTTTTCAAGAGCAGGTACAGATGATCATCATCTCTGCCTGAAACAATTTAATGAAGTAGCAGAAAATTTCAAGATCCCAAGTATAGAAGATGGTTTCAAGCTGAGCTTGTTCCCTTACTATTTAACAGGAAGAGCCAAGGCTTGTTAAACTCGCTTCAATCGAACTTTGTCACCTCATCAAGAGAAATTATTGAGAAGTTCTTAGTCAAATATTTTCCTCTGGTCCTTAATGCCTGAAAGAGGAATGACATAACCTCTTTCAGGCAAACTAATGAAGAGACACTCTTTGAAGCATGGAAAAGGTATAAAGATATGTTGAGAAGGTGTCCTCATCATGGGATACATGTGTGCATTCAAATGGAGACCTTTTACAATTGGCTTGTTCCATCAACAAGGCTTATGCTAGATTCCTCTTTAGGAGGTGCACTACTAATCAAGTCATATCAAGAGTGTTATGAACCGGTAGAGACTATATCTACTAATAATTATCAATAGCCTACTAAGCGTATGCAAGCATAGGGCAAAGCTACAACTCTTGCCCCGAGCAGAAAATAACATTTTCCTTTAAATAAAGTTTGATGACAAAAATAACTCAAGGTTAATTCAACTGCTATATAAAGTGTAATGTGAAATACCTTGTAAAAAATAACAGTCATTGAGACAAACATAAAAGCTAGATATTACATTTTTCTTTAATTTTTATGCACCACCGAGTATTTTATTTTATTTTTTATTTTGAGGATGCACCACTGAGTATTTAATATTTTATAATATGAAGACAAAATTGTTTTAGACTGTCAACCCACCACCATTAACTTCAAAAAAGAATATGAAGGCAAAATACTTAGGGTTACGAAAATTCACAATATAAACATAAATGTTATGTTCACAACAAATTTGTTTTCCGACACGATACAACAATGTATATGCAAATTCAATCAATTTTTAATTGATTAGTTTATTTTTGCAAATTCAATTTTTAATTGATTAGTTTGTTTTCTTTCTTCAAAATACATCGATAGATTTACCAAAAAAAAAAAATCACATCGATAGTTATAAATTCTCTTTCAAATAACATTACTTAATATAAAAAGGGTAATGACTATTGATAATATATAAATGAACACGTGTGTACAACCATATTTAGTACCATGATATTTCATTTTTATGGTGTGTCTGTAATGTTATTTTCTAAACTATGTACAGATATCGATATGATTTAACATTTTTTTTTGACCAAATCGATATGATTTAACATTTGTATAAAGCATATATTATGACAACACAAAATTCGACAATGAACCATTTTCTTTTATCTTGTTTTAACGTTCCAAGTCAATCACTTTGGTTTGTTGTGCTACAGTCATGCATGGATATTGATGTGAAAAGAAGCAAATTAGATGAAAGTACTATAAATTTAATAAGCTATAGCTCAAAATCTAATGACTATTGTTTCTATGAAATTGATTCAAGTAATCTTTTTTTCTTTTAATAGATATTATTGCTAATGTGGATGAACATGCCTATTGGAATTGGGAAACTTCTCAAGTTGACAGGTAACATCGATATGAAGAAGTTTATGATGACTTTGATATAAGAGGTTTTAGACCTCTTCGTGAGATTTATCAAAGATGTAACAGTGGTGTCCTTGAATTCATTGACTATGATGATGCAAGTAAGATGGAGGAATGAAACCAAACTATGAAAGAGGAGGTAGCCACCATTGAAAAGAACAACACAAGGCAACTGATTGACTAGCCTAGAGACAAGAACGCAACACAAGTTAAATGGGTCTATACCTGTCTTGTCTCTTTTTACAACAAAACTATGAGGTTGAACTATATTAATTTCTTTGTATAAATTTTTATTTAAGAATGTTGATTCGGCATTTAAATGTCAAAATGTAAACTTCATTTATGCTACCAATGCTTTCAAGAAATACAATTATTTACTCCACCGCCTTAAGTTTACAGGATAAATTTATATGAAGAATATCCATTAAACGATTTTATTAATCAATAATGAGAATATCTATTACAAGAGAAGAAAAATTAGGCTTATACCTCCGCTTGAAAATGCCTATCCACTCTGCATGGATAATATACACTATAATTCAGCTAATCTATAAAACCTTTGGAGCCATGAAATGACTTGGAGCACAACTGCACAAGCATCTTACCTTATAAAGCTGCAATGTGAAAAAAAGTGATGCAGCCTTGAAGTGAAATCCCTTCTAGTTGCTCAATTGTAATGTTTTTCTAATCATTAAAATCTTCGGAGTCACTCGAGTCCGAACTTTCTTCATTTACAACTCTATTTGTCATACGATCCGAACCCTGGCTCATAACATCTGCCTCAGAATCCTCCTCTTCCTCTTCCTCTTCATTCCCTTCAATGCCATTGTCATTGTCATCTTCAGAAGCTTCCGCGTCTTCTTCATCACTCATTCCAACCAAATCCCTATTCCATCTGTTCGGGGTACCATTAAAACCTATCTCCCAGTTTCCTTGACCATACTCAACTGCTTCAACATTGTCATCAGATTCCACTGCCTGGGTGTTGTCATCATATTCAACCTCTTCACTACTGCTACTCATGTCAGCAGTTTCCATCTGGATGGGTCTCATGGGACTTGCCTTCTCATCATCCCACTCCTCATCCAAGATTCTCGATTGTTCTCTACCAATATTAGAGCTATTATTGGCAGCCTTTTGGCCCAGCAACAAATCTTCCACGGCCCTCTTCTCCTCTCTCCTTTTCCTAACAGTTCGGGGGCCACGTCCACCTGTTTGTCCTTGTGATCCTTGTCCCTGCTGTTTTATTCTTTGACTTAGATTCTCAGTGACTTTAAAATTGTGGTGGCCATTATCTCGTTTGGAATGACTCGTTCTTTTAGAAAGCTTTTTATCCCTTCCGTTATCATGATTCACTCGCCGACGTTTTTTGCTGCTTTGCACAATTTTCAAAGGGGCAGATTTCACTTTCATAAATTCATCACGGTCCAAGTCTGCTGGCTCAACCACTTTTGTTGATTTGACAGGAGCATATCTTGAAGGAAGCTTCTGCAGGAATGAAAAAGAGTTAGATGACTAATGTTAAATAACATGAAAAATTCCACCAAAACAGTCACCCTGTCCCCAAAATTTGACATCCAATATGCACAATAAATGCCTGACACAATATCCCTTTCTTCATATTACTTACCATCCGCATCGCAAAGTTTAAGAGCAAAAGCAGTCTAATAAAAAAACAAGAATTATTGAAAGAGACTCACTATGAATCTAGCTTCTTTCTCCTCACAAGGCTCGGGTTTCTCTAGTTGTATGTAGGTGATGGATGTGTCGAGCTCAAAAAGTCTGAGAGACACAGCTGAAGTGGTTCGCGGAACCCATGGAAGAACAGTAACTGATTCAAGATCCATAGAAGTATGTGCAGCACTCTCCGACATGGCATTCATTCCCAACAAATCCCCAGTTGTAGAGAAGAATGATGATAAAAAGTCTCGCTTTAGTGCTCTCTCAAATAGAGTCAATATCTGCAAAATGGATTGGTAAATTTTGAAATGCCTTAATAATTGATTCTCAATCTTTATAATGTTGCAAAGATATGGAATATAAATTTTTCATAGAGATGGCGAACCTGTAGAAGTTCCTCAGCAGAAGATGATCTGCTCAATTTTACACCCCAAAACCTCCTAATATCTTCTGTCCAAACTGATTGAAATGCTTCAGGTGGAACAGATACCTATAAAACAGATTATGAATGTAATATATCCCTCAAAAAGTCAACATCTGAAATTCAGCAGAAAAAGAAAAGCAAAAAGGCTCAAGGAAAGAAAAGTGAAGTATCAAATACTATCAACTTACCTCAATAAAAGCCAGTAGGGCCTTAAGCAATCTTGTCCGCAATGGAAGAGGTGATTCAAAACTACTAATATCTTTGGATGCCTTGTCTCCACAATAACTGCAATGGGAGTCTTCCAAGCAATAAAGGTTGAGACAGATATCACATATGTCAACCTGAGGTTTGCATCTTTTTTTCCCATATTTCATTGCACATAATAGTGATGGGTTATAGCATTCTTTCCACATCCATTTTTGAAAATCTTGATACCTTCTCAAGGCAGCTTTCTTGTCGCTCTCACTTTTTCCAAGCTCAATTGCGAAGGATGATGAAGTTTCTGAAGTGTCAGAGCTTAAACCACAAAGAGTACTGCTAGGACTGTCGGATCTAGTATGGTGATCAGGACTGGAATCTGTTTCCTCTGCTTGATTTTTAACACAGATTTCATCTGTGTTTCCAATTTTGGCATATTTTGCATTCTTTTGAACATTTTCCTTAAATATATTCTCAATCTTTAGCAACATTAGACGCAAATGAGACTCCCTGATCCCACGTGAATCCAGTGAATTCAGAAGTGCATCAAAGGCCTGTATACAATTAATTAAATATATTCTATTAGAACTATTACCATAAAGCCAAAAACAACATTTAAGTTCTCAAAACAGTACCACCTAAAGATACAAAGCACCACAGATTCAAAATAATACTTGCCTAGCTAATAAATTAAGAATATATAAGAATGAAACTTTGGAAGGGGAAAACAAAGGGATGACAAACAAACAGTTCACCTCTTCAGAATCAATAAGCCTCCACTTTCCATCATGATATTCAACAAAGATCCTGCCTGAGCCAGGGTCATTGCACGAAGCAGATGCAACAAATTGCCAATATCGATTATGTCTGCGATCTTGCCCAAGAGGTAAGGATCTATAGATGTACATCTCCTCTGCTAAGTGGGAAATAAAAGATTTTAACTGGGATCGTGACCGTTTTGAATATTGTGCAGATAACGGAGTCTGAGGATTATCAGGACCTATGCAAAGATCTTGAACTGACGGGAGCTTTTCAGATAGGCTTTGTCCAACAAGAGCAAGTCTTTTATTTTCTGTTTTGCTGGGAGATTCCTCATTATTATTATTGCAAATATTAATATCAAGCAATGGGCTTTGGTTGCCCTCCGCAGCAGCACATGTAAGCGGTGTTTCAACCCTGATACCATTGATAGAAGGAAAATCTGACTTATTAACATTATCATCTTTCAGGCGAATTTTATCTATCTGTGCTTCTGCCAACATTTGCTTCTTCAGAGCATTTGCTGCTTCCAAACGATCCTGAAAAAATTATTCGCGTCAATTTGATAAATAAATACAAAAATCAAGTTAGGAATATAATATGTGGAATGAAGTTTACCTCGAGAACAACACGGATCAAATTTCCTTCATTTGCCAAACCAATCAATACAACAAGAGCATTTAATCGCTCCTCTACACTGAGATCAGAATATTCTCCTTCAGTGAGCCCTTGAATCCATGACTCTCCAGACTTACTTTCATCAACTTCCATATTATCTTCACCTAGATTTCTGGCAATTATATTTTCACAAGCAACAGGTTGTTCACTTGGACAATCAGCATTCTTAGAACCATTGTCAGGAAAGCATGGCAGATCCTTCTCAAACTCATCTTTAAGTTCTCCATCATGACCTAGATTTTCTTTTCCACTTGAGGAGAAATCATTACACGGTTCAGATGTTTTATTAACAATTGAAGGATTAACCAAATCATCAACTTCAGGATCCTCGTCAACTTCACTTTCTGACTCTTCTCTTTCAACATCTTCAGCATCTTCCTCAGCTAGAAACCCATTTTCAAATATCTGAATTTTCTTTCTTGCTTCAGAAAGAATGGACTCAGCATCAGCAGGATCCTTCCTAAATGCAGCACGTACACAATAAGTTGATGGGGCTACTCTTTCAAAAAGCTTGGCATCTCTTGTCAAAGCAACAGAAATTGATGCCTCAGGTGTCTTGCTGGTTGACAGGTCCCGAAGACCAGATTTCTGACAGGAAGAAAGACAAATTAAAAACAGATTTCTGACAGGAAGAAAGACAAATTAAAAACAGATTTGACGATAAATAGCATTTAATATGGGGTATGCCACTCACCTGAATTTTTTCGGCGAGCTCTATTACATTCAATCCCTTGCCATCCTCTAGTGAGAGAACATGATATGCTGCAAATTTAACTGTTCCAGGAGTTAACCGATGCCTAGATCTTCGAGGTCCTAATAGACCTCTCTCCTGCATTTTTGCCAAGGCATTTTGAGCTGCTGAACCATTACGAAGTGTAGAAATGATATCTTCAGAACTTCTTCCCTGTAATTAGATATAGAATGTGATCCACTTATTCAATGTATAATGACATTAAGTAAGACCCCCAAATAAATATTGAACTGTTGATTAAAATGTAAGCCAAGAAAAACTTGACAATGTAAGCTTCAAAGGTACCAGCTGAACAAATAGCTCATAAGAAACCATTCTGAAATTATATCTTAACTATATCACTCATTATTATAATCACGAAAATATTCATGTAACACAAGAATTATTAAGTAGCTGAAATTTTAAAAAGCAAAAGAAATAAAACTGAACCTCATCTTTACTATTGGCACGTGAAGATGTAATACTTCTTTTCTTAAACTGTGGTCCATATCCTGCAGACAAAGCTAGTTGACGGAAAATTTCTGGCCATGTCAATTGATTTAAGTGCTTATGCCAATTTCGTATGTCAAAGCCCCATGTGTATGCCTATCATAAAAAAGGCAATTATAGGAATGGATTCCAATGAATAATACCACTATCTCTCTGAAAGAAGGACAAGTGTAATTTAAGAAACATCTATGTTTACCCCTTCCACAATCTCTGGATGGCCACCTCCAGAATTAGCAGCACCATTCTGATTCATTCCTAATCCGGAACAAGGTGTCCTTGCGACATCTTCAATGTCTTTTATTATCACCTTAAGGAGAGCAACATGTATCTCACCCAACAATCTTGAATCCTGATATAAATATTTTGAGCACCCAGAATGAGAAAATATAGTGCACAAAAATAGTTAAACTGATCACACAATATCACTAGCAAAGGCCAGACTGACTGACATAATCGTGAAATGCTTGCACGAACTCATCGAGCGTAAAAGGCCATAACTCCAGAACATCAGCAAAGGTAATCAAAAACCTCCAAACCTGAAATAGACCACCACAGCTTTCAAACCTTAAATCAGAAGCTTCAAATCAATCAATAAGCTAAATCAAGAATAAACTGTTGGTGCAATATGTAGAATAGAAAATCAGTGCATCCACAGAACTGTTAATCCAACAAACAAGTTACATCACTAAAAAATAAATAGGAAAATAACTTATTCAACTTAGACTGCAAAAGGCCAAAGTCACATCCACATCAGGCAACTTAAGGATTTTGCACATTGTAGTGTATTCTATGTTATAAGGAAGCAAAAGTCATGATGAGAACATACCATGAGAAGGTTTCCAACATTATCTTCTGAGTTGATCCACGGTTGGATAGCAAATGGTTTTCTTAGTTTTACACTCTCGGGTGGGAAAAGACACAATGAATCTACAATATAATAATAAGGTTTCAGTACTAGAAATTCATTTTCCTTTTAAGTATCTCCAGATAAATACTGAACAGCCAAGTTATTTTTATGTAAGATTATAAACAAAAAAAAAACCTCACCCCTAAATGATTCAATATTTTGCAAAGTATCAAAATCAAGACGGATAATAGAGGAAAGCCCCTTGCTCGAAGCAGCTAACTCCATCATTTCCAGCTGTTCATCCTCAATAAGTTCCAGGGATTCCTTAGCTATTTTACGGGCAGTTGCCTTCTCAAGTGCAGCTTTCCTTCTCTCTTCCTCTTTCTCTTTCCGAAGCTCTTCTTTTTGCCTCATTCTCTCAGCCTTTTTAAGATAGAACATATCGAAATAGAATATATTTATCAAATTTCTAAATATAAGTCAAAATAAGGCTATCACTGTTGGACTGGTGACTTGAAAACTTACTTTTATATTTTCTTTCAGCAAATACTTTTCCCTTCGTTCAATTTCACGTTTTTCCTCTCGTTTTGATCTTTCCTCTTCACGCTGTCTCTCACGCATCAATCTCTCTTCTTCCTTTCTTCTTTCACGATCTTGTCTCTCCATTTCTTTCCTCATTCGCTCCTCATTCTAAAATTATTGAAGGAAAGGTAGGGAATTAGTTAAAAATATGCAAATGTGACATTGTTATACCTACACAAAATGTACGAAAACAGGCTAAACTAAATTTATCTCAATAAAACCTTTCGTCTAGTGCTATCGTGTTTTTCGAGCTCTTTCTGGATTGTCGTCTCATGGCCTTCGACATCCCTGGTAATTTTGGCATCATCACCCTACACACAGTCAAACATAAAAAGTCATCCTTTGAAAATAATAGATTATATACTTCCAAGAGTTGAAGACTCAACAATTACAAAATTACAACATCAATTACTGCAGATAGCTCAAATATACCTTTCGTTTCCTCTCTATATGCATTGTGTTGTTATGCAAAATTTGTCCACTAGGTGAAGCATAGGGATTTTCTGGCTCGATGAGGTGGGAGTTCATTCCAGCACTCACTATGTTTGTGGATAATTCTCGAGGAGGAGATTGGTAGGGACTCCCTTGCTTTCCTTGTTGAGACAAAATAGGAACACGAGAAGAATGGCCCTGGGCGGCATGAATTCTAGGCACAATCGGAGGGGTTTTGGATGGACCCTGCATTGAAATGTGTACATGAGATTGACTGAACTTGCTTGGTAGATATTCATGGAATGTCCTTGCCTTAGCCTAGAATAAAACTCATTTAAATTCAAGCTCAAATAGAGCAATAAAGCGGTAAAAAACTAAATAAACAATCACCAACAAACAATCACCGACCATTCAAAAAATAAAACACAGAACAACAACAGGTTTTCCAGCTCCTCAAACCAATGAAGAAAACACAGACAGAAGAATATTTGTGTCCAAAGAGCATTTAAAAAGATACTCAACAGTTCAAGGCAAAAGATACTACCAAAAATCATCATGGACATACGAACTTACCAAGAAAACGCCTAAATATAAGCATGACGCTAACAACAAAAGTTCAGGCCAACTCCAACCTTAACCACCATTTCCCCCTTCTTCCATATTTTTTGTACAAAATTAGCATTGAAGTAAAATATATTTATCAAAAATAATATAGCATTTTGTTTATCCCTATTTTCAAGCGGATACTACAAGTTGGCCGTTTAGAAAAGGATAAAAGCCCAAATAGCATAAGAAATAAAGGAATGCACCGCTACAAACTGACATGAAAGACAGGCAGTTAAAGATGACATGAAAGACGGGAAGTTAAAGAAGGTCCTCAATCATCATAGCTACCTCCAAGTTCAGACAAGGTTCATTTTATTGACCAAAATATACTATACTTATAGAATATAGAAACTCACTTTGTCTGTTCTAACATCATGTCTTCCATATAATTTACCGTCATATGCAAGACGAGGTCGCTTCTGCCGTTCTGTAACTGCTGATCCAAGAAACATATTAACAGAAGTGTTAGTAGCCGAACATGGTATTGCATGCACTGATCAGTGATCACAAACAACCTGTACCATTATATTATGTTTCAAGTAACTTCTTTCAAACACAAAGAAGCAGTCTTAGTCTCTTAGATATGGAAAGTGACGCTGTATGCAAAAATTTCTCCGTATGAAATAGAAAGCATTCTTGTGACAAGATAGAGGCGCTACAGTCAACAAGGGACTACGCGATATTACTTTCACTGTTTCTTGTGGAAAACTTCTAAAATGGACAACAAAGTAACACAGGAATTGAAACAAAGATGCTTTCTGATGGGAAATAATTGTTTTGTTGTCAAGGACTTGTACCAGGAAGCAGTGAAGCGAAACCAGGAAATGAACAGAAACCATTTTCTGTTTTGATTGGGCTAAAAATGTTTTCGTTTTTCAAAGATTTATAAAGGAAATAGTTAAAACAATTTGTTTTCAAGATGTACTTGCCTTTGGTGTTTACCGCACATATATTTAAAAACATGGAACAAATTAAAAATTAGATGACATTTTTGCAGTTGAAAATGAAAACAAGAAATAAAAATGCATTACATTTTCTAAAATCGGATAGGTCTTAGTATTTTCATGGTGATGCCTAAAAAGATGTAAAATGCAAGGAAGATAAGAAATTCCAATAAGACAAGTTATTTTTAACAAGTCCAATAAGCCAGGTTAATTTAAGAGTTAACTCAATCAATGAAGATAAAAGCACAAGCATTATCATATACCTATAAGTGCCCCAAATGCATCCGGTGGCAATGGATCGAACTCTACTCCTATAATGGGTGCATCCTCCCTCAATGGTTCACCTAACTGATCCTCCACACAAGCAATTGCTCTAAGTTCCATTTCATCCTGTGGGGACTCATAATAACCAACACTCAGTGCCATTGCATTCCGCGGCTCCAACCCCGGACTCGAACCTGAACCCGACCCTGAGTCATACTCATTACCATGCTCAAACCCCATCCTACGATCATCGACCGGGGAATCCGGCAAAGGCTGAACCACCGGCTTCCGTGGCGGCACCGCCTTCTTGGGAGCAGACTCCTTCTTATCCTTCAACCTCCTATGGCAAAACCACATCTGCAACTGCCGATCCGTCAACCCCAATTTCTCAGACAAATCTATCCTCACCGGCTCTGAAGGGTAATTATCCACTAATCAAACCAAAAACATCACAAAATTAACCAAAACACAATACAATCGTCAAATTCAACAATCACAACAACAAAAAATCAAAATTTACACAAAAACAAAACCCAATTGATGAAATTGAAGAACTTACAAGCATAAGCTTTTTCTAGGGTTTCAAGCTGATACGGTGTTTTCATCTGTCGTTTAGGCTTACTCTGCCCCTCATTTGAAACCGCAATTTTGCCATCATCTGCACCACCCCTTTTCCGATCACTCTCTCCCTCCGAACTACCTTCACCTTCCATCGAAGAAAATCGATGAAAGATCGAAACTTTGCTTCACAAAACCTAGAAATCGCAAGAACCCTAAACAGAAGAAGAAAAAGCAAAAACTAGGGTTTGCCAATAGAATCAATTTCGTGATTTTGTATATTTATTCTTTTTCTCTCTCTTGAATCAAATTTCCGTGATAATCAAGCAACGGAAAAGCACAAGAAATTCGATAACGAAAATCGAAAAAATGAATGAATAATAGGAACAAACAATAAACGAAGAAAAAAAAAGAGTGCTATTGAAGAAAATTGAAAAGAAAGATCAATGAAGAAGAATAAAAGAAAAGAATATTAATTATAAAAATCCCAATCGAAAATCCAAAATAATAAATCAATTTCAAAACAGTTCCTCTTGACTCTTACAATTTCATTACAACCTTTCATATTAAATTTTCCTTTTTTTATAAAATTAAATTATCTTTATCTTGTTGAATATTAATCAGATTTTTTTTTTTATGAATGAACGGTGTGATTTGTGTTTGTGAGTGTGTATGTTGTTCCTGTCAAAGAGAAGAAAATTATTGTCTTTTCTTTTTGTTTGGGTTTTTTAGTTGCACTACCTTAAATAAATATCTTGGTGTTATGTTATCTTATGTTTTTTAATTAAAAAATGCTTTTGGTTACATGATGTTTTCTGTGACTGCATGCATGTGTGTGTCCCTTGTGGAACATTTTTGGATGTTCTTGTCTGGGATTTTTGTTTTTTACTTTATAAATTAATCATTTTTCTTGTTCTTTCTAGTGTGTAAATTGTGTAGCCTTACTATTGAAGAGGTTTGGATTGTGTGTGGAACAATTTATTTGGTTTAGGAAAGAGAGGTGAATGGAATGAAATGAATTGATGGATGACTCTCCTTAGGATTGATTCTATAAAAGCTTGTTTTCACGTTTTCGGCTAAGGTTAGGAAGCTTGGTTTGGTTGATTTTCGTTTATTTTTGTTTCGCGTTTATGTTTTTGTGGGCCCGGTTTGTTGCATGGGACCACCATCAGAAATTGGGCTTTCTTTCGTAATTAGTTTCCGAAAGTTGCTCTTTACCCAAATAGTTTTGTTCATTCTCAAAGTAAAAGTCGAAAATGTCCGACACAAGTTAACTAGCGCAGCGTGTATTAACTTGCGTTGAGTACTATTTTCGTTCTAAACCCAGCAGGCAACCACAAAGCTTTATTTCTTCTTTCCCTCCACTCCTAAAAACCCAATATGTAACTAATATTATATATTATATAAATATATGAAATGAATTTTTTTTTTGGCCGATTATGTCACACCAATTATTACCCGCATTACGTAGTTTAACGATGAATTTCTGTCATTTTGACCGTTTATGTGAGATTATGTAATTTTATAAATTTATGGACAAATTTGTGTAATTTGGATCATTTACGTGTCATTAAGTGTGTTTAAGTGATTACGGGTCATTACCGATAAATTTGTGAAATTTGGATCGTTTTGATCGTTATGTGTGATTGTGAGAAAAACAATGTTTTTGTGTAATTTTGATCGATTATGTCGTATTATCCGATAATCTTGTTAAACTGCCGTAATTCGGTTAAGTTATGAACGTGACTTGATTACGGGTCATTTTGAACTTTTTTTAATACTTGTCCAATACTGAACAACATTTAATGTTGTTTCTGGCTTCTGCTATGAACGTGAGTTCGTGAGTTAACTCACGCTTATTTTTTAAAAAAATTAACACTAGCGTGACTTAAGTCACGCTACGTGACTTAACTCAGTTTAAGTTTACACTAGCGTGACTTAAGTCACTTAAGGGCATTTTGGTCATTTCTTTTGGGAATGAGCAAATCCGTTTGGGTAAAGAGGAGGATTCTTAGTTTCCTACTTATGTATTCTCACGATAAGAATGTTGTTCACACTTCACTCAATGTAGAAAACATAAGTAATTTACCAATATAGCTTTCGATGGATTTTAACCGGCAGTAGTTAACTGTTGATGGCATTTACGTTTTTTTTTTTTGTGTGTTTCAACCTTGTTTAAAGTGTGAACAACAATTTTCTTCTTGTGCTCTCTATTTTCTTTACGATGATATTCATAGATTTTGGATTTTATAAACCGAACAAATCCAAACTATGATTGGATTATATAATTTGAATTGTTTTTTCTGTAAGTTCTTAGTAAAAGAAGAATGTTTAGGGGATTTTTGAATTTTATAATTTCAAAAAAACGAGAAATGCGCTCTATTTTTTGGAGTGTTCGAATTATAAAATCCGAATGATGAAAAACTTTTTTTTTCACCCAAAAGAGGGGAAAGCTCATTTTGGGTTATAGAATCCGAAAAATCCATGAGCATTTTCGTAAAAAATAAAATAAAAAAATTAGACACGCGAGAAATGAATAAGGTGAAAGAGGTAATAGTCTTAGTTCGTCAATCTTTGACGAGATGTTTGACATGTCATGTGTTATTTACGACAAATTCCACTTGTATCATTACCAAACACTGCTTTACGAAGAATCAAAATTGTTAGTAATGATATATTTTTGTTGAAATACGTGCGTTAGTCGAGAATTTTGACTACAGACAATTAAAAATTCTCTTGATGTGTTTAGTTCATTGGATCTGACATCTTTAAACTTAAATTGACACTTGTTTTTTAGTCATACTATTAGCCTGTATAACACATACATGGAGGAAAGGAAACATGAGTGCGGATTAGCATGCCAATTATAGTTTTTGTTTTAATGATTTACTCCCTCCGTTGCTAATTATAAACAAATTTGATTTTTTAGGTTCTTTCAATTAATGATGTATGTGTCCGGATGGAGTGCATACATCATTAATTGAATGAACCTAAAAAGTCAAATTTGCTTATAATTGGCAATGGATGGAGTGCATATTAACGTTCGTGATCCTCCTCCTAGTTAGCTTAATATTCTCCTCGTTTACGATGTTTCAAGGGCTTACATTGACAGAGCCTGTAAAAAAAAATCAGGTGGATCAGTGGTGGGTCTTCTTCTTTTTTTGGCCAATTTTTTTTTTTAAAACATATAATTTCTTATCAGTATGTTTTATTATTAGTTAGTTTAGTTCTAGAGACTAGAAACTTATTATCTGTTGAACGTGGTTCAAACCAATGTTTCAAAATCTAAATTGGTTATCAACTCGGTCAAATTATTGGGTCATTGATCAAACATTTAGGTTCAAATATTTTGTGTCCCGTATTTTTAATTGAGGAATATAGAAAATTATTTTAATTTGTACCAAAAAAAAAATTATTTTAATAAAAAATTATTATCATATTAATAATTATAATGTTTGACATTGTTTTGTAGACATGTTTTAAATTCTAAATTTTGTAACTTTCATTTAATATCTTTTGAATATGACTATTATTAAGCCTTCTTTTTTTGTCCCAAGTTAGATCATGACCGATGCACAAACTATCACTCTAGCTTGATAAGCCTTACTAAGTCTAGCTAACTCCACATACCAAGGTTCAAACATAAAATTAAATCATTTAACTTATATTTTAAATAAGTATTTACCATAATTATACATCTAAAGACTTGGAAGACAAAGAATACAATACCAACCAATACAAGGTCAATCCCGCACCTATAAGAATTAAGTATAGCTACTTCAAGACAACACAATATGCAACATAGTCACTAGAGACCGCCACAAATTATATTATACGACGACAAAAGGAACCTATGAAAATCAATAATCGATAAACTAGTTTGTCTTTGACTCAACAATTACGTTTTGCCTAAAGCCTTACGATGCACGTACATAAAAAGTTATATTTTTCCACTTGCTTTGATCAATATTTAAACAAAAACAATTATCTCATCTCCTTCACAAAAATTAATTATGGATTTTCATCTTCCTTGTTAGAATTTTTCTTGCCGGAGATTCCTTGATTCCACATCGATAAGGGTCTATTAAATCATGGAGGATTGACGTATAATTACATGAAAAATCTTTAAGGACATCGTGATCAACGAGTCTCATACTATTTAACTATTTGTTCCTTTTGCTGATCTTGATAGTTGATTTAATATTAGGTTTGATTTGATTGTCAAAGATGTTCATAGAGTTGTAGTTGATGATCTAATTCAACAAAATCTCAAAAGAGATCACGAGAACCTCGTAAGGTGGTGTTTACTGGTGTTTTTGGTAAACGATAAGACTAGTTTTAGACAATTACTTGCACGGTCAAACTAGAAATTCTAAGGCATGTTGTGCAATCCTTTTCCAGAAAATGTGTGAATGTTCATAATATTTATAGTTTACTTTATGAACAAGATGAATAAAACTGTTTTGTATGAATGTAAACTGCATTTCGACATAAACTAGAAAGATGTTTGAAAGTAAAAACAGTAAAAGACTTAAAATTCTAAAGGGCAAAGAAACTTAAATAAAAGTAAATTCCATTGCATTGAAATAAAAATGGTTCAACAAATCTTTGCATACATTCTGACTCTTTTATCTACGTTGGTACTTTGAGTGTATGAATTACGTAAATGAGATTTGTGACCCGTTTTTCCTATGAAAAACTATTATTTATACATAAGAAAAATAACTGCAAAGACCAACGGCTAGAAACTACATTCCTTCGACAACTGCCATGTGTTTTTCACGTGTCTGAACTTTCAAACTTGTCTTTTCAAAAAAGATTCAAAATCTTCAAAGACTTCACTAGACGAAAACTACATCTAAGGCTTCACCATTTTTCGAAAGCTACATCTAAGGCTTCTCCATTTAGCGAAGACTACATCTAAGGCATCTCCATTTGCCGAAGACTACATCTAAGGCTTCTCCAATTGTCAAATCACACCTTCTTGGTCAAAATCTTGGCTTCTCCAAAATCAACATATCTTTTCTTTGGACTTAGAAAATCTTGTAGTCTCGTATCTTTCTATTTCTGTCGAAAAACATACTTAAAAATACCGGCTAACAAGTGAGAAAAGCAATAGCACAAAAAAACACTAAAAAAAAAATATATAAAAAAGGGTCAACTTTAGACCATCTATATTTGTGGGGCTTTCAATTTTGGGGCTTATAGAAAAAGGGGCTCATTATCCTTGAGTATTTTAATCCCCTTAATGTATAAGTTGAGGCTCAAATTTTCAAAACCCCTTAAATTGACAGCACTAGGTAGTTCTAGTGACTATTAACTTGTTATATGTTAAACACGGTTCAAACCAATGTTTCAAAATCTGAATTGGTTATCAACTCGGTCAAACTACTGGGTCATTGTTCGAACCAAAGTTTCAAATAATTTCTCATCTTGAGACTAAAAATGATTTTTTTTCTACAAAATTGTTTTTTTTAATCTTAAAACAAACACTAAAAAGATAAAAAGAAAATAGTGATTTTTTAATTAAAAAATCTCAAACAATGTTAGAACTTGATGTATATAGTAGGTTATTTATCAATATTTAATTTAATTTTAAATATTTGAATTTTTTTTTTTTGGTGAAGGTCATACGAG